>Ga0099822_1009802_pt1 | contig 11989 bp, 3 predicted proteins | sample CowpeawhiteBW_FD_76839 | JGI IMG/M metagenome (GOLD analysis project Ga0099822, IMG submission 76839) | Root nodule microbial communities of legume samples collected from California USA - Cow pea white BW | ecosystem: Host-associated > Plants > Roots > Nodule | place: USA: California | collected... | reverse complement strand
TATATATATATATATATATATGATTGAAATCATCTCAAACTAGATAAAGTAGCATCATTTTGGTAAGAACATCTTGATAAAGCTAATAAGAATCAAATATGATTAGTCGAGGTTAAGGCACAAGATGGATTAGTGGAATCATAAATATATTAACGAAGGTAATCATCTAGATAAATTAGGTTCAATTAGATAAAAGTTTATAAACCTACTATAGATAACATGGTTCACAAAGACAGCGACGGATCTTGACCAATAATTATGGGGGACCAAATTAATATATTCAAAATTTTGAAGTTGTATTTAATATGAACACCATTTTAGATACGCTCTCCCAATTTCATCTTTTTTACTTATTGGATATTCTCATATTTGAATATGTTTTCTTGTACAATATTGTTCCAAAGAATTAATATCAAACTCATCATCACCTGTAAATTTTTTAACCTTAAGAAATGACTCCTCCAATTGAATAATTGGATTTTAAGTACGATTTTCTTGTTTGTGTAAAGAATTTGAATTTGTTTTCATTTTTATCTTCGTGGGTAGTTTTTCTTTTATTATTTTTAAAAAATAAATATAAATTCTTTTACTCTTCATCAATTGACCTATTTTTTTTTAAGTTTGAAATTCAAAAATAGTTTATCATAATCTAATGAAAAATTAAAAAATATACCTAATAAAAAAAACTCTAATACTCAAGTCACAATTGAAAACTCGTTATGAAAAATTACATAGTACATTATTTTTTCTTCTATCTTAATAAAAATAGAACATAAAAGGGTCATGAGATAAAAAAAATAATGCTAACTATAATAAACTAATAATTTACTAACAAGTGAAATAAAAAGAGTTTTTTTCTTAAAAAATTGAAGAGAACATAAGAAATGACAGTAAAAATATTAAGTTTGTCTTTAACTTTTTTTTTTCTTCAAAAATAAAAAGAAAGAAAATAGGTGAAACTGAGAAATGAGTATAATATATGAAAAATTCAAGAGACACGGTAAGAAAAGATAAAAAAAAAATCTTCACGGATATTTTTATTCTTTATTGTATTTGATTTTATATTTTAATATTCATTAACATAAAACGTTGTGCTTCATAAAATGAAGGCTTAATTATATTTTAAACATTACTTGCTCATTGCTCAATTGTCGCCACATGTCATCTTATTATTTTATTATTTTAAAATTTTATAATATAATTTATAATTTTATAATTATTTTATTTAATATTTTTATGATTTTATAAAATATAAAATTGTGATATATTTTTTAATTTTTATTCAAATAATAAAATTATAGTTTATTAATCATACGATTTTGAATTAAAATAATAAAAATATATAATTATAATTTTATAAAATAAAAAAAAATCATAAATTATAAAATTTTAAATTAAAATTTTTTAAAATAGTAAAATAATAAAATAATAAAATGATATAGGTGACAAGTCAATAAAGTGACATGGAAAGAAAATAATTATGTCAGCCCCTTAAGAGCCACATCATCCCATTAAGAAAAAAAGTTAACATCAAAGACTTAGTTAATACTTAATGGATTACAAAAATTTATCACTACTCAATTGAAAGTTCTCCGGTTTAGCATGAACCTAAAACATAATTAAGCCAAAAAAAATACATAACTTAATTTTTATTAATTTTTAATATATATATATATATATATATATATATATATATAAATATAATTTAAATTTTTATAAAAATATTAAAAATTCTATATATAAATTTTAAAAAATTAAAAAAAATTGTATTTATTATCATTTGATGTACATACCTAACTTGAGTGTCTTTTGCAGATATAATCTCATCTTAGATTGAGACGACATCTAAACTTATATACATCTCGGAGTACCTAAGAGGAGAGAAAAAATATCTCGAATTGAAGATCAAAAATCGAGAAAATGAGTCTATTGTAGAATTTTAATAGAATGATTTTGGCTCTGCACAAACACAAATAATACATAATCATTAAAAGGATTTGTAAAATCTTCTTAATCATTTACAATCTTGTAGTAACATGAAAAATATCAATATATTTGTGGATGTGGATCAAACCTGATTCCTTAAATAAGTTAAAATAGTTGGTTAAATAATTCAATTTTTTATTAAGGCTCTCAACTGAGACAATATGTCAATTGTATCATATGGGAGCATTATATTTGAGAATTCTTATGCCTAATGCAACACTAAAAGAAAGGGAACTTGAAGTAAACACATGACATTTTTGTTTTCAAACATGACAACACTTTGACTAAACCATATAATGTTCTTTTAAATTAATAGAACTTTTATTAAAATGTAGTGTAATATTTACAACTTCTGTGATATGTTTGTAAGCACTCTTATTAAAAATACTTTGATGGGGTAATGTTTGTCTCTTTCTAGATATTTGAATGATGAGAAAAAACACAGAAAAATTACATGGTTTACAAGATGAACAACACATTTGATTCATTATTGAAACTTGATTTCAAACCCTTTATTACAAGACATACACGAAAACAAGTAGCAAGGAGGTTATTATAGCACAAGGAAAGAACAGCACAATCCTAATAAGATAGTGGTAATAAAGCAACCTATAATTTACTAGCATGTAACGATGGAATAACATCCTCGTTGTGATCTATAAGCTTCCAAGTACCATCTGATTGCTGAACCATACCCTTGTTCTCGTGCACCCTCCATTCCACAGGAACAAGATATTCATCTTTCAATGCATCTATGTTCTTGTTCAAGAGTGAAATATCACGATTCACCTCCAAGTTGAACCCTCCCTTTTTCCCTTGCGTTCCAGCAACTCCATGCAAGTAAACCTCCAAGTTATGAGCACTCACCCCATCCTTCAAGTACTTGGATTTTCTAGTGTCGATCACTAGTTCTTCCCCCACAACAGTGAGGCCGATGGGAAGTTTAGGAACTTGATCCTTCTTATTACGAATGCGGAGTGCTCGCAGATGCTTGTACTTGCTGAAGATCTTCCCGAAGTGAGAGTTTCCAACACGAGGACTCGCGAACAGAAATGCTGTCACGGGACAAATCCTATGTGGTTGCTCTTTCCGTATGTTCAATCCTTGGCCAATTATGTCCACTGCCGTTAAAGTTGCTAGTGCACCACCTAAGCTGTGCCCTGTCACACTTATGCTAATTTCTTCATCCTTGTATTTCTCCACAAGTCTTCCAACCTCTTCCAGGACCTGCATAATTCTCATCATCATTCATCTTCAGTATTTATACAAATTTTGACTCAGTCTTTCTAAATTTTGCTCATTTCTAATATTATTGGAACTAGAAATTATTTCCTATACCGGAGATTTTTAACTAAATTATAAGTTAGGAAAAATTCTCAGTAGCAGAATCTTTTCTTCTTAAACCAATATACCTGCAACAACTTGCGAATCAATTATTTTTAATTTCAGTGTTAATAATTAGCTATTGAGAAGGGCTATGAGTAAAATATGAAAAGTTAAAGTATGTTTTTAGTACCTGAACTTTCACTAAAAATTGGAATTCGTCCTTGGTTGAAACTTTGATAAATTTTGGTCTCTAAATTTTAAAAATGAATAAATATAGTCATTTTAATCCAATTTTGTTAACTTTTATTTAGGTTTTGAACGTATAAATATTGAGTCGAGAGTGCCAAATAGCGTAAATAACTCCAATATTAATATGAAATGTTAGGAATTCAAGTGTGAGTCTAAGTCCCACATTAACTAGAAATGAGAAAGTAGAGCACTATATAAGAATAAAGACTCGTAAATCTATTGCCTTAAGGTTTTGGGTTGAGAGTGGTGTCAGTGTCTTATGTGGTTAGGCTCACATCTTTTTGGTAAAAAGTCAACGTAATTGAGTTAAAATGACTATTTTCATTCATTTTTTATCAAAGTTTCGATCAGAGCGAATTCTAACTTTTGACCAAAGTTCAAGGACTAAAAACATACTTAACCGAATAAAAAAATACTTCAGACAAATAGGTAATACCGGTGTAGCCTTTTGACTGATAGATGAGTAATAATATATATAGATATAAATAATAATATAGACGTAGAGAGAGATAGAGAGAGAGGATCCTTAATATATGACCTGATTTCGAACACTGGTCTGAGTGATAGGCGAAGCAGGGTTGTTTGAGGTGTAAAGAGAGTAAAAACCAGTGTGTACTTCAGCACGAGCATCAGGAAATATGAGTGGGGCAGGGTCCGAAGGGAAGTCTAAATTTTGAACCCATTCGGAACCCTGAACCGTTCCCCTCCAAGCAACCACTATATCCCTCCTTCCTAGTGCTGCTTTGCCTTCATCAGTGGCAACAGCAACATACCCTATCCAATTTGATTCCATGCTCCATTCATCCTTCGAAAACCAGTTTAACACAAACTGTCTCGAGGCAGTGGCTTTGGAAGTCGCATATAGGAACTCGGTCACCTCGTACTTGAAGGGATTCCCATGTTCCAAACCAACTCTGGAAAAGAAATCCCTCTTCGAATATCGACAGTTTCCAGCGTACACAGATAACTTTTCTGAGTTGAAAGCATCATATGTAGCTTGAGCAAGTTGTCCATAGTGTAAGATGTAATGGCGAAGGTCAATGTCTAGAGGCTCTAGCAGACCTTCCCAGAAACTTCTCCCACTAAGATCTCTCCATTTTCTTCCTATGCTTTGGCTATCCATCTACTACTTCTTTTTCTTCAATTCAAACCTAATACGTTTTTTTTTTCTCTTACTCCTTTCTATACTCTCTACTTGTAATCACTTCTCGAATGAACTTATATAGACTATCGGTCCTCTTTAAACAAAGACCTTCTTCGGCTGGTCTTATTGTTTAATCCACTCTTCCTTTTTTAAATGATGACTTGGTCGTTTCTCTTGTTAAAACGTGTGGGTTCATACATACATTGTGGCAATAATTTACCACGACTAGACTTCATCTTTTCTTAAATAATGCTTCATACATGAAATTAACTATTTGTTTAAGTTTTCTTTACCACCTAAAAAAATTAATTAAAACAAACACAGTAAAAAATAAAAATGAACATTATTAACAGGGTATTACTAAAAAAATACAAGCTGTATTTAACTGTGTTCTATGTACTCAAAATATATCTTCAATTAATACATTTTAAATTGGTTATTATTAACAATTAATTAATAATCACTTCAAAATATCTAACAGTTTAACTATCTTTCTCTAATATATTATTAGTTGCACCACAATCATAAATATTCTTATATTCATAATCAAATCATAAAGTAACACTAGTTTATACAAAATATATCTACAAGAATGAAATTTACTTCCAATAGACTCTCTCAAATACTCATAATTACTTTTTTCAGCCATTGTTCTTCTAACTTAAACACGAAATCATTATTCATAGGTGGACCTCCACTCACCATTCCTCATTCGTGTTGACAACTTAACTCAAATAATAAGAGACTAGCACTTCACCTCATTGAGATCTCGACCAAAGAAGTTCAATTTGCGATATGAACATTTGATGATTATCGTCAGGTCTCTTAGGAAGGTTCACTCTGCCGAGGTGATACTATCGTAATGCATGACCATTGTTTAATGTTTTCATTAGAAATGTTTTGGTCAAATTCTCGATAGGATGGAATCTATGATATTTTTGGCATCGGCTGAGAATGAACTCAACACCAATGAATAACATAACAAATTAATAAGTAAACAATAAAATAATCAGTGAAAGATAATTTAAGTATTTGAGAGAGTGAATTAAGTTGAGTCTCTTTATTGCATATGTTTTTGTATTGTAAAAACTGAAAAATCACGAACAAAAGAGTACTAAGGCATATATATTTACTGTTTTTTAAGAACTGATCCACAGTATATTGCATAAGTTCTCCCACGATATAATAGGAACTTCATGAATTTCCGAAGATCTCATAATCTAGCCAGAAATACTCTTTAAAGAGTAATAATCAAACTCAGGTTGATAAAAGAAGAATAAGCGAAAAGAGAAAAGAGAAAAGAGAACTCAAGAGTAGAAGAGCTAATGAGAACTGGGAAGTTGTGTGCTCTTTGGAAAACACTAGACCACCTATTTATAGGTGTGAATGAGGGATTGTGATGGGCTAAAACCCCATGTCCGTGTAAAGTTTTGTAACAGCTCAACAGTCCAAATAATTGTTGTAATGACCAATATCAGAAGCAATGTGCCTTACAAGCGTTAATGGTCAAAATCGAAACTAAAGCAAATGTTAAAGACCAAAATTGCAACAACGTTCATATTTTGCAATATATATTAAACATTGATTTTATAACATTTGTACCTTTATCTTTTGTTAATGATATCGTTATATTAGGTCTTATGATGTTACTATAATTGAATAATATAATAGATATATAATAAAAAATATTGTTGAGTTGTTGGACTCTATCTCTAAGGTGTTATATTAAGGGATTTGATAATAATAACTTATTTATAACACATATGACTTATACCCTAAAGTGTATTATACACATTACCAAACTTGAATCGAGTAGAAAGTAGTTTGCAAGTGGACAATTTCTTTGAATGGATACTTTTGAGAAGGATAAAAGAGATTTGAATAGACTTTGAAGGATTGAGATATAACTCGATATGAGCTTGACCTTGAAGTAACTTAGTGTTATGTTAGTTATCAAATGTATGATGTTGAGTTGTTTGAAGGGAATATTTTAGTTCGAACTCATGTAATAATGACTTGATATGTTACATTTACAAAATAATCATCAATGTCAAGCATTCCAAGTATACTTTTTGTAAGAGAGTTTTTTGAATGTATGTCTTATTATGCGTTGGATATAGGTATTAATACATAACAATATTATCTAAATCGGGTATGTAATTATGAACAACATAATTAAAAAATATTTGATAACATAATTACAAGAATTAATTAGCTTAATTTTTGGAGAATGATTTTGAACCTAATCATAGGAAATCAATTAGGTTAATTACAAGAGAGTAATTTTGATTCTATCACACCCCCAAAGTCGAAGCGAGAGGTTTTTCATGGACTCTTAGATGGGTATGAAAATCATCAAAAAGAACCTTAGGTAGGCCTTAGCAAAGATATTAGCTATCTAGTGGCGGGAAGGTACATGAAGAACTTGTGTCTGATTGCGTGCTACCTTTTTCTGAACAAAGTGAATATCCATCTCAGTATGTTTTGTACGCTGATGTTGCACAAGATTACCATATAGATAAATGGAACTAACATTATCGCATACACCAAAGTAGCCTGAGAAAGAGGAAAACGAAGCTCCAGGAGAAGATTGTGAAGCCAACAAGATTCAAAAACAACATTTGCAACACCTATGTATTCAACCTCTACACTAGAATGAGAGAGAGTATGCTAACACTTTAAAGACCAAGAGAAGAGGTTGTCACCAAGAAACACACAGTAACCATATGTGGAACACTTGGTGTTAAGACATCCATCCCAATCAACATCAGAATAAGGGATAAGTTTCTCAATAAAGATCGAATAGAGGTGCAAACCATATTGTAAGATACCCTGAACATATCGCAAAATATGTTTCAGTGCTAGCATGTGCTTAATGTAGAGGGCATGCATGTGAAGATAGACCTGTTGAACAACATAAGAGATGTACAAGTGAGTGAATGTGAGATAGGGTAAGGCGCTGACAAGACTCCGGTACATAATAGGACCCTCATATGGTTTGTTGGAGGATGTACTAAGCTTCTACTTGGTATCAATTGGACTAACAAAAGGATTGAAAGAGGTCATGCCACTACAAAAAAAATGACTTTAGACAACGTTAAATGAGACGATGGATATAAAAATATGGTCTAAACATAGTAAATGCAACATTTTTTTAAACGTGGCTTAAAAACTATCTTAAGCAACATTTATATAAATCTTGCTTGTAAAAAGTGTGGGCTAATCTATAAAAAATGTGGTCTAAAATACATTGAAAATTAAAGCATTTAGAATAGAAATATTCCCTCCTTCCTCTTTTGACTGAAAATACAAAACTTAGTTCAAAAAACGCAAAAATTTGAATTTCTTCCCTCCCTTTTATTTTAGACTGAAAATGCTAAGAGCTTACAGTGTTAAAAATGTGAAGTTTGGAAAAACACGTACATCTAAATTGTTGCCTTTTATGAGGATTTTAAGGAATGATTTTAAAATTATTGTTGTAGTGTGCCGACACGTGCAATGTTGTCACTAGCATAGGTGCTCTAACTGTGGAACAAGCCGCCTACATGTCTTGTCATAGTAATCTCAAGAAAATAACTCAAAGGACCAAGATCCTTTATAGCAAATTCAAAGGCAAGGTGTGTCATGATAGATTTGTAAAGGTCATGGAATAATGTGATAAAAATGACTAAAAATAGAGAAGGGTGTATGCCATGTTAGAACCATATTGGTAGACAAAGAGAGATGATATGAAGTACTATGTTGAAACCCAAAGGTAGAAACCTAGTCATTAAAGCATTGGTACTAGGCATAAGGTGCTTACTTCAGACTATAAAGAGATTTCCTCAAGCGATAAACATGATCAAGGTACAAGGGATCACAAAACTTGATGGTTGGTACATGTATACAGTCTCATTTAAATCACCATGGAGAAATGTATTCGGAACATCAAACTGATGAATGAGCCATGATTTGGAGAGAGCAATGGTGAGAACCATGCGAATGGTCGTGGGTTGCACCACAGGATTGAGCATCTCATCACAATCCACACCTGCAATTAGATACCTACCATCACCTACAAGACAAGCTTTGTAATGCTCAAAACAACCATTAGATTTCTTTTAATGTCTAAAACTCCACATATAGCAAATGATATTAACATCATAAGGTTGTGGAACTAAATCCCACGTATTATTTTTAATTAGAGCATCAAATTCAGGCTACATGGCAGATGTCTAGTTAGGGTCCAATAAAGCAAGTGTTAGATTTTTTAGAAGAGGTGATATTATAAGGTCAACAATGGAAACAACAAGGTTAAAGAACTTTATAGGTTTGTAGACACTGATCATGCTATGGGTTGCCATGGTCCTAGTAGGAGGGTTGGGTCGTGATGGAAATGTAGGGTTCAAAGGCATTGTAGGCTTGTCTGAATTATGAGAGGTATGGGCTAGTCGTGGAGGTTGATGCTCTGGATGAAGGCGGGGGTAATCTTGTAGGTTGTGGGTTAGGCAAATGCTCCAGGTTAGGGTTGGGCCAAGTATGAATGATGGATTATGTTATCTGTGAAGTTGTTATGAGTAGAGATATGGGAGGAAGGCATAGAGGCAAAAAGAAATTGTGTTTCATCAAAAATGACATGTCGTGGTATTATTACCCTTTTGTTTGACAAATCAAAACATTTATAACCTTTGTGATTAAGGGGATAGCCTAAGAAAACCCATAGAGTCGATCGTGGTTGTGAGGAGTGATCATGGTACCGTGGGGCTGAAGTGTGCATGGCAATATGAGAAGCAATGGTTTTCATCTTCACCAAACCATATTCCTCGAGAGTCAGCATAGAACGGGCTTGGAGGAAGGAAGGCAAAGGGTTGCTCTAACGAATCAGGGTGGGTACACCACGAAAAGGCTTAGACAAACCAGAGACTAGTTGTAATACTAAATGATAATTGCTGACAAGAGCACCAACATTTGCCAACTGATCAAAAATTTGTTTCAATCACTAACAATATGCAGAAACATTCAGAAAGTCGTCCAAGCGAGTGGAAGAGAAATCTTGCTTGAAAGCAACAATACGACAATTCTTGTTGTCCTAAAAAATGGCAGTTAAACAAGTCCATGTGGCCTTAGTCGTGGAGCCTTTCTCCATGATAGTGGCAAGAAGATCAAGAGAAATGGTAGAGTAGATCCACTGGAAAATGATGGAATCAAGAATGGTCCATTGTTCATGATCAAAATCATCAGTGACACATATACATTGTTATGTTAACGATTTTAACGGTGTTAATAAAAAAGGACCAGCTGCAATACTAAATGATGATTGCTGACAGAAGCACCAACATTTGCCTTCTAATCAAAAATTTGTTTCAGTCACTGACAATATGCAGAAACATTCAAAAAGTCGTCCATGCGAGTGGAAGAGAAATCTTGCTTGAGAGCAACAATACGATAATTCTTGTTGTACTAAAAAATGGCAGTTAAACGAGTTCATGTGGCCTTAGTTGTGGAGCCTTTCTCCACGATAGTGGCGAGAAGATCAAGAGAGATGGTAGAGCAGATCCACTGAAAAATGATGGAATCAAGAATGTTCTATTGTTCATGATCAACATCAGTGACACGTATACATTATTTTGTTAATGATTTTAAAGGTGTTAATAAAAAAAGGACTTAATTGAATAATATTTTTGAAATTTAGGACCGAATTGAACAAAAATCCTAAAGAAGAACCAAATTGAAAAAACCTAACCAAAACTAAAATTAAATGACTATTTAAGTTTTTTTCTCAAAGTACACTCAAATTTTTAACGAGTAAACTATAATAATGCTCTAAAAAGATTTAATCGGATTAATCAAATCAATAAATTGTTAGACACATTATATGTCAAAATTATAGTCCAAACTTGTCACAAGTAGAATATATTAGGAAGGTCATGATTGATTGTGACGCCTTGTCTTTTTCTACACTCACCTTGTAAATAAATTATTATTTTATTATAATATAATAGTTTTTTAAGAAAAGAAAGTGTAAAAGTAAATGTTTTAAAGACAATAGTTTCAAAATATATTTTTCCATATTAGTACGCCATTTCTCACTTAGCATAGGATGTTTGACCTTCTAGATCTTTGAATGATAAAAAACGACTTTATTCAGGGTAGTAATTTTTATATTACGAGAATGTTAACCTATTCTCAATCATCTTTCTAAATATAATTTTCAAAAGAAACATATTATAAATAAAGCAAGAACGGTGATAACTTAGAGAAGACTAAAATTAGGAAATTGTAATTGTACAGTTTGTGTATACTGGATTGACTAGAAACATAAATGTCAAAGAAATGTAAATAAAAATTGAAAGAAAACGACTATGGAGACATCGATAACTATCTCTTTGATTTCCTTCAATGTATAAATTTTGTATTAACATCAATTTTTGATTTTGAATTAAATTACTTAATTTAGATTTTTTTGTTTTTGTTTTTTATAAGAATAAAATAATGTGTTCTAGGAACATTCAATTACTTTCTATTACTTAAGTTAAAAGGTTTAGAAATACAAAAAATTTAATTATTTAAATTTAATTATAAAAAAATCACGTATCTCTAAAATTATATTTTGATTTTACACTCTTTCTAAGTCTTAGAGTGATTCGTCCATCTTTTCGCGATCCGAGTTTTGTTAGGATTGCTACTACAAGAAAAAGATAATATATCAATCAAAATTTTATTAAATTTTATTTAGAATAAGTTTCTCCTTTTTTTTGGGAATGGTTGAATATTGTATTAGAAAATAATCAAGATAAATAATAATAATAACAATAATAGTATTACTAATAATAATAATAACAATAGTAATATTAATAAGGTTAAATATGTGTTTGATCTTTTAATTTTTATTGAAAATTGGAATTAGTCCCTATTTGAAACTATGACTCAATTTAGTTTCTCAACTTTAGAATATATGTGAATTTAGTCCTTTTAACAAAATTTTATTAAATTTATTTGACATTTCAAATGTGTTTTATGATAGTTTTTTTGCTAACATTGAAGTAGGAATGTCTCAAACAGTGTAAACAACTCAAATGCTATCATGAAATGTATTTGAACTGTCAAATAAACTCAACAAAATTTAATTAAAAGGACTAAATTCATATATTTCTAAAGTTGGGAGACTAAACAACTAGGCCAAAATTTTGAAGAGAGACTAATTCCAATTTTCACTTAAAGTTAAGAGACCAAAAACATATTTAACCATAATATATATATATATATATATATATATATATATATATATATATATATATATATATA
>Ga0099822_1009801_pt1 | contig 11990 bp, 7 predicted proteins | sample CowpeawhiteBW_FD_76839 | JGI IMG/M metagenome (GOLD analysis project Ga0099822, IMG submission 76839) | Root nodule microbial communities of legume samples collected from California USA - Cow pea white BW | ecosystem: Host-associated > Plants > Roots > Nodule | place: USA: California | collected... | reverse complement strand
TTAATATAGTTAAGATATTTATTAGCTAGGTAGGGAGTTAACGAGTTAAACAAATAGGAGAATGTAAAGGAAAAAGGGGGAGTTAAATCTATATTCATTTGTAGATTGAGCATTAGCTCTTTGTGAAAGAAGAAATCTTTTGTGAAGGAGAAACACTTGGAGGAGAGATTTCTCTCTTATTTATTGTTCTTTTCATCCTATTCAATAAAAATCTTTCTTTTCTTTCTTATTTATATTCTTTGTTCTCAGCAGTATATGAATGAAACTCAATGGCTATGGTGGTAGCTGTGAATAAATTGTATCATAACTTGTTTGGTCTCAACCAATTTGGATGGTTAAGACTTGGATCTTGACAAAGCCCATTAAGAAATCCAAAGCTCCTTTGGTACATAACATCATTTCTACAAATGTGTTGCCACAGATTCCTATAACTTAGCTCACTCATTTCAAATACAAATATGTACTATTTGCATGTCTAGCTCCAAAAAAATTAGCCACTAATTCCATTATTCTTACATTGTAAGGCATTTTGTTTCTTTTGGTAGTTTCCATGGGTCTAATATAAAGGAATCAGTAGAAGCAAGGAGACTAAGGTTATGTCTAGAGCATAGTTTATGCAGTCCTTAATGAGAGTAGAAGAGAACATCGTGTACCGGACCTTCTACAATTTTTTTATCTGGGAAAACAATAACTTTTTTATTGTCTATGGTGTACTACTCATGGAAGCTTCAATATTGTTGTAATCCTAGATTCGTAGGGTAATTGAAAAGCCTTGTTGCATTTAGGGAAAAGAAATAATAGGAGGACAAGTATGTAGTATTGTAGGACATAATTGTGTCTTCCCCCATGTTAAATCTACATAATGATGAAACCAATTAGGCCATTATCACCAACACCAGCATATATAAATTTTAATTTCTTAAAAGAAACAATGTGGCTAGTAGCCACTATCATGTGATACATATAAGCCTGGACTTGCATTTCTATCAACTACAAGTTAGAAACATCAACAAAAAGACTATAAAGCACCAAAATACCGATTAGAGCAGAAAAAAATGGCAAAATAAAATAGAAAGTGCCTTGCCTTTTATAATCAGAAAAAAAGTTGAAAAGACGGTTGTATAGTTTCATACGCGTATAAGGGTAGAGGTGAAGGAAAAGGAAGGGTTGAATCTAAGTCCCATACTAGTGAAGGGACATTTCCTTGTTTTATCTGTAATGCAAACACCACAAAAGTATGACAAATGATCCCTATGATAAGAAATTTAGATATCAAAATAAACTGCTTTCACAACCTAGCAAACTAGCCACCACAACAAAAGGAAAGGAAATACATATTAGGAAATACCTGAATGCAAATTACATGATAATCCCATAGAATCATCCCATCAGCTCTTTTGCTAGCCTTTTGATTCCATAGTGGAATCTACAAAAGTTAAGACAAACACTTCACAAATTGACTAAAAAAAGATTTTAATTTTGCAAAAAGTTATACAAGTGTAGCTAGAAAACTCTTCAATCAGATATGTAGTGGCAGTGGTAAGAAAAAACATGGATAAATACTTGAACATGCAAATAATACTTTGTTTGCTTGTCAGCATTACACAACTAGGAAGAAAGCAAAATATATTAGAGATAAATACTGACAATATTATCAAAAACTTTGACATGTTTTTCCTTCACATTCAACTTGCACAGTGCAAGAGCCATAGAATTATTCCCCATCCCACTATTACTTTGTCCGGTCACTATTTAGCAATAGTAAGCAAGGTATTAATTATATCTTAGAACAGAAAAAAAAAGCAATTGACGAAAAAAAACTCAATAAAACATCAAACAAAAGAAACTCAAATACAAAGAGTGTCAAAATTACTATTCACAATAACAATTCTATTCCATGAATCACCTTGAACTAGAAAGTGAACATACAACACCAACCAGAGGAAGAAATAGAGCATGCCTGTTTCTTTTCATTGGAAATGAAGACATAAAAAATATCAGATCCCTCAAATTTTGCTATTCCATCACTACACAACTTCTTGCAAAAGAAGTATACATTCTCCTCACTACAAATAAATATCTAGAAAATGAAAATTCTACAAAATATTACCATATTTAATATTACAAAAATGAAAAAAATAAATAAATAAACACATACACAAAAGGAAATCATAAAACTAAAAACATGACATTTTACTTGCACGAGAATTGTGAAATTTCGCAACAAATTTTAGGAGAAATTGAACAATTAAGCAATTTATAATAGGAATAATAAGAACCAAAACTAACCTGGGCCGTTTTCACTCCAACATCAATCACACTTAACTCCTGCAAAGGAACAAATCTACCAATTCCACTCATTCAACAAAACAACAATAATGTGTGGTTAGGGTTCAAATGCTAACCTTCAAATGGAGAACGCATATAAGAGATGGACGGTGAGGGCGACACAGACTATGAGACCAAGTGATTTTGACAACGAAGATAACACAATGCGACAGTGATGCTAGCAGACGAAGAGCACAGAAACAACACGTGATGGTGACGAGGCGACTTCGCACGATGACAGCGACTTCGCACGGTGATGAGGCGACTTCGCACGGTGACGACTTCACATGGTGACTGTTGGAAAGTGAGAGCGACAAAGCAATGAAGAACTATGTTGGAAACGAGAACCGTGTTAAGGAAAGAGAATGAACGAAAGAAATGGGAAATGGGAAACATATTGTGTCGGTTACAAGTCAACAAGTATAATATGTCTTTTAAAATTAAAAATAATATATATATATATATATATATAATTTTGAAATTTATACCAATTCTAGTTATAACCGGTATAAAAAATCTTTTCAATATTACAAAAATGCCACCGCATTAATTTTTATACCGGTTGAAAATATAATTGGCATAAAAGATCTTACGTTATTTATAAAATTGTTGTTCACCTATTGTTTTATACTTGGTGGATTTGAACAGGTATAATAATGTAGGTATAAAAAGCTTATTTTGCACTAGTGTAGTGCAAAGTCAGGCTCGGGTTGCCTTGACAAACTAGATGTAGCTCAGGTTTGAGTGAACCAGTATAAAAATCTTGTGCATCAATCTTCTCTAACCCTTCTCTCTTGCATTATCATTTCAAGTTTAAAGAATTTGGCTTTAAACCATATATTTTTATATTCTTGAGTGTTTTGGTGGCATCTGTAGCATTGACCATGTTGGTTTAACTCATTGGAACCTGTATTGATTGATCTTTTAAATTGTTCTTGTTTTAAATCACATATCTGCATTTCTAAATTTTTCCCAGTATTTCAATCGACTATTTTTCTGATTCAATCGATTGATACTAGTACATCATTTGTTTAGTAAAATCAATCGACTAACTCTATTTTTGATCAATTGAAAGTGTATTGTCCAAAGGTGTTTGCTTCCAAACTTGGTGATCAAATTGATTCAATTTAAAACAATTTTAAACCTTCAAAAGACATCCTATTTTTTAACTAGCCAATTCAATCCCCCCCCCTTCTTGGCATTTCAACAATTTCAAAACTTATGGATTCCTTTGCCCGTAATCTAGAATCACTGATCTTAAACTAAGAGTTTTGCACCTTAGATCAGTTTGATTTCTCCTTTTTCGTTCATCATGACTCCACCATTTCATGCTCCATTTTGATCTTCAAATCACCTCCCTTGATCACGATCAGAGCCTTCATTAGCCTCCCTCAGATTGGATTCCTGCATCAGCTTTCTCTCCCATCAAGTTTCGACATCAAGGGCTGCAGTAGAAGAATTGGGTTTGGTGCGCGTGTTGTAGAGAGCTTGCCTCTTTTGATCAGCACTGCAAACTAGATCAGACACTAATAAGTGAAATGTGTGTTTTGATGAGAGAAGGGTTGGTCAAAGCTTTAGTTGACCAAGGCAGCCGAGACTGATCTACAAATTAGAAAAGAAACAAGTTAGGGGTTCAAAATTGAATTTCAGCAAAATTAAAAGACATGCTGGCAAACAAAGCTACTTTATTCTACAAAGGGGGTTCTAAAGAAATAAAACTAAAGCAACAAAAAAACTCTATTAAAACTAACATTTTTATCACATTTTATTGAAAACTAAATTTTCCTAAGAAATTAAAAAAAAACTAGTTAAAGAGCTACGTAACCTTGATTCTCTATTGTGAGTAGAGATACACATGAGCGAGGAATTATCCTTGTCGGGCCCACAAAATTTAAAAATATTTTTGTTTCTTTTCTATATTATTTTCTTTGTATATGTAGTTAAAGGTATCGCCTTCCAACAGGTGCGGTAGGATACTAGTACCTTTCCCTACGGTGTAACCGACTCTCGGACTCAAAATTCAGTTTTTGCAGACCACATGTTTTATTTTATGATTTTCCATAGTTTTCCAAAATAAATTATGTTGGTGATTCCCAATAATGTATTTTATTTTAAAAACTATTTATATTTTTGGAGTTAGTCATCCCATCGCGAAAATCATTATAACAACGAAAAACTATTATAAAAACTATTTATATTTAGGTTGCAACAATATCATAACAACGAAAATCATTTCTCTAACCAAAGATCCCAACAATTAAAGTGAAGACTCATATGTTTAGGACAAGCTATCAAGTTTCAGTCACGATTTAGGTTGCAACAATATCAAAACAACGAAAATCATTTCTCTAACCAAAGATCTCAACAGTTAAAGTGAAGACTCATACGTCTAGGACAAATTATCAAGTTGCAGCTCCATCCAATTATTAATGAATCGAAAATCAAAATTTTACTGAGACTGCCCAAAACACAAAAATATGATGGCACCCAATGCCAGATGCCCTGGTGCTCAATGTGAAATGAGCGCCCAACAGTCCCAAAGTGGTGCCTAACGGCCTGAACCACTGACTTGGGAGTGTCCAACGGTCCCAGGGTGGTGCTTGACGCTCTGGACCTTTGGTGGTCACTCTCTAGGTTCCCATGAATGGCGCCCAACGATTATGCTGCCCAATGTTGTATGAGACTTTTAACTCCCAACTTAACTTGAATAAGTTGTCCAACTTGACTATCTACACGACATTAGTTCCCTTTTAGTTTAAAATACTTTACTTTTCAAAATAACCATCAAATAGATCAAATTGAATAATGCTAACTAATCAAATTGAAAACTATAAAACATGATAACTAATCTAAAATGATGAATGAAACTAATGTAAGAAAGCTTAAATAATGCAGATATGTATACTAAAAATTTGACCGTGTTTGTGTGGCATGATGAATGTGAAAAGTGCTCAAATAAATATTTAAATGATGCTATAATGGTTTTTAGATGCAAAACAACATGAATGTATGAATGAAATATGATCTAGGTCTTAATCCTACATAAAACAATTCCTAAATGCAGAATCTAAAATTATTTGTAAAAAGGCCTAACTGAAACTCTATTTTGCACTAAGTCTTTAATGAAATGTCTATATGAAGTAAAATTGTAAAATATGCTAAACTAATGAATGGAACATGTTTCAATTAATTCTAATATGTATGAGAATTGTTTAAAACTTCCTAAATGCCCAAAATTCTCAAAATCACTACTTAAACCAAAATTTGATAGTAAAGTAAACAAAGTTGATGCATAAGGTTTTGACAACAAACTAGTTTTATGCACTAAATGGGTCTAAATAGAGTGCAATGCATGAAATCGGGATTTTAACATTTAAACATATTTATAACAATGTTAATCAACTTCTGAAACAAAGAATTGATCAAAACAATCAATGTAGAATGGGTTTAATATTTGCTACCAAAATTCAATTTGAACTATTGGATTAAGTGGTTACATTGTACTCCTTAGATTTCAATCTTGAATCCAAAAACTGAGTATAGGTAAAATGCAAAGATCAAAATCACTCAAACATCAACCAAGAACATGTTTCTGGACCAAAACTGGAAAATGGGTATGAAAGCATTATATGAAACTTTGAATTGCAAAAATTGAAAACTAAAGTTGTAAACGCTCAAAATAGTAAATGAAAGATGTAAATTGGACTGGAAAGTAACAAATCCATAGTAAAACAATGAAAGAAAATGGAAATTGAATTGCATTAAATTTGGAATGTAAAAAATGGTTCAAGAGCACTAATACAGTGAAGAATTGGATGTTTCTTTCTCACAATGTTGTCTTGAACAACCATAGTCTTTACAACACAAGTTTCTCCCAAAATCCAAAAAATTGGAACTGAGAACCTAAACTATGAAAACTATAAAATGTAATGTATTAAGGGTATTTAGGGATGGCAAAACGAGCTAGCCAGACTCTTTTTTAGATGTTTGATTGATTTTGTTTAAATTCATATTTGTTTAAGTAAAAGTTAATATGAATAGAAAACAAAATTATTTTTTAAACTGGCTAAAGTTACCTTGTTTTAGTTGCACCGGTTGTTTTCAGATGAAAATAATTGATTATTCCAACATATTTGTTTTTATACTCCAAGCCTCTTTACTATTTTTATCTCCTTGAATTTTATGCAGGGGCTTTAAGATAGAGGGAGTTTTCATAGCAAGGGGAGTTTGCATGCTACTTTGTATATGTGTGAAAATTTGAAAGAAAGCCAAATATCAAAGTTCAAAATCTTCATTGAAGTGAAGACCAAAAGTGGGATGTCAAAAAGAAAAAGGAGAAATTGTTGATCTCGAAGAAATCCTCCAAAATTTCAAGAGATGATGTTTGAAGATATTGAAGATTCTATGATTATTTTACAACTTTTTGTTTTTGTTTGAATCTTTCACATAAAATACTTGTTAAAATTCTAGAATTCAGTGCAAAATGAAATTTATCATTTTTAACGAATTAAATTATCGGTTAAACTGTGCTAAAAAGGTTTTAAGAATAATATAATTGATTATACAAGAAAATAACCGATTAAAACAAAGTACTTTTTAGTTTTAATGTTTCCAATTATATAATTGATTAGATTCTTTTTATAATCTATTAAATTAGTTTGTTCAATTAGTTAATGAAGAGCATTTAACCAGTTAAATGACGTAATAATTGATTATTTCATTGAGATGTTACAAAAATATTTTCAAAATTTTATTAAGAAATCGATTATCAACTAATATAATCAATTATAATAAGCTAATATAATTGATTATATACATTAGTGTCTGTTTTCATTTTACATTTTTAAAACTCTACAAAAAATTATGAATCTTAATCTTTTATAGAACTTTTGCAATCATAAAATAAAAAGAATGCGAACAAAGTATTTGCGTCTTAATAGTAGCACAAATTTCTCCCAATTCTTTTTATAAAAACATATCACTTTAAAAGTGTGAATACAGACACATAGACTCGTACACGACATAAAAACAACACAAATACGAAGATACACTGAATTGAAAAAATATAGGACACAATACACAACGTGTGTGTGTATATATATATATATATATATATATATATATATGTTAGTTTCAAATTTTTAACTAACTCATTGTCAACTAATAAAAAAATGAATCTAATCTATTTATCTAATATCCAGAAAAGAGAAAAAAGTGATCATATAAGATTTTTCCTTATTTTTATAATCATAATAAATACTTATGTGATAAATTTATAAGTTTATGGGTGTTTTAGAAAATCATTGAATTTGTAGTTATTAACATCGTGTTAAAGCATGTCAAAGACAAAAAAAATATCTTTTAAATTGGACACTTTACTGACACGTGTATCGTACAAGTATATATGCATGTTAGTATCGATACGTGTCAGATACAGAACGCATATCGGACACGCCATTGATATGGCGTGTTCTGGCTTCATACACATTCAAACTCACTACATTCATGAAATATAGAGAATAAGAGATGCATTGATGCAAAGAAATGGAAAAAGATGGTCTCAAACACAGTAAACATATAAGGGTTAAATATGTTTTTGGTCCCTCAAGTTTCAGTAAATTTTGGAATTAGTCCATCTTCGAAACTTTATACAAATTTAATCCTTCATCTTTAGAAATATGTGGATTTAGTCCTTCTTACCAATTTTTGTTAAGTTTATTTGACATTTTAAACGTATTTTATGATAATATTTGACTTACTATTGAAGCGAAAATATGCCAAATGGTATAAACAATTCAAATACTATCATGAAATGCGCTTGAAACGTCAAATAAACTTAACAAAATTTGATTAAAATGACTAAATTCATACATTTTTAAAGATAAAAGACTAAATTGGTATAAAGTTTCGAAGAACTAATTCCAAATTTCATTAAAACTTGAGAGACCAAAAACATATTTAACCCAACATATAAATATGAAAACTCACCCACGTAACAAAACAGAAGAATAATGTACACAAATACATAAAAGACAGTAAAAAGCCCATTACAGGAAAAAAAACGAAATCGTAACTGTTTTTGGTTTCTTTTTGTAATTGATAAGCATGGACAAGAAGGTCGTGCAACAGTTGTGCCGTGCAATAAGTGTGCAAGCTTATCCTTTTGTCTTTTTTTTTTTCTTCCGTTTTTATTCTTTATTTTTGAATTCAACCATCATAATCCTAGAGAGATATTTTTTTATTCTTTATTCTATACGATTGCATCTTTTAAACCAAAGAGTTTAATGCCGCTCCTTTTGTAGTTCTTGCAAAACCAAACAAACACCAAATAAAAAAAATCATTTGGTTAATTTTTGAAATTTGTACAAAGGTGGAGAACCATAGTGAGGAACAAAAAGCTAAGATCTAAACAAGAACCAACATTTAAAACTAACCGATTCTCTGTGCTTAGTATTTTAGGTTTCGATGTCATAATGTGAAGAAATAATAATAATAAACACTTGATGGAATGTCAGAGTTATAAAATCTAAGACGAATAATAGATACATAATATAAGCTAAGTCAGATACATAATGAAATGTTCATAGCCTCTAGATGAAGCTGTACAACACACAAAAGCTACCATAGAGTGCCACCCAAATTCAGCAAGAGTCACTCACGCCTCCAAACAAGGTTACTACTGCATTATGGTCATCTCTTTCGCCGCTTGGGCTCCACCTGCAAAATTCAAAATTTGAAACCCAATAATATAAAACCACAATCCAAAAAGCAAATCTCACTGTGCTTCAACAATGAACCAACTATGTCTATCAACTATTTCTGACCCCATTTGGTTTGAGAAAAAAAAAATTCAATTTTTACCCATAATTACAAAAAGGGCACTTATCTTTTGCTTATTGGTTTCGAAAGTTTGTTTTTTTCAAACACTTTCTCAAACAAAAGGGCATCTGAGAATATAATCAAAGTCCCATTTTAACTTTGAGTTTACCATAAAACAGACATGATGATGAAATTGCATTTATCATGAATAAATAACCTCCAAAAGTTCAATAGTAATTGATACAAGACAAGCAGTGAACAAAATAAATATGCTGGTTGATCATGTTAAATACTGTTAAAAGTATTTTTGTGCAGATTAGCCAAGTGAAAAGCATAAACCAAAGTGTGTAACATGATATCAATTACAGCCTTCAATACATTACCAATGACTATCAAAAGAATGCATACCTGCCAGACAACAGTACAAGAATTAAAAATAACATAGGTATACATTTAGCCAACCCACTTTTTTATTCCAACAATGCACAGTGTTTCAGATTAAGGACAACAAATAAGATTGAACTATGCAAAGTTTGGTATCAAAACAGGAGAGAAATGCACATGTTGGCACATGATATTGTTAACTTACACATGCCCAGTACTTGTTCATGTGTCTCAGTCCACACTAACTAGTGAAAAACTAGCTACAATCTATGGTCATTTTTGAAACTAGCTGTACTAAGGGTTAAATTTTGAAGAGATTTTTTTCCCCCATCAAACTTCAAATTCTAGACCATATGTTAAATCACTCATTCCTTTTTCAGCAATGTGTCCCATTTCCCTCCCCATATCCTTGCCAGAAACTAGATAATAGAAAACTAATGTCTCAGTCATATGCTGGGAACAGTGAGTAACAATTATTTGGTGTTGGATACAAGAAATCACCTTGCCATCGGCTCCTGGCGATGCAGAAAACGTAGCTTGCGGTTTCTTCATATCGTCATCAGATGAACATTCTGAACACACAAAATGATCTAATTTCTTTGCTTCTTCGATGGTCATGCCCACACAAGCAGGATGATACCTACAAAAAACCTACAAAGATTGAAATGTGTGTTCTATAGAACATATAGAGACACTCAACATGTAAAGAATGTGATTCTTGACACTCATTAGATTTTAACTCTTCGTCAATTCACATAGAAGTTATGTCCACAAAGTTCTATGTTGATGATGAATGAAGTAATTTGCAGCTCCCGTATTTCATAAACATTATATGAAAATACATTTCCAAGTATAATTTTCAACACTTGCATGGAAACAATCAAAAGATGGAATAAGCCTCAGCATCATCAAATTTCTATTGGCTCACGCACATATTGAAATAAAAGAAACGACAGAACCAATAGTCATTATAACAAAACAGCCCCACACAAGTACAATGACACTTTCGGGCAGACATAAATTTCATCTGTCACTGAACTTTCAGCTGTGAAGCTCAGAAGTCACAAGTGAATGTACAACGCATTATATATTCACCCGTTTCTTCTTAGTTTTGTTTTACTTTTACTTCACAAGTAAAATGCCTTTTCAAGACCAACATGCAAAGGGTTTGCACAGGTAGATGCAGTTCTATACAAGAGTTTTAGAACCATACATGAGCTTCCATGAGCTTCCAATAGAACTTACAACTTTCTAACACCCTTTAGGCCACTCATTCTGCAGGTGGTGAGATCACATAATTGATGATTCCTTCAACCCAGTAAATAGCATCCAATGTTCAAATTCAACATACAAAAATAAATTCGAAACTACAAGCACAATACTAGTAAATAAATCCAGGCAGAACACACTGATTTACCAATCCTTGCACCCTTCACATTGTACCATGAGGTCATCCGGGTTATATGGCATCTCACACTTGCAATACCTTAAAAACACAAGCCAAAAAAACAAACCTTTAGTTCCAAATCCCAAAATCCCCTTCCACACAATTAATAACCCAAAACAAATACATATTACATAAATTGGGAAGACATGTTTTGCATCCCCCATCATATCCCAAATTTCAATTGTAATACCTGAAAAATTTAATAGGGTTTTACTATTTACATTAACCAAAAAAATATGCAATTTGACTACGCCATCAGGTACTAGAAGTAAGAACACTTCAAATATAAAGACCGAAAACATATTAGTACACTAAAATCGTATTAAATGCTTATACAGCCCAAAAATCTAAAACTAAAATCTCGACTTTAATATAACTACTAAAATGTATTAAATTGCTGTAAAGACTAAAACCACATGCTAAAATCTGGTGTTTCTGTTAAAGTGTAAAATCTCGAGTTTCACTTAAAACACAAATACTTCAATATATTAAATTGTTATAAAGACTTAAAACACATAATAAAATATATTAAATTGTTACAATTGTTATAAAGACTAAAAACAAATACTAAAATTTCGTGTTTCTGTTAAAATATAAATAGTAAAAACAGTACTAATTCGTTTATAATGACTAAAAATCCTTTAGAAGGAACAATGTAGAGACTTAAATGTATATCAAAACAATGTACATAAACGTGTTTCTGCATTAAATTTTCGTAGGACAAAAATCGAATTATTGATAGAGAAAAACATATATGAGAGGAACTCACACAGCAACACGGTCAGGAGTGAAAGCCCCAGTGGCAGCCTTGTACTCAAATCTACAATAGTAATCCTCAGCACCCACATTCTCGAGCTTGGTGTAGTTCTTGAAAGAGTGTACTACGCATTTGCCTTCGATGGTGTGCGCACTCTGCACATCATAGTGGTCGGAGAGAAAAAGCTCTTTGGCACCATGGAACTGTCTGCGACCCCCAATGGACTCTTCGGGTCTGTAGTACCACCTCACACGC
>Ga0099822_1009794_pt1 | contig 11993 bp, 7 predicted proteins | sample CowpeawhiteBW_FD_76839 | JGI IMG/M metagenome (GOLD analysis project Ga0099822, IMG submission 76839) | Root nodule microbial communities of legume samples collected from California USA - Cow pea white BW | ecosystem: Host-associated > Plants > Roots > Nodule | place: USA: California | collected... | reverse complement strand
AGTGTTAGAAATCCAAGTGTGAGTCTAAGTCTAACATTGGATAAAAATGAGAAAATTGAGCAACATACAAGATAAAAGATCCATAAATTCATTGCCTTAAGATTTTAGGTTGGAAGTTGTGTCGATCCCTTATGTGGGTTAAACTCATGTTCCATTGGTGTTGTATCTCTTCATAAATCCTCCTCTCAAAAGACCTATATATGTGAGACTTAAAAGCTATTTGATTCACTAAAATTGATAATACACCATTATAACATAATTGTACAAAGAGAAAAAATGTACAATCAAGATATTGATAACAGGAAAAGTACCTTGGATATGTGAGTGGAATTTATGAATTTATACCAAACAATTAAAAGCGATGAAGAGAAAATGTGTGTATATATATTAGGTTACCTAATAAACTAAGGGTACTTTAATAATTTAAACAAGAAGGGGATAAAGACGAAGATGGACATTAGGGTCGAGGACACAACAGATATACCCATCCCTTTCCATATATCCAATTAAAAAAATTGGATATTACATATACTTATACCTAGTCATTGCGAGGAATCTTCGTCAAATAGAGTCGAGTTTGAATAATACCCATGAGAACGAATTCATTTGTCATCCTATTAGTCCCACATCACTTGGAACATGTCATTTTCAAACTTATTTGATGCTCGTTTCTGGTCCTAGGACGTCCCGATGTCATGTTGTTCACAAAAAAAACATTAAAGTCATTTGGAGTCCGTGTGTGGTGAGATGCTCCTAGATCTACGAAGGACGTCCCAGTTGGTGCTCGCATGTCCCAATGAGTGATGTACGTTGGAGATTTGATTTGTGTGAGTCATAGTTTGCGACATGTGCGTGGAGGAAGTACTCTACGGTTTACATATATGCTTCAACAAGAGTCAATAGAGGTGTTACGCCAGTAGGTGTTGCGTCTCCGACGAGGGAGTCAGACTACACAGTGGCTGCGAAATGCAGAAGTTCAATTTGTGGCTTTTCACAATGTTTTGTGGTTTTGCGTCATGGGTTGTGTAATGGTTACGACAAAGGGTGTATGGTGTTTATGCGTGAGCATTAGCTAATATTTATGCAAGGTGTGTGGTGATTATACACGGGCATTGGTTAGCACTGATGTAGGATGCATGGAAATTCTTGGGATGACTATTCAGAGTGGAAATTCTTGTGATGGTTTGATTCCAAGTGGAAATTCTTTGGATGGTTTGATTCCAAGTGAAAATTCTTCGAATGGTTTAATTTCAAGTGGAAATTCTTTGGATGGTTTGATTCCAAGTGAAAATTCTTCGAATGGTTTAATTTCAAGTGGAAATTCTTGGGATGGTTTGATTTCAAGTGAAAATTTTTTGGATGGTTTGATTTCAAGTGAAAATTCTTGGGATGGTTTGATTCTAAGTGGAAATTCTTGGGATAATTTGATTTCAAGTGGCAATTTTCGAGACGACTTGATTCCAAGTGATATCCCCTATGGCGGCGTATGATTGCTGGTATAGACAATAAAGATGTGTTTATTTTAATTAGGATGGAGAATGTTGGGCTGATGAAAATAACATGTCTTGAAAAGTCCCACATTGCCTAGGACAACCAAGGAAGTGGGTGCTAATGACTATATAATGGGCTCTAAGTCCATGACGTTCCTTGTTTTGAGTCAAAGATACTTCAAGTTTATATTTGACTCTTCTTATTTGTTAATACTCTTGTAATAATAAGAGCGCTATGAAATTTGTTAATACTCTTGCAATAATAAGAGCGCTATGAAATTTGTGTTAAATTATTATTTTAGAGAATGTAGATGTACTCAAGACCAAAGGATATGTATATATTATCTATGTATTTTCTTATGTTTATTTTATTTATCTATTAATAAAATGATTTTCAATTAAAAGTGATTCTTAGGAGTTTTTTTCTAGCTAAGGAGACCATTCAGATAGAAAATAAAAGTAGAATTTAAAACTTAAATTAGAATCTAAAATAAAAGTAACTTTTCTTACTTAGTTTCAATGTACACCAAAGTACTTAAAAATTGCAAAAATATCAAATATCTCCTTAGATCACCTCAGATTTCAATCCTAATCATCAATCATTATAAAATAAGTTCAAAGTCAACAAAAATTTCTTACATGCACCACACGAAACACTGATTTCACCATCTTAAATTCTTTTTTGGCTATTTTCAACCAAGAAACTCCATTAGTTTACTGTAACCATTACTCAGCCTCTCTTTTCAATACAACTATTATACTCCTTATAGACTCAAAACTAATCCACATACTCCATATCTATACATATAAAATACAATATTAATTAATTAAAATGTAAATATAATATAAATTAAATTATCATATCATCAATTAACTTTACACATTTATTTATCCCATGAAAAAAGCATCTCCTTTACACAGATAATTTGGAATCAAGATAATATTTGTTAACATTAGTTATTTTTAGTCTTTAGACCTATGGAGCCCAACTAATTCGACTAATATTGAATAAATTTGTTTGGAAAAAAAATCTTTCAATGTTTTTATGCGTATAAGACATTTTTTTTTACCTTTTTATAAAAAATAATATTATTTTAACCCATTTTTATAAATTCTACTAGTTGACTTTGGTACATTGGATATTCTTTTGAATGTCATTAAGTTGATTTACTCATGGAATAATGATTAGAGCAAATTTTCTTTCAAAATGTCAAAAGTCAAAATTCACTTTTATGAAAGCAATTACTCTTGAATAATATTGACAACTTAAATTGTTAAAAGGAAAGTTAATTATGTCAATCAATAATATTCATTAGTTTTCGTCATAAATATCTTCATTCCATACTTTCTCATAAATATATATAATATCAATGTCCATTGTACATCTCTATAAATATCATACCTCGTATTTATCACAGAGTTGAATTTCCACAATGTACGTATATTTACACTATTAATTAATTAAAAACCATTTTAAAAATAAAATATTACAACTGTCCTTCTTTGCAATTTTGCAAATTTATACAAAAATCTATATTTCTTCTTTCCCTACACTGTGTTAACCCTTCTTAGTAGTTTAATAATACAATTACACCATTTTTCAATATAAAAATTCTATATTAAAAAATCAAGGTTAAGTGCAATCACAAAACTACAATATCATATTTTTTTTCAAATATAATTTTTAAATAATCGTTATAGCATTCAAAAATTCATACATAAAAATTTGTAACGAAATGCTTTTACAAAAATGTTTTAATTCTATCAATATATCAGTATATATTTAACTAAATTGTTGTAAGCATTTATATCACAATATTTCCGTTTCTTAGCCAGTATATATATATATGATATAAATTGATCTCATGAAACGTATATAGAAAATATAGAAAATAAACTCCATAGTTATTTTCTAAAACTCTTTGCATTTCCATGTTACATTGTAAATTATAGTTATATATACGTTACTTTGAATTATCAACTTAAGAATTTACTCTAATTTAATTAATTATTGCACTTTTGAACAACCCCATAATTTAAAATGCAATATACTTTAAAAAAAAGTAAAATATATGCCTATAACATTATGTTAAAAATAAAATATCATCCCTATCCTTTTATTTTTAATTTTTCTAATTTTAAGTTATTAACTTGTAAATTAATTTATTTTTAATTGAGTTTTCATTAAACATTTTTAGTTTATTAAATATTTTTAAAAAATATATATTTTAATTAATAATATGTTAATTAAATAACATTGTGTCTTGTCATTTTTGTATTAAAATAATAAAAATTATTTATCATTTTATATTAATTGTAACGTCATTCTATATTTATCACAAAAATCTCACATATTTTATAGGATGTCTTTTAAGTTATTTTGTCCCCTCATCTTAGTTCTTTGTCTCTGTCTATTAAGAAATTTCTACATATTAGTTGGATGATAGGTATGTATTTTTTATTTGATTATTTGTCTTAAAATAATTTTGTAAAGTTTTATAGTTAATATAGATGATATTGTAATTAACGTAAAATATAAATGATTTTTATTATTTTTGTAAAAAAATAACATTTATGTCATCAGTTTGATAAAGGAAATAAATATTATCAAATAATATAAATTTAATTGAAAAATATCGAAATTTTAAAAACTTAATAAATAGCAAATTATTTATAAAAAGTTAATTAAAATTATTTAAATTTATTATGCGCTTAAAAATTAATTAAAACTATCACTACTAAAAAATTTCATATTAGATGAGATTTTTTTTGCAAATTTGTTAAAAAATTTGCAAGAAAAAACTTTTTCCTGCTATTTTTTCTAAGAATTTTAATTGATAGGTAATTGCTTCGTGGATAATTATTTTTTACAAAAATATAAAATTGGTAAGTATTTCTTACAAAATTTGTTGTGAAAAGTGTTTTATACAACATATTTTTTAAACAAATTGGAATAATTTTCTATAATTTTTTATAACAAAATTTATAACTATTTTTTTTAAAAAAATTTTAAAAAAAATTGGTAGGAAATATGAATTTTTTTAATAATATAATTCTAATAATTTGATTTGTTATATTCTGTAGTGGTCTAATAACTTACTACTTTTTAATAATTTGTGTTTTTTAGTTTATAATTTTTAGATCAGTTTGATTACTTTACCGTGAATTAGTATAATAAGTTAATGTTAAACTATTTGAGTCTATCATTTAAAAAACTAAAGAAAAAAACTTTGATAATTTCAGTGTTATATCGTAATTTAACCATGTTACTCAATTCAGGAGACCAAAAGAAGTAAGAAGAATCTTTAAAATTTAAAAGCTTGAATGAGAACTATAATCAGAAATCTCAAAAATAATAAATGCAAAATAATATATATGCTAATGGTTTAAATTTTTTTATCACCGAGTAATTATAAATCTAAATACCTATTAAATTTATTATTTTTATAATAATTATCATGAAAGACATATTAAAAATGATTTTAAATTAATTATTAATATATTCACTCTCACAATGCATAAAAATCTTAAACTTTAAACATAGTAATAATTCAGGTACTATATTTGATAGAAAATGAGCCATCATTATAGAATTTGTATTTGTGGATAATGATAAATCCAGAAAACGAATTTTATGACTACTCATCTTCATCATCATCACCATCAGATTCAATTATGGCTCTGCTTTTTACAGTATGCACCATTTCTCTTACAGAGAATGGAGAAAAGAACAAATAATTAAATATATATTACTGTATTAAATTTATTTCCATTAAAAAAATCTAAGACCCCACTCATCTTATCCCAAAAGATATTCGACACGTGTATCATGTTGGACCCAAAATCTTACAAATAAAAAATACGGACAGAAATTTTGAATTCTCAAAAATTTCAAGAAAAGTACAAAAATGTTGAATTAATAACTGATTAATGTCATTAATCGGAATAAAAATAATAAATAAAGTTATTAATAAATATAATATGATAATTAATAACACATTAATTACTTAGCCATAACTGAAACTTTTAAACTTATATACTTTCTTGAAACTATAATGATCATCACAATATAAAATTTCCAGTTTAGGTATAAAAAAAAGTTGCGATTTATATAGCTCTGTTCATGTTAATGTTACACCTAAAATGTTCAAGTAATCACACCCTCTCAATAAATACATTACTTTTATACATTCTTATAAAAATAAAAATATTAGCATAATAGAAGTAAATTAAGAAAAAAATTCTATAAAACGACAAAAACCATTCAATTAACCTTTCTTTAAAAAAGGTAAAGTACAATCAAGATAAAAATTGATATAAAATATTCATAGAAACAGGATATTCTATTGGTATAAGAAATTTCTCAAAATTATATATTTTGAAAACATAATAAAATAATAAAATTAAAATTCTTTAGTTCTGAGTTAAATTAAAAAAAAAAAAGTACTGACAACACTTAAACCTTAACACGCGGCGAAGCGAACTCTCTCCCAATCGCCACCGCGACGCGCCATCACGTACTCTCTTCATCACTCTCTCTTTCTTTCTCTCTCCTTTTCCTGTTTCGTTTTTTCCTCTTTCTCTCACACAATCTCTCTTTCTCTCTCTATAAATCTTCTCTTCCTATGTCACTTTTGTCAACACAACAATCAGAACAAAACCCCCCAAAATCCGTTTCTCTTATCCCTCAATTAATACCAAAACCAGTTACATTTTCTCTTTTCTTTCCCTTTCTTTTTCCTCTGCAACTCCAAATTCTCCATACCATAAAAAAACTTCAACCTTTTTTAGTTTCATGGAGCATTTATAAAACCCAGAAGTGTCAATCAATTACATCTTGCATTTCCCAGCTTTAAATATTGAGTGGGTGCACTTTGTCAGTATTCTCCATCCCTTTCAATTTCACAGATTTATTTTCCTCTTTCCATGAAAAATGTTCCAAATCTAGTAGTTGCAGAGGTCACCTTGTTTGATTGAACACCATAACCCAAAATAAAAATATGATCTTTCGTGTTTTCCGTGTCACCACCCTCTTGTTCACAATGAGTGAGACCTGAGAGCTTCCTTAAACCCCATTTGCTCCATCTCTGCTTTTCTCTGCATTTTCTCTCACTTTCTCGTGAAAATCACTCACAAACGACAATGCCCTCTTCCGTCACCTCTTCCGATTCTTTCTCCTCTCTCTCAACCTCTTCTTTCGCATGCTTCTCTGCAACTTCGCCATCAAACCTGCAACGCTTCCTTCAATGTGTCACTCCTCGTGTTCCTTCTCAGATTCTACCGAAGGTATTTGTTTCATTTATTTTTTATTTATTTCTCAATTTTTATTTTTGTTTTTTCCTTTTGATTCTCTGGGTTGTGTTCAAGTTGCATTCTTTATCTCTCTGGGTTGATTGATTCTCTCTGTTTCCGATTCATCGGACGGTGCGTTTGTTTGTTCATTTGTGTTCATCTATTTTTGTATTTTTTTAATTTCTGCAATTACCATATGCAGAGAGTGGAATATTTATTTGGATTTTTCTTCAATTTCTATATTGTTTCCTTTTCCCCTCATTTTTTTTTATCTGAATGAATCATTGCGGGTAAAATATTTTTTTTTTTCTTATAAAATGTCAAAAATGTCACTGATTTTGATTTGCAGAAGAGACATTCACACATTCTTTTTCCTCTTCAAACTATCAAATTGCGGGTGAAATATTTTTTAATTTCTTATAAGATGTAAAAAAATGCTACTGATTTTGAGTTACTGCAGAAGAGACGTTAACACATTTTTACATTTTTTTTCCCTTGAAATTATAAAATGAAGAGAGAGAAACTCCGCTAAATATTATAAAATAAAAACAATATTATCCTTATGGATGAATTTCAGTAAAAAAATTCTTCAAAAAAATAAGTAATTAATATTTCCCTCTGAATAAATACTTTTTGCATTGACTTTTTAACATGTTATTCAATTAAAATTAAATTTAATAACTTTGCATTAATAATTTTAGACAATTTCATCATTTTTTTTATTTTGGAATGTTTTTAACATAATTATAGTAATAGTAAAAATTAATAAATCTAGAAGATTACAAATATAAAAACAGTGTCATTAAATGTTTATGTATCATAATTTAATTTAATTGATTTTTTATTATTTTAAATTTATATTATAAATTTGAAAATTTGGATATGTTTATTTTTGTATTTATTTTATTTTAGTTTAAATTAAATTTTCTTTTTCCTTAACTTACTATTGTGTGTATAACTTTTGTTTTGTCGGTTCTCAGAATATTTGTACCTGTCACGCCCATTTATGAGTATTGAGAGAAAGTATAGTTATTTTTAAAACAAATTAATTTAGTTATTGGAATTTCCAAAAGTGGATAAAGAATAAAAAAATAAAGATGTAGTTTTGTTCTTTCATAGTCCGATCTCAGATAATAGTTGAGAATATAGGTGTCTTTTTCTTAAAAGAACTATCTATATATTTGTTTCGTCATTGAAATTTTGTAATAATCAAAATGAAAAAAAAATTCTACATGTATGATCTTAATTATAAAAATTAAATGATTTTTTTTATATTTATTTATACTGACAATTTTAGAATTATTCTATTTAAAAATATTAATATGGGGTCACCGTTACTTTTTGATGTGTGTTTTGTTTGAGTGTTGAATAAAGATGTAAAAACGCGTTATTTGTTATCCTGGTATGACATTAATGAATTTAGCATCTTTCATTTAAGAATTTTATGGTAACTGTTCATTAGTTGTGATATTAAATTTGTAAGATGAAATAAGTTTGTATCAAATTAATAACATTAATATGGTGTTTATTATATACTTAATATATAAAAAAGAATATTGTGTTAGAGCCAATTGAGTTATGGGCAATCAATAAATAAGTCAATATTTATTTATTTATTTAAATTATTATTAATTTTTTTATAATTCTTTTTGTATTATTTTCCCGTGATTTGTTCTTTGGGTGGGATGGCTAAAAAGATGTCGTAAATCCCTCTTTGTTATGTGTCAGGGAATATCCATTCGATGCCATTTGAAAAATCCTCGTCCACGTGTCATTTTTATTTAATCAACCATGATTGACATTGACACCAGAGTTTTATTGCTTCAAGACAAATACTTTATTTTTTCAATTATTAATTTTTCTTAATTTAGAAAAGTCAGAATATAAGTTCTTTTTTTCTTACAACTTTCATTAATTATTTATGTTTTTTCTTACCCAGTTGAGTGAGATTAGTCTTCATAGGTGGATACGAGAGTCCCCGTTGTTGTTATCCTTTCCGTAATTTAGTTTGAAAAAAATGAAAAGTAAATAACTAATTAGGCATTTTTTATATACTTTTCTTGTAGGATTCAAATTTGATGACACTTACCCCCTAATCATTCTTTGGTTAGAAAATTCAAAAAATCTAGAATAGGAATGCAATTTTTTATTGATTCCAGTTTTTTTTTTTTTTTACTTTACAATTTTTCAGAAAGAGGGATCATACAGAATCTGAAAATCTGATATATTTCTGAAGGGATTCTGGTGGCTTTTGTCTTGTTTAGGCATGAACTATGGGTAATTGTTCGTAGTCAAGATGGTTTTATGGGGAAATTACGATACTTGATTTGACTAGAGAGAAAATATAAATATAGGTTTATTCTTCAATCTTGGCATGTGGTTCAAGGGACAAGAGCCAAACTTTTGAGATAAAACCATCGATTTTCATTAATGAGATGAGTATGTGTTTGTGGCTGCTTCTACTTTTCATCATGTGTCGTATGTGACGGGGAAATTGGTCATTGCACATTTTGTGGGCTCAAGCCAATAGTTTTCATTGGTTGTCTCGTGAAAAAATGTACGTAGGAGTATTATAATCGTTCATTATTTGTGACAACCTATTACTGAGAAAGATATGTCCTCTGGGATTTTCCTACTTCCCATTTCAAAGTTGGCCACATTCTTACAATGTCATTTATTGAGTGGTTTTCCATCAGCATCTGCTGTTTCTAGGATCAGTCAATGCTTTTTGGCTTTCCAGAAGGGAGACAAATGATGGAAAGAAAAAGAAAACAAGGTTTTCTGGAATATACTAGGTGCTACCAACCAACACCTATGCTTTTCAAGCTGTTACTGCTATTTTAAAAGTGAACAAATTTACTGTCCATAACTGTTTGTTATAGATTAACAGTGTGAAATCATTTACATATTCAGTGTATGTACCGTTTTACTCTTGCATTAGTTGTCCTCTTGTAATAAACTATTTTGTTTATAGTCTAAGAGATTGGAGGAAATGAAATTGTGTTAGTTAGTGGTGGATGTGTTTCAATTAAGAAACATTGCTATTCATTAATTTATTAGAAGGAAGAAGGACCATTACCTGGTGATTGGTATCCTTAATTTTCTCTGCTTTTATCATGTAATTTGCAGAGCTGCTTTAATGATCTAAATCCCCTCTGGCAGCCTCTTGGCAAGGAGAAAGTTGAATACTTCACTCTGCAAGACCTTTGGGACTGCTACTATGAATGGAGTGCATATGGTGCTGGTACTCCAGTGATGTTGGAGGATGGTGAGACTGTGACTCAGTACTATGTTCCATACCTATCTGCCATCCAAATCTACAGCAACAAGTCTGTTGCAGCATCTCGGTATGTGGGAGACAACAAGGCCTAGTGTGTATATGCTAAACATGTCAAAAAAATGGTGTAATTGATTTTCCTCTTTTGTGTTTTGCAGCAACCGGAGAGAGGATATCGATGGAGTTGAATTTGAAAGTGATTCATGGAGTGAGGATAGTTCAAGTGATAACCTTTCCAGATCATTGAGTAACAATTCCAGCAAATCTTGGGAGGATGTTTCTGAGGATTCATGCTGTGATCAAGAGGGTTCCTGGCTAAGGGATAACAAGCTTGGCTACCTTTACTTACAGTACACTGAGATGGCTTCTCCTTACTCAAGGGTTCCTCTTGCTGAGAAGGTATTCTTTTGTCAAGAATAAGTTTTTACCAATAGAAATAACATATGTTTTTGGATTTGTATGTCACCACACTCACCTGTTAACATTGTTTTTGGTTTTCATGTTTCAGATTGATGAGTTAGCTCGATCCCATCCTGCATTACTGACATTGAAGAGTGTGGATCTTTCCCCAGCAAGTTGGATGGCCGTTTCTTGGTGAGCATAGTTTGTTGCTCTTGTTACATGTGATTTCTGAAGATTTGGTATTTAACTGAACTAAAAACATGTAATGTGATAATGTAGTTGATCTCATGTAGTAGGATAAGACTTTGTTATTGTTATTGTTATTGTAATTCATGGCAAAGTTGATCTTATCTTGTTTATGTTACTTTGTATCAGATGATTAGCCTCTGTTAATTCCCATATTAGATACATGTTTATACTGATTTTTCATCACTGAATAGGTACCCAATTTATACTGTCCCAAGCCGAAACAATGAAAAGGAATTGGAAGCATGCTTCCTCACTTACCATACCCTTTCATCATCTTTCGAAGGTATCTCAATCTTTTGTTTTTCCAATCAATAATTGTAGTTCAAATTTTTGAGGTTTGCTGGTTTATCTCATTGTTCACATCTGAATGCAGTATTTTCAAATATTATAGTATCTGATTGTGTTCAAATGAGCTATATATCATTAGATAAGCATGCAAAAGAGTAGATTATACTATATTTCCCTCTAAAAGCTATGTGAAGAGGTAAGTGCTACACACAATTTCATTTCTAAACATTTTTCTCAGAGAAACTCAATGATGAGCATTGCATAACCCCTAAGGTTCTTGGCTTGTTTTTGGTTGACATAATATGTTGTGAAACCTGAATGTGATCTCATAAAATGTGTGTGCAGATTGTGCAATGGAGTGTGATGACATGGAAATAGGGAATGATGTATGCTGTTTGAACGAAGGAGAGAAGTGCAAGAAACAGAAAAGTGAGGATATTTCACTCCTTCCATTTGGACTAGCAACATACAAAATGCAAGGAGATGTTTGGCTAAACACTGACCCTTATGACAATGAGAGCATATCATGTCTGTACAGTGCAGCAGACTCTTGGTTGAAACAGCTGAATGTGCATCACCATGACTTCAACTTCTTCACATTACATTCCACCATGTAAATTGGCTGAGCCATCACCATCTTCATCCTTCACTGACATCACTTTGTTAGGCTCTGAACTCTGACACCGGCCTAAGAAAAAATGGTTCCCCTGGGAGAGCAATTCTGGAAACATTCACAAACTGAGGAGTTATATCTCAAAACAGAGTGTATAACCCCATGGAAATGGAATGTAGAGTTTTGTTTAGGGGGTGAGTTTTTTACCTACCATTTTTTTTTAATAGTACTCTTTTTGAGTAAGATTATAACAGTTTGTTTTAGATAACTGAACTATCATAAATGTCTTGTACTGTATACCTTTTTTTTTTTTTTTTAATTTTTTTTTTTTTTTAATTTTTTTTTTTTTTTTTTTTTTTTTTTTTTTTTTTTTTTTTATTTT
>Ga0099822_1009783_pt1 | contig 12001 bp, 8 predicted proteins | sample CowpeawhiteBW_FD_76839 | JGI IMG/M metagenome (GOLD analysis project Ga0099822, IMG submission 76839) | Root nodule microbial communities of legume samples collected from California USA - Cow pea white BW | ecosystem: Host-associated > Plants > Roots > Nodule | place: USA: California | collected... | reverse complement strand
AATAAAAAAAAATAAAAAATATAAAACACATAAAAAAAAAAAAAAAAAAAAAAAAAATATATATATATATATATATATATATATATATATATATATATATATATATATATATATTCATTTATTTATTTAAAAGAAGCTGGACTAAATTTTTGTGATGTTCATTAGTTTTATTAAAAGACATCATATTTTCTTTCTCAATAATAGGACATTTCTTAGAGAGCAGTTCAATTTTTAAGTGAATTGTAAATACTACTAAACAAACTGACTTCGTTTAAATACCAAATCTAAAGACTTTTAAACAATGGAAACATTGATATAATTTTTTAAGCAAAACGGATGAATTTAAATATATCTTAAATGAAAAAATCATAGAACAAGCAAAATAAAAAGTAAATACAGATATTATATAACCTAAAAAATATAAAAAGTGTGTGTGTGTATATATATATATATATATATATATATATATATTATTTATAAAAATTGAATGCAAATATAAGGAAATTTATATTTGACGTTCAACAAAACAACTATGTTATTATTCTTCCAATTTTTTTTCTCACAATACTATGGTCTGACAACAAAAGTAGATGATCAGTTATTTAAAATAAAAGGAAAACGAAATGAGATATTAGATCATAATTGCCAATTACATATTTAAAAACGATAGATAAAATTGCAAAGGGGAAAGTGATGAAATGTGATTAAACTAAATGAAAAATGATTTCATTTGTTTCATGTATCAATTTACGTAGACTTTGAAAGTGTAAGGAAACAAGAGATGTAGAAAAAGGAGGAAAAAAATATATAATAACCGACATGACAAAAAAAAAAGCATTAATTAATAAATAAATATGAAAGAAGAGTCAGAAGTCAAAGAGGTCAACACTTATATACTTAAAAATGCATTGATGCATTGATGTATAAATCTAGCTAGTTAAAAAACAAAAACCAGGAAACTAACAGCAAATTAAAATTGATAAAAATTACTTATTAACTGTTGATAAAAATATCATGGTAAAATTATATGTTGCATTTTCCTTCATTCACCTTCTTAGTTAATACTCTCCAACAAATTTATGGTTTAAACAATTGAAACATTGAATATTTAAGATATTGAGCAGCATTTAAGAAGCCAGGAACGTCCATAACTCGTCTTTTCTCATTACAAACTAAGAACAAAATACATTTCCGAATGAACCGAGAACATCATCCTTGCTCTATCCTCAAAATACGCAAAACACCAGAACAAACCTAGATATTCAGATTGTAATGGTCCTCTGAAAGCTAAAAACCCGATTGCATGATGCAACTTAAGACAAACATACTCACGCAGAACCAAACTATCAAAACCAAAAATCGCATGGAGGATTCCAATGGTTCAATAAACCCATGGAAAAAACCGCTAGCATAAACAACGAGTACATGGTAAACCTATTCATATGACTGTATTTGTAAATGAATTAACAAAACAACAAATTGAAGCCACTCCCACAGCATTCCAAAATAAATAGAAACTTCAACTTGCGAGTCAATTTAACCTCCAGAATGAGAAGCAGGTGTTGTTTCAAAATGCCCATCCTTGAACAAATGAATGTATTGTTGTGGCAAGGAATGCTCCACCTGAAACAGAAGACGTCGTTAAAATTTCGGTGTCACTTGACTTCGTCCACTACTAATATCTAACCAAGATCACGCTGTTTAACAATTGTACAATTTTTAAATAAGATTCTAACTATAGACGGATTCATCCACCGCTGTGTGAGACGTGAGGATAGGTAAGCAAATTCAGATCGCCAAGTACAGTTGAGGTGAGAGAAAAACAACTTCTAAAAGTACTCAATATCACACGCTAGTGTTTTTTTGTGGTATGCTGTTTCTTCTTCCTTCATACACTGTCCTAATTTTTATCTACTGCATTCTATTTTATTTTCACCATCTTTAATTTTTAACTTTATTGCTGTTTTCTTATTGCTCCTATCTTGACGGTGATTGTGTGTTGTAACATATGACCTATATCATGAGATTCTTTAATTTTTTTGGAGTAAATGTTTAAAAATTATTTAGTTCGAAGAATAATATTTAAGCTGGTAATCATCCCACTTTCTACTATCCCACTAGAGCATTTTTGGGACTGGCCGCCTCACATTGCTATTTTCTAAGTTGTAGTAAACAGCATCTATAACAATCATAAAAACAGACTCTAGTATTTAATTTTCAATTATTAAGACATTGAAATTATCTACAAGAAATTAGGGGGAATACAACACTTTAACTAGTTTTTGCTCAGATGATGAGGAATCAAACTTTTCAACATCAAATATAGAAAATATAGAAGAGGAAAACTAAAACATACCCAATCACCATCAGTTTCAGCACTAGGAACCAGGACATTGATCTCACTTGACTTTGCTGTAGTTATGGATGTTTGTAAAGAGTCTTTGCTCAGATATAGCTGGCAGCCAGAAGTGTTGTCCACTAAAATTGTAGGAGCTGCACCCTATGATTAGTAAAAGAGAGCAGAAGTATAACTAAATCAGTTTTGACATATTAAGTATTTATTTTAAACTCTTATAATGTGCATCTTATCAGTTATATCAGCTATTAAAATATTTACTGGGAAGAACAATATGATATTCAAGCTAACACGCCAACAGCATTGGAAGATGTTATGGGTTGAGGGGGAAAAAATAGAAAATGAAATCTAGGTACCTGGCATTGAACCTCGACCCCACTACTGTTTACAATCTCAAATGCTGCAACAACATCCTACATTTTAAGACAAAAAAAAAAAGAATTTTCATCTCTCAATGAATTGATTCCGTTTATAATATTATTAAATATCAAATTCCATGTTTCACAGACCTTAAATACAACTCCCATCTTTGTGCATTTGTCAATAGTTATATTGTTGACCTTGCCTGCGAATTGTTTAGAAGTGATTACTAGTAAACTTCTCACCAAGTGATAAGTTGGATACCAAATAGGAAAAGAGATGAAAGAATAACTACCTGGAATCTGCAAAACAGAGTTTTTGCATCCATAAACATATACAGACTGTTTTGAATCACAATCTCCAATGACCAAATCTTTCTTCTCAATTTGATTTTCAACAACCCATCTGCATTGGCAGAGATAAGTAGGGTTCAGTTAGGGAGATTGAATAGTGAAATTATTGGCATTCACTTCTATACACATAGTAACTAAAAGACTCAAACACACATATAAACCTACTTGCGGCCCATTTGAAGTTCAAACTTTGGAGGTCCTGCTTTAGAAGGCACACGTGAAGTTGCATGACTTTCTTTTTCAATAGCACCAACAACTCCAGTTCTATCGGTGCGATTCTTAGTCTTCATATCAGCAGTAACCTTTCTCAAACCTATTAGATAAAATATATAATTCATAGATGTTGACTGCTGAATGTTCAATCAACAATGTATAAGTATGAATAAGCTACCTGAAGTGACGTTTCCTTCACTGATTTGATGAAAAACAGCTGACATACCCTCTTTAGGCTTAGAAGATGAAGCCTGAGATGATTGAGAACTAAATAGAGAAGCAGATGGAGGGGGAGGGGCGGCAGGTGCAGCAGGAGCAGAAGCTTTTGATGGAGCATAGACTTTTCCTTTTGGATTCCAAACAGCGCCCAAAGGATGAAATCTCTTGACATAATCTCTCAATCCAGGTAGATACAACTCTTTAAGAGCTTTTGCCCATTCAACATGATTTGGGTCTTTGTTTTTGTACTCTACAAGCACCTAAATATTACAACCAAGAATAGGGCAAGATCATTATCTCAACCCATGAAATAGCAGGTTATATGAGATAGGAAGTGCAACAAATAAGCCTAATAGGCTAGTGCCTGATCTATAATACACAGCCTTCCATATGTAAATGTTGCCAAAAGTAAATGGTAAGTCAGACATTTAAAATCAAATTTCTGAGCCTAAGCATACAAACATTAAGATTGCTGATCGTAACTCATTTCCTTTCTCATCCATTAAGCTTACGTAACTCAGCAAGTGAATACACCTATACATTTGATTTCAAAGTAAACGTGAAACTTTTTAAATGCAAGGATATAGTACAAATTACTAAAATTATCAGGGAAGATCACTTGCGGGGACTCCTTTATGTGCAAGACAAATTAGTAAGATTCTGAAAGTTATCAAGAATACCTTGTTGCAGTAAAACTCAGCCATTTGCCAGCTTTCTTCCACATGCGCAATTGGCATACACAAACCTTGAAAAAACAGAAGAGACATAAATCACTGAAGGATAAATATTCATCCAACAAAAGAATCATTTATCACTCACCACAGTCCTTCCCCGCATATGCAATCCATGCTAGAGCAGAGAGACTGTCAGCAGCAGCCTTCAAGTGATTAAAAAAATCAGATCTCCTTCCCTCTGTCAATTTGGTAGCTTTCGTAACCACATCATTCAATGGTTTCAGAAATGCCTCCAACCCAGCAACGTCAGGCTTCTGCACAGTAAATGTTGACGAGAGATGCTAACTCAGCATTTGCAAATACAGGTGACATAAGGTCCAAAAAAATAAAACATTACAGCACGAGCAACTATATGCACTCCCTTCTCTACAAACTAAATTCGATCTTTCTTGGCGGTAAACCTCTTATTTCATGAGCAATTGCTTCTGAATTTCGCTTTACAAGCTATTGTATACTCAAATACCCAACGGAACATTGAACCTTCACCTTTTGTCAAGCATGACAGGTAAAACAAGCATCGAATCCACAACAACAACTACAGATTTATATTTTAAAGCATATGCAAGACTCCCATAAAAAAACAGTCAGAGAATGCCACCACATTTTGTTCAATCGGTATCAGACTTTTATTCCATCAATATTCTCACTATTTTTTGGACACGACAATATTATCACACACGATGCAAACATCCAAATTCTTCAATCCCACGCCAAAACAAACATTCCTCGCGACACGAAAAACAAAGATAGAGCAATGACGAACCTGTGTTTGTTTGAGCTCAATCACAAGCTCTTTCTGAACACCGAAAGCTTCCTGCACAAGTTTCGACACATCCAAGACCTGTCCTCCGATAACCTCCGCAGCGCGGGAAAACCTAGCGACGTGCTGGTCGATCAGATCGGCGAACGCAACGACGGACGGATCGCGCGCCGCGTCGTCGGCGGAGATGGCCGACGAGGCCGATGGGTGGAATCCGGCTGAGAGCGACTCTAAGCGCGACACCGCCGATTCTAACCGCTGTACGAGCTTCTCGTCCATGCCTCCTCTGCGGTTCGAAGAAATGGCACAGATCTGATAGTACCCTCTGAAGATGATGCTTGAACCGTTAACCTTTTTAAAAAGAAAAACTAAAATATATAATTATGGGAAATGAGAGGAGGGAATTATTGCCCCCACGTGTCATTTTCTTTAGTCCAATTCTTTTAGATAATTAGATAAGTAGAAGTGATTGAGGGAAAATTGGTACTACTATCACACACTTTCCATTTCTATCATTAACCAGTGAAATTTATTGAAAATTATAACATTGTAAAGATTTTAATTTCAATATAGAAAAATTATAAGGTAACAACACAAGTTTTTGCGTTCAATGTGATAATGTTAATATAAAACATTTTTAATGGATAATGTTAATATAAAACATGACAATAAAATAATATTTAACAATATGATTGATATTGTGTTCGGAAACTTCAAAGAATATTACAAACATAATGAATGTTTGAACTTTCCTGAAATGAATTATGATCCAATTAATTGTGAATGTTTTTCTTGTTGAAAATAAGAGGCATGGCCTGATTTATTTATTTTAACTCAAGTTTTGAAGAAGAAGTTTAAAATTGTCAATAAAGTGTTGAATACCAATTGGGCCTGTGTTGTAATTCCTGAGTCAGAGGCACAAATCTAGGTAGCATCTGTCACATTCTCTTATCTAGGGAACGAAGCTTGTATGAGGAACATGCAAACAAAACACAAGCTAACGAAAGTGTACCAACTCTTTTGTGGCGTTATGCTAATTATGCATACGATGTTCAGTACTGAAAAAAGATCAATACCTGCCCCGACAACTCATGCATTATGCAGGGGTAATAATTGGTATGAATCAGAAACACCATTTTTTTTTTCCTTGCAAGAGCAACTTGCGGTGAATCGTGCTTGCAGTACGTAGGACCGTCGTGGAAGTTAAGGAAAATCACTGATTCGTAGATTCGGTTTCATGTCAAACATGGCAGCAGCAGATCCATCATAGTTCATAGTGTCGGAAGCATCATAAAAATAATTGCAAGTTAACATTTGTTTTACGGTGCTGTGAGAAACTAGGAATGAGGCTGAATGTTTAAATGGGAAGTAACGTTAATGACCAAACGTGCTCTAAGGTTCTTGAATGTGTCCACAAGCAGATAAACAAAATTGACAGATTGTGAAGTTCGTATTTACAATAATGCAATACAACAAAATGCATGGTTGAAACCCGAAGGAAATAACTAAACCGTATAAGATATGCACAGCGATTCATATAACTTGTTCATAACATAATGAAATCTGAATACAAATAACTCCATCACAAGAGTTGATTGACCAACAATACAAACAATCATCTCCATCTTGAGTTTTCTACGCTTTCTGCATGCTTTGGTGGTGGATAAGGAACTTTAATGGAAACATCTGCATGAGAAGGCAAAGGATCTTTCTCTCTAACTGTGCGTAGCTCCTATTCAATTCAACAAGTTAAAGTTAGTGATATAAGGAAGATGAAAAACTGAGAAAGAGTGGCTGAGTGTGGTGCTTACAGAACGAAAGGGGAAATCATCTGTTTCAAGCATATGAACAATTTGACCCATCTTTGGTCGTTTAACGACATCCATGTCTATACACCGCAGACAAATTAGTAAAACTCGTTTCAAAGATCTTGGAGAGGGTGGAATCTCAATCAAAGGATCAACTAGCTCCTCACTGCGACGACTTGCCACCATTGCCTTGAACCAATCTACTAAATTCATCTGAATGAAGAACATTTACAAATCTATGTTAAGTCTTCACAGTCACTTCTAAGATAGAAAAATAAGAACTTATGCATGGACTAACTTGTAAAAATGATTTCTTGTTAGCTTAAAATATGATTTTAATTGATGTTCAGGTTAATTTTAGCTTATGGATAAGTTTTTCCACCAAACATGTCCTTAATATATTGATGAAAACATGAACAAAACCCAGAAGCACCTCTCCAGGTGGTCTTGAATAATCAATGGGGCTTCTTCCTGTGATTATCTCCATGAGTAGAACTCCAAAGCTATACACATCACTGCGCTCATTAAGCATACCTGAGCTTGCATACTCTGGTGCAACATATCTGCAGAAAATTAGTGGTAACAAATCATAAGATGATTACCATTTATGGAAGTTGAAAAGCAACTCAGATTATGGTAAGAAAAAATTACCCGAATGTTCCCATTACACGCGTAGTTACATGTGTTTTCTCAGATCCTAAGAGTTTGGCAAGTCCAAAATCTGATACTTTGGCATTCCAGTTTTTATCCAACAGAATGTTACTGGATTTTATATCCCGGTGCACAACTTTGGGTTCTAAGCCTTCATGCAAATAGGCTAGCCTGTTTCAAATGCAGAAACTTTAACTCTTGTGATCGAATGCTTAAGATAACATAATCAAGGATAAAACCACAGAGCATGTGATAACATTAGTCAGAAAGAGTTTCAGCACATTAAACTCACCCTTTTGCTGTCCCAATAGCAATTCTCATTCGAATATCCCATGTCAAGGGGCTAACTGATCCTACATCACCATGCAGCCACTGTTCTAAGTTTCCGTTGTCAACATACTCATAAACAAGCATCCTGAATGACAGTAAAATTGTTACTTAAGAAAATTCATAGGAATTCTGAACTTCTATGGTCTGAATGACATTGAATCAAAAGAATAATAGCCATGTAAACAGAGTAATACCTTCGAGCACCTTCTGCGCAATATCCCACCAAACGAACCAAATTCTTATGCCTTACTTTTCCAATAGCTTCAACCTCTACCTTAAACTCCTTCTCTGCTTGACCCCTGATTACGATACAATAACACACGATTTTTCAATAAATTAACATAAATAAAGACGCTCATTGAATTGTTTCAGGAAACTTCACTTTAACGTGTTTCAGTCACAACTTTGGACGGTAAAGATTAAAAAATATTTGTATAAAAATTAAAACAAGCCCTTCTCACATTTTCTTAATTCATTATGGAAGTTTCAAGAATTTTGGTACAGACAACTTCAATTTTTAGGTGACAATGATTAACTTTAAAGCATTTTCACCATAAATACAAGTTACCGTTATTAACTGAAAGTTATCTTTTAATTTGCTTTTAGAAACCCCAAAACGCATACAAGGTAATTATTCTTCCCATATTAATAAACTAAAGTTTTCCTTGCAAAATAACTACAATAAACTAAAGTTTGGGGGGATTAAGATGGTATCTTAAAAAAGGTAAAACAGAAATTATATACAGACATGATAAATAAAGCAAAAAGTAAAAGTAAAGAGAAAAGCAACATACTAACATTATTACCCAACCAAAAATAACACTATAAATAAAAAAAAACCAAATTAGAAAAGAGGCAAGTGACTATTATTATAGGTTCAGAACGCTTATATTATGAGTAATCATGGTAGTAGTAGCGGTAATATTTTAACTCTCTCAAACCACGCGAAAAAACAAAAAAGTAAACCATTGTTTCTCAAAAGCAAAACAATCAGCCACCAAACTCGCTTCACTTTTCTGAAGACAATTCAAAGCAAACAGATTGCACATTTCCCAGGTTAAGACCGTGTTTGGACGTTTGGAATGGGAGTTGAGGAACGTCAAAAGTATACTCATTTTCAAAGTAACAGATTCTCTTCTTCATTTTGTCTTGAACTTGAAGAACGTGTATTGGAATGTCAAAATCATATCTATCCAAACATATTCAAAAAGAAAATGGAAGCCATTTCATAGATACATAATTGGTAGAAAGTTAGAGAGAAAGAGTTTTCTAGGTTCAGTTGAAAGAAACAGAGGAGTGTAAAAAATTGAGTAACATGCAGCAGAATAAGCATAAAAAAGGACAGAGAAGTAAAATTGAGGTATAAAAAATAAAGTTTGGAGTTTAGACATGTGGGTGTGTAACATACTTGTTGTTGAGAAGATTCTTGACAGCAACGACGGAAGCATCGTGCAGAATTCCTCTGTACACAACACCGTACCCACCTTCCCCAATAACATTCCCTTCTGCGAAACCGCGCGTGGCGAGTTCCACTTCCTTCATGCTGTACCACCGGCCCCACCCTATGTTCGGATCCTCCACCGACACCTCGCTGCGGTGGGCCCCACCACCGGAAACTTCGCTCTTCAACACCGCGTCAATCTCCACCTTCATCCCCGTCTCCTTCTTCGGATCACCCTCCACGTCACCAATCTCGCTCGTCGTCGCAGGGGTGAGATCCGAGGTCTTCACCACCATGATCTCCTTCGACACCAGAGGGATGCTCCCGGAGCTGTGCTTCGCCGCCAGCTTCCGTCGCTTCCAGCTCCGGCCGCCGCGCAAGCACAGGAAGAAGACGAGAACAAGAATCACCACCGCGAAGACGACCAAAACCGCCACCAACACGAGAAGCTTCAAGCTCACACTCGTGGTTTCGCCGGCGTCAGTCATCGGTGTTACTGACTTTTTGTGGGAGGAGAAGGGTGAAGGTTGTTATTTGTTACGAGAAGTGGGTGGGTGAAAAAAAAACTCTTTCTTCTTCTACGATGACATGGTTGAAAATGGGAAGAAAAGTTATAATAAGCATTGAAAAGGGTAAGGGAACAGGGCGTGGTGTTGGCGTTGAGAAGAGTGGAAGTGGGGTTTCAACGGATACAAATGGGAAAAACAGACAGAAACGAAAGTAAGAAACGAAAGAGGTGTTGGGTTGTTGTTTTCTGGGAAGAAAGTGGGGTCATGATTACGAGAATGCCATTTGCTCTCTGTGCTGGATCCTCTTCCTAAGTTGTTACTCTCACTCTCACCGCAAAAACGAATGCAATCCAAAAAAGCGTTGAAAATACCCTCTCGAGTGAACACTGTGCGACGGTGGGGTCTGTTGGGTAATTAGGAGGCTTCATTATTGCATCATTTTCTATTATGCTCTATTTCAAATCCCTTACACTTACTCCATCTTCTTCTCACAAACGCGCTTTTCTTTGGTATTTTAATCTATGTGGGACTTTGAATTGTATTGTAGCTTAATGAAGTACTTTTCTTGTTGGAGCATAATCACTTCCATTGTATATATATGTGTAAAAATAAGTGGATGGTGATTCCACGTGAACGTGATTATCAACCACCACCAAACCATTTTGCTGATGAATGCAATATTCTCTTGCTTCACAATTAATTTCACCAGCATTTATGCATCTCCACTTACTCTACCCCTGCGTTTGGATTTTCCCCATTTCTTAACTAAATGCGTAAGATTTTAGTTTGCGGAATATGACGTTTGTCAGAATCACTGCAACTGCCAACGTTTTATCAGTTTTTATTAACTTGTTCACGAAAGTCGAATATAACCACAGCTTAGAAAAATAATGATACGTGTAGACGCCTACAATACGAATATCATGATACTCACATCTATTTTGTAAATATATAGGTATCAAAAATATTCATGTTCGTAAATAGCATAATCATCTTTAATATCAGTTTCTTATTTATTATATTTTTAATATCAGTTTCTTATTTATTATATTTTTTATCCGTTAATACCCGTAAATACGAATTTTTATTTATATCTCTATAAACATCACATGTTTTAACCTATTGCTTATATCTCACTATTCAAAGTTAGATTACCAACAATGTAAAACGGTTCCCTTTCCAAGTTTAATTTCGTGAAAAGTAAAACGGGGAAATTATATTATCGATACAACGGACTGATTTGAACTCCTTTTAGACACTTTATTAGTTTATTCAACTTTTGACTTGGGACTGAATATTATTTGATTTAACAGAAATAAAAATCAGGGATCAGAGATATTGTTGATATCATTATAACTAGCGTTATTAGATTTGAATGTTTTTGACACATGGCAAGTGTAATGATTCTGCGCTTTATTGCACTGTGCCAAATTGTTGTGCTAAAAATCATTATCATTTTGACTATTGAAACAATACAATTAGTGACCACCCAAACTCTGCCCAATGCATTGAGTAAAATTGAAGAGGAGTGGACCAAAAATTATGTGTTCACCATGAACAAATTTTTAGTTTAAGATTGTTTATTCCTTGAAAGTTTTCTTATGAAGAAGTTGTTCAGGGTAAATACGACTTACTCATTTACATATAAAAATTTAAAATTTTGTCTGTTTCGATAACTTTGATGTAAAATAACATTGGCACAATAAATTTATCCTAATATATTTTAATGATGATCGGCCTTATAAAGTAGAATATTACCTATTTCGGAAGTTTGTCACATGGAATGAAATATCACTAAAAACTATGTATCTCTTGATAGGAAAAAAATGTTAAAGAAAACTAATCCTAACTACTGAAATACCGACGAGGTAACTTATTCAAAGGAGTAAGGTTTCTCAATTCTTTGGGCATATATTTCAATTTTTTTTTCTTAACAACTAAGTTAGTTTCACGAGAAAGAAAAAAAAAATATTGATGCCTGTGGTTCTTAGACAATAAGAAATGGTAATACTTGTTAACCTCAGGGAGATTGAACCTCGTTATCATGTTACATCCAATCATTTTCTTATCTGTGTTTGTCGCGACACAAAATCTTGCAAATATCTCCGTAACTAATTAGTCTTAGCACAGCATTGGAGAAAAAAAAATAAAAAAAAAAAAAAAATATATATATATATATATATATATATATAAATTAAAAAAAATATTTAAAAAAAATATATTAAATTATTTTTTATAAAAAAAAAAAAAAAAAATTAAAATTTTTT
>Ga0099822_1009781_pt1 | contig 12002 bp, 3 predicted proteins | sample CowpeawhiteBW_FD_76839 | JGI IMG/M metagenome (GOLD analysis project Ga0099822, IMG submission 76839) | Root nodule microbial communities of legume samples collected from California USA - Cow pea white BW | ecosystem: Host-associated > Plants > Roots > Nodule | place: USA: California | collected... | reverse complement strand
AAAGAAATATATATAATTTTTTTTAAAAGAAATACATAAAGAAAATACATATATGAAATAAAAGTATATTACAAAAAAAAAAAAAAATAAATATATAAATAAATATATATATATATATATATATATATATATATATATATATATATATATATATATATATATATATGCGCCCGTTTTTAAATGTTAAGTTTAATTATGAAAATATTTGAAATCACGTATTCCAAAATTTAAAGTATTAAAACTAAATACGAATTTCCAAACAAAGAACAAAAGTATAAAAAGCATTTTTTTTCCTTTTACATGTAACTTTCAAAAAATAATATATTTATCAAATGTAATGTCCTTAACAAAACAACTGTTCTTTTTAATTTCCGTAAATTTGTTTTCAAAATCTAATATATAAAAAAGCAAAGATAGTACAAAATCTTAGGCAGGAAACATATCTAGTAAATGACTTATCAAATCTCTTAACACTTTAGACAAAAACTTGTCAAGTTACCAATTTTTTGACATTGCTATTACGCTAAACCTAAAAATTTACTTCACTTTAAAGCCTACAACGAGATCCATATATAATAATTATATATAGTACTTCATAAAACCCAGTATGCTTGAAATTGATATGCAGTGAAGAATATGGTATTTAGATAGGTTTAAAGTCACGCTAAGTAATAACTAGCCGATATTTTAAGTAATTTTTTAATTAGTAGAGAGAAGATGAAGATCCTATAATCTGCATAAAAGATGTTGTTTGATGCACCATGCCCTAAATACGCATATTAGACGCAGCACGTATTAAATGAGAGAAATCAGGGTAACACAACATTTAGATCCTGATTCAAAAAAACATGATTTGAGAAACTGGAATCAATTTGTAAGGCCTGTATTAATTTTGAACGGAGCTAAATATCTTACAAACTTATAGACAGCAGTTGAAGAACATACCACTACTCTGATTTACAAAAACAAAATTGAGTAAGACCCTAAAAATTTAAATAGGTGTATGAGTACGAGCTATAGAAATGTTAGAAAAGAAGTGAAATCCCTGAATTTGTGACAGCAAATAACATATAATAGCTAGAAAAAATTTGACAAAAATTTACCTTTGTATAATAACTAATCACAATGTCAACTCTATCTGGATCCTGTTTTGTCAAATTAATTCTGGCTTTCTAGTATTGTTCATCCTTGCACGAGCCAGAGATTCCAAAAGTTCATCACATCTAGCATGCTACATTCCTTCGCCGCTACAAGCTACTGCATATCTTGTTTCTCTCTGTCCTCTTCCAAAGTTTCTACTGACTGCATATCTTTGTCCTTTCCCTGCTTTCCTTCCCCATGTTTCCCCACATCATTGATCATTTCCTCATTATTAGCTTTTGTCATGTTTTCACTTGTATCTACTTCCTGCATGTCTTCATCCTTCCCCTCCTTTTCTTCCTCAATTTTTCCCATATAGTCGATCATTTCCTCATTTCTATCTTTTTTCATGTTATCACTTAGTTCTTTGACATCAGTTTCATCTTTGTCTGCCAGGTCTTCTTCCTCCTTCACAACTTCTATTAGCTGAAGAAACTCTATTGGAGTAGCAGCTGGGTCCAACACCCTGCAACCCTTTGGAGCATCTGGAGCTTCTTGACCAGTGAGTACATATGAAGGTATTTGATGAGAGAATCGAAACATCTCTTCCATCGGAATGATCCTGATTTCTGTTGGATCTAAGTGGTGGTGAAATACCGTCCTGAATCCAGCCACTTTGAGCAGTGGGATAACATCTATGCCATGCCCTTCAATAAAATCCTCAAGTACTTCAACCACATCAAACTTGTGTATAACCTCGTCTGGTGTTAGCTCATCCCAGTCAGGAGACCAATTCCTGTATAAGGCCCAAACATCCCCTTTCCTGGGATATATACAAATAGCCCCATCAGCACCTGTTCTCCATCTAACCTTGTGGGAGAAAAAGTTGGGCGAGCTACAGATTTCAGGTCTGCTCAATCTGAAATCCCCACATATTTTTGAAAATCCTGAAGCAACCCATTTAATGGGGTCCAGTTTACTGTTGGTGTTTGGGTTGAGCCAACTGATCTTTATCTTGAATGGATTCAGGGAGATGATGCCACGAATCATAGCATAACATCGAGGCATCCCGTCGTCGTTATCATATACAGCCCATACTTGGTTTTCAGTGAAAGATACTTCAGTTCGGTCTTTGTAAAAATCATGGAAGTCAGAATCTGGTACATCTATAGCTGTTGTTTCTAGAAATTTTCTATTACCTTTAGCAATTGTAGAGCCTGCAAACGACTTGATGGCAGTGTTATCTTGAGCACACATTTCAGAATTTCTTAGGATTTTTTCTCCTTTATCGTTTACTTTACAGAAGTTATTTCCACTCTCTTTCTTCAATGTTTTATCAACAGCATTTGACTGATTTTCCCGGAGTTTATTGCTAATTTCTTTTCTAGCTTTCTCCATAAGAAGATTCCGAAGTTCAACCGGGGAGATATCCCCCACACTGTCAGCCTTGTTGATTCCATTAACCCTATTATATTCAAAATTAGCCTGTTTAGATGAGTTTGTTCCCCCACCCATTCGGTTTTCCTTACCACCACTTGCACTTGCATCCTCTGTGCCCCCTCTTCTTCTCTTAGCAGGATTATAGTAACCCTTTTTAGAAGCTTGCTGCTTCCTTTTTAAGGCCTCTTCCCTTTTGCTAGCCGCTTGTGCCTCCTCACGATCTCGCCTCACTTTGTCATATGCTTGCTGAACCACACTTGCAGCTTGAGCAGCGTTGGAAACACCAGATGACTTTGAGAATGGAGCCCATTGGAAACTGGCTGTGTCAGTATTATTATAAGACCCTGCTCCAACATTTGGGGCAGCCATGTCATGCTTTCCGACATTTGATTTGCTTTTACTAGGTACTTGGCGATTGGAATTTTGCTTCTTCTGTGTAAAATTCCATTGAGTTGCAGGCCTAATACCACTTGCAGGTGGAGGAGCAGTCTCTACAGCAACAAATGCTGTACGGCAGCTGGGACATAAGAGCTTAAGGTTTAGATAAACTCTAAGATACTCGTACTGCATTTTGCACCTAGTGCAAACAGTCCAAAATGTATTAGATTTTGACTTATGAGCAGAAGATGAAGTGTGTTCTTTAGCGGTGTTCTTCTGAGCAGTTGCACTTGAAGGGGTAGTCTTGGTAAAATTGTAACTACCATTAGTGCCTTTTTGTGCTGATGAACCTCCAAACTTGGTAGAAACTTTCCGTTCTTTTCCACTTCTCTTATCATATGCTGTTCTTTTAGCCCTATCTGATAGTAAACTCCATGCCTCTGACACAAGTTTAAAGGCCCCATCAGCACCGATAGACTTGTTCTTATCAGGGTGAAGCATGAGAGCTAACTTCCTGTATTGTCTCCTTACTGTATCATCGTCAGCAAGGGAATCCACACCAAGTACACCGTACCAATCTGCTTCTCCGTTTGCTTTATTCTCAGCAGAAATATATACATCAAGTGTTGCTACCATTTGAGAAATACCCTCAAGTTCAGGAAATAGATTTAGGGCCTTCAAAGCAAATTTCTTTGCACCTGATATATCCTTTGCAGCAAACTTCCTCTCCGCAATTTCTTTAGCCCTGGTAGCCTCATCCTTATTGCATTCCATTTTTTTCGCCCTGCCTTCTCAATGCCCTTGTCTATTTTCTCAATAATTTGTTTTGATATAACAATATCAACATTTCAATCTAAAAATATCATGTTTCTTTAAACATTTCTACATAGTTTGAACTCCCATAAAGCTTTGAAAAGAAATTTGTCAATGGCAACCGAACCTGCAAAGACAAAGCAAGTTTTAGTTAATAAATTAACAACTAAAGTAGATTGAAAGGAAGAAACCTAATTAACACATGCCAAGTTGATGCAAAAAGTTGATGCAAGCAAAAAGTAGAATTTAATCAAAATTGCCAATCACAAAATACCAGCACAGAGCAGCTGACACCAAATCCTGTTAATTGTAGTAGGATGACCAATATGTTAAAATCTTAACATATGTTAAGTAATTTATGATTACATCACATAATTATAAATGCTTAACAATTCAAAAACCACGAAGCACTCAAAGTTATAAATTAAAAGAGAAAAATTAAAGGGAGAAGAACACCCAGACCGAGAACTAAAAGGGAATAAATTCACAAGATTCCCTCAACTAGTCAAGTCTTAAATTAACACCTTGCACAGCAAATTATATTCTGCGAAACTCAATTATAGAAAATACAAAGATGATAATATTTGAGTAATGCTACTATACGCTCAAGATTACAAATGCACCTCTTCATTGGACAACAATTACAAATCTGCAACAGTTTATAAAAGTGGGACCTAAACGTTTTGATAAAAAAATAATGCAGCACACAAAATTGCATAAAATTTCATTAAGAAGAATCTCAGTTACATTTACAGCTTTCAGAAAAAGAAAATGGAAAGGTTTCATTACACTAAATTGATGTTTTAAAGCCCTAACCAAACCAACCAGTCAGATCATGAATCCGTAGTTTTTTTTTCCGTCAATTCCCATTATTCCCTACTACCATCAACTTAACCTATTAAACCAATCAATATGTAAACTAAAGGTATTGGTTGGCACTTCGATTTAAAACAAATTGCACTATATGTTTATGTTATTATGCACAGCACATCACACGGGAATAGAATCAACACAAAAAGATCAAAACAACAAGTAACATTAATGAAATAAACATCCACAAAAATCCAAAAACAAGAAACAAAATCAGTCCACCTACTAAATTGAAAAAAAAAAAAAAAAAAAAAAAAAAGCAAAAAAACAAAAAAAAAAAGAAAAAAAAAAAAAAAAAGAGAGAATATGATCACTGCGAGGAGAGAGAAACCCCAAGTTGAAGTAGAAGAAGAAGAGGAAGAGGGTAGAGAGAGGATTAGAGATAGGAAGAGTTTATAATTTATATAGAGAAAGATTACCGGTGCGCATGTTGAGTCGGTGTTGGAAACTGATGTATTATAAGTCATTTTTCATTTATTAAATTAATTAAAAATTATATTTATTCTCGCACAAGTGATATCGATTTCAATTTCTTAATCAATTGCCATAAGATTCGAATTTGGATGATACTAATAATAAATTGAAGCATAAATTTTATAATTATAACCTAAAGAAAGAAATAAAATAAAATAGGCATATTTATATTGATTCACAGGTAGACCACAGGTTGCTCGCAGTCATTTTCAGTTAGGGCAGGCAGAGAAAGTGAGGGAAAAGACAGTTATGACCCATGGCTGAGGTTGTTTGATTATCATTTTTTACCTATCTTTCCCTTTTCATCAGCTTTTGTCCTGTTTGTGGATTTTGGAATTGCCTTAGTTGGTGATGAGAGGGTGTAGCCATGTCATCAACATTTCACTCCTGCACAAATCACCATTTCGATAACTAACAACGCAAGCCTAAACAACCCTATTATTAGTAATAATCATACCACGCTAGAGTTAACACCTATGCAACGCAATTATATTTTACTCACACTTTCCTATTTAACATCTTCAACAAAAAATATGTCATTATCTGTGTTATTAATCTATATTAAACACGCCTTTTTTTATTTTTTTATTTTAGTGAGATACAACGTTGTCATCAAAAGGAGACATTTTAATAAAAATACTTCATTTTCGAGATTATAATATGCCAAAACTAGCTCATTCTATACATTAATAATATAATTACTATAATAGACTACTTCACTTAACATATCACAAGTTAACCAACGCTCAATCAATAATAATAGTTATTATTATATAATAAATTATTTGCAACACTACGTACCATGGGTATATTTTACTTCAAATAATTAAAATTTAGGAAATACAAATACGAATCATTTAAAATTATACGTGTCCTTAATACTTTAAAATAAAGTAGCTTACTTAGGAGTTGAAAACAAACTTAAGAAATTGAGGCAATAATAATCATTAACGCGGTTACATTTTTTATGATGTTAAAATAAAGAGACTGAAAATAAGGCAGAGGAGGAAAAGAAGAGCTTGCAGTATAGAAAAGATTATTGATATTTTATGAACTTTAAAATATGTAGATAAATAAATTCTAAATAATTGTGAAATGATGAGCTCATGATAAGTAAAGTGTATAAGAGGCGGTCTTAGGTTCCAGAACGAAATAATTGGTTAATCAGATATAATTGCTTGTAGAAATGATTCACGAAAATTAATGTAGTATAATATATAAATTGTTTTATTAAATTCCTTTAGTATTTTAGTTAATTAGAGTTTAAGATCATCTTAATCTTCAAATATCCCTAGACGTTTATTCAATAGGTAATGCTAGCATTACTGTTTTTTTTTCCCTATTTTTAACAACATTAAAATAGAATGCATACTTTTTGAGTCCTATTAGAATTTTTCTTATTTTATGAGATTTTTCTTTCATAAAGTTTTGTAAAAGAAAATATTTTTATATTATTTTTTCAAAAAATTTTAATTGATAGGTAACTTTTTTGTGGATAATTATTTCTTACAAAATTATAAAATTTATAAGTATTTTTTTATAAATTTATTTGTAAAAAATGTTTTTGTGAAAAATATTTAAAAAAAAAATCAAATTATTCATAACAAATTTTGTAAGGGTTTTTAAGAAAAAAATTTAAAAAAGAAAGAAAAGAAAAATACAGTGATATGATGCTTAACTCGATGTTTTTGCTCGTATGTTACATCTCAATGTTTTCCTCAAACTCATTATGGCAGTTTATCTTTACTTTAACGTATCTTCTTCACTCCAACATTGGGTAGACTTCCTTAGCAAACCAAAAAGAAAATTTCATGATATGGAAATACTAACAATTATGTTTTTAATTTTTTCTAAACGTACTTGACTGCGTATTTCATTTTATTCCCTTCCAATATACTCAATTCTGGTATACGTCTTTGGTTCAATCGATTAATTATAGTTCATAAGCTAAAACTAATCAACCAAATCATGAGACGTGTAATCTGGAGTGGATTTAATAATATTTCGCATATATAATATATATATTTGATGAACAAAATAAATGGGATTTTATGTGTCTTGTAATCAGTGACAGAGATAAAGAAAAAAAGAAAAGGTTCTCTCCAACTACTTGGATGTGAATGGGGACAATCAAATCCGCATATCCCCAACAACTGACAATTACCTGCGAATCCTTGGAAGGCAAATTCAATCTGAGTCAGTAGCTCCAGCTCCTCGTGAGAAGGACAATTTGCAAACACAAACTATTTTCATAATGGATAAAACTTTGATAAAATTGTACGTATTGTTTAGACTATATGTTTGGTATTTCGTAGACTATGTGTTTGCTATTGTTTTAGTCAAAGTTAGGGACTTCAAACAAGGTATTCAGTATATTTTTCCTTGTTTAGCGGAAAACCTACTTTCTTGATCGTAGGATATTTCTACTTTAGTGAGGAAGAACATTTGAACCTTGTCGTTTAAGATTCTCCTATCTCATTGTTTTTGGAGGATTTGGATTTGATCATTGTATAATACCTTTTAATAAATCCAATTCACTACAACAAAAATCACTTTAGATAATAGCATAAAATTGTGATCTAAATTATAAATATCGTGATTTAAAGATTAGACTACACTTTTTTAAGCGTAGTATAGGTGAGTGTAATTATAGATAGTAAACAACGATTTTTAGTGCGACAATACTTTTAAAACCATTGCTTAAAATCCTCACAATAGACAACCGTTTTTCAAGTTGATTTTAGACCTCACCTATATTTTTAAACCACATTTTTACTGATTTTGCCCACATAGTTTAAAGCAACAGTTATATAATCATGGACTTTCATGATTTATACATCATTTATAAAAATGTTGTTTATTATATGTTTAGGCCACATTTATTTAGTCGTTATCTAATTTAGTGTGGTCTAAACTACCAAATGTTGTAGTGATTTACTCAACACAAAATCCTTTTCGGTGGCTAGAAAACTTTATGTTTTTCAATTTGATATTTTGATTGTTTAAGTGTTTTATATGTCCACTCTTATAGCACAAACCTCACGAGTAATCAACTTATGTTATGGATTAAAGTTACAAAAATCTTTAATTCACTAGACTCTCGCTTACTATTAACTTCAATCAACAATTCATTAATTTCTTTTCAGGAATTATATTTTTGTTATTTTTTATTTTTAAAGATGGAATCATAGGGGAATCAAAATAAAAGACATAGGGGAGAAAGATAAATGAAGAAGAGAGTGGTAATGAAGGGTTTGTAGAAACGTAAATTACATAGAAGTAACACTAAAAAAAAAAAAAACTAATTTTCATACGAACGAAATTCGTATATAAAGCCTTAAATATGTAATGTAATTGAAAATTTTTGAAAGATTACATACGAAAAAGAATTTGTATATAAAACAGGCGTAGGTAATTTAACATACGAAAAAAATTTTCGTATGTAATGTTACATACGGAATAAATTCGTATGTAACTAATGCAGACATTACTCATGGAATAAATTTGTATGTCATTGATGAAGACATTACATACGAAAATAAATCTGTATGTAATGTGTGTGCTTATAAGAATTTTTTTATATTCTTATAATTCAATCGTAATAGAGTTAAAATGACATAAACTTTTACCATTATTTATTGAAATGAAGATCAAATTGATGCACATAACAATCTAATAAAGTTCTAATAGCACATCCAAAGTTAAGTCATAATAGCATATAATTCAAATGAAGAAGTAAGAAATTATATCTAGAAGCAAGGTCCAACAACTTAATCCAAAATGTTTGATCTAAGAAGGTATAATTAAAATCAATTTTGAACAAAATGTAATTTTCTTGTTTAATGGATGGCTACGAAGACCATGTTGCTTAACATAGTGGTAATTATAGTCAACACTAATGAATATATATAATCATCATTAAAGCTCATATAACTTCTATTATAATCAAGGATAAAATAAGAACTGGTAAAGGAAATCAATGGAAGCAGTGACCTAACTTATTATAATCAATATTGAATTTGTCATTTCTTCTTGTTCGTGACATTCTTAGAATGTTCGAAATTGTATCCATAATTTGTCACCCCTTGTTTCCATTTGATATAACTATTTATATTTTCCCCCTATTATGACAGTTACTTGGCATAAAAGAAAAATATATAAATTGGAACAATTGTCCTAAAACTACCCTCATTATGTCAAATATCCTCGTTGCTTCCCCATTCTGCAGCAGTTATTGCATGTAATCTCCCTTTCGAAATTTTGATTATCCTTTTCTCAATGTTTTTCTCTACTTCTTGCTACTTTTTGTGTCCTGTGTCTCGATCGAGCTTTTTTTGATGTTTCAACAGTGTTATTTACTTAATTTCCCCTTTCAATCCTACTTGCCTTAACACATCCCTTTGCCCCCTTTTTACATGGCAACATGCTTGTCGCATCCTTCTATTTGATTATTTCTCGATACCCTCAACAAATGTCCCCCAAGAGAATACTCATTCATAACTCTTTCGATTAAGTATTCTCTTGATGCTCAATTCAACTCTTAATTTTCAAGCCTTTCCACCTTCTTGCCTTGCATGTTTTCGCATTGATTAGGAACATCACACGTCTCTTCACCACCTTTGTCTTTAATGCATTGTCCATGCCTACTTGAGTGTAATCGCCAAACTATAACTAAAGTAGCAATATGATATTAATTCCCTAAATTGGTTTCGACCCATTCGAATTTCAGTTTGCAACACTTTTTTTTATAATCTTCTCCTACAATATTTCTTATATTTCTTCATGCTTCTTTATGCGCCCATCTTTGCACTTTTCCTTTCTTTCTCTCTAATCCTTCCTGTATTTATCCTCTTCAACAAACCCAAATATTTTCCTTCTCCCTCTTACATTACTTCAACGAATTCTTCTAAGAGCGCCTCTTTCTTGTCACTGTCCTATGCCAACATGATTGTGCTTGATGGATGACTCTTTGTGCTTGTTCTCTGCTTGGAGGAAGAATCCAAGAAGATCTACGAGACCCAATGTGAGCGACATTAATTACATATGCTTTTGGCGGCCCCCTTAAATACTACGAGTTTTTTGGAGGCATTCCCTTACTTTTCACGCTTAGATTCCACCAAACTTATTAACCAATATGACAAAATACACATTGATTTTTGTCAAAATGCAAGTAAAATCTACCGCTTAGGACTATTTTCCCCTAGGCCTAACTACTTAAAATTGTTAGACAGGGTTAGCGTCTCAATCAAATTTTACTATGCCTAATCATGTCTATTCTTTTATCTTTTCAGCAAATAAAAAGCTTAATTAATCAAAGTAAAGTCTTTACTAATTTTAGTTAGAGTAAATACCTTTAACCAAAGTACAGTCTCAGTTATTGGTAAAAACTCATTTAATGACATGAAAGCTTATAAATAAAATCAAAGTAAAGTCTCAATTAAATTTAAAAACTCTTGGACTCATATGATCAACATGCATATAAATTTAAAGTTATTACTTTTTACGTGATTCAAGGATAAAAGACATAGATGAATGAAAAACAAAACAATAATAAAAAATAAAGAAATTATTTCATTCTAACCTCAGAATCCATAATGAAATTATAATGGAACCAACCTAGAAGCTTAGAACTCCATAAAATCAAAATAAAAGAAATATAGAAGAATAATGGAGAGAGAGAGAAATTAGGTCCCCCTAACGGCTCCTAAATTCCGAAGTACCGAGCTTCCCTTTTTGCTTTCCCTTGGTCTCTTATATAGGTCTTGATTGGACTTGAATCTTACATTTTCTATTGCTGAAATCTTTTATCTTTTGATATAATATCTCTAAAATAATTAATAGATTTTATTGGTTTCTAAAATATTTGGAAGATTTTCTTTATTGATAATTTGAGATATACAAAAGATAATTAATTAAAAGTCTTTAATTAATCATTTAGCAACTTAATTTTTGTCCAATTTCAAATAATGCCCCTCTTGTTTGACCATTTGACCAACACTGACTAGGATTTGTTCAGAGTTGACTACTTTGACCAAGTTTGACCATATTTGAAAGTGATGGATTGATGACATGACATGATTTTGACTTGATTTTGTAACTCTGAACAATTCAATTTCACACCTTTAATGAACCAAATTTAATTTTAGCTGTATCAACAAATGTTAGAATATCCAAAAATATTTTATGCAACTAAAATCACTTTTTAATTCATTTTTATCACACAAATTCAATAAACCTAATTATCATAATTGTTAATTAAGACATTCTTTTAAGCACAAAAATTCAATTAAATATCTATAATTAAACATTAAATGAGGACATAAATATGAACTCATTAGTCTTCCCAGTTTTTCAAGTGGATCCTTGCCCTTACTTATTGTCACATCTCCATCAAATGTGAAAGACAAAAAATACTTTAGAAGACAAAAATAAACATTGTATTTATAATGACGACTATTAAATTATTATGTATATTAAAATTAAAAAAAAATTAAGATCTCAAAAGAAAATTATAAACAAAAGACTCAAATCCAAATAAAAAAAAAAACTAAAGATAATAAAAATGGAAAAACAAGGCTCCACATACTCTTAAAAATGGAAAAACACAATTCCACATGTTTAATGCCTTTTTTAACAATTGAATATGCTTCAATGTAAAAATTAGGGATGTCAAAAATATTCGTACCCGTGGGTATCCGCGAATAAAACCCGTAATGGATAAGAAATGGATATTAAAAATGGATACCCGCTACCCGTGGGTACGGGTATTTTCGATACTCGCATGTTAACGGGGCAGGTACGGGTATCATAGTACCCGTATCCATGGATACCCGTACCCGCTAAACTTTAATTCACAAAAATACCCTTATAGATATATATATATATATATATATATATATATATATATATATATATATATATAAAAAAAAATTTTTTTTTTTTTTTTT
>Ga0099822_1009778_pt1 | contig 12004 bp, 5 predicted proteins | sample CowpeawhiteBW_FD_76839 | JGI IMG/M metagenome (GOLD analysis project Ga0099822, IMG submission 76839) | Root nodule microbial communities of legume samples collected from California USA - Cow pea white BW | ecosystem: Host-associated > Plants > Roots > Nodule | place: USA: California | collected... | reverse complement strand
AATATATTTTTTTTTTTTTTTTTTTTTTTATTTATTTATATTTATATATATATAAATATTTATATTATATATATATATATATATATATATATATATATATATATATATATATATATATATATAAATTAACCAATACTAATGTATAAATATTCTCAGTAAATACATCGGCAACTTTGGTCGTAACCCTGTCAACAATTTTACTTTTATTTTATTTATAATGTGTTTATTTCTAACTCTCTCAGAATTTAGTTCACGGAAAAATGAATTTGAGACGACTATAGAACACATCTTACTTTAAAAATTATCATTTTTTAAAAATAATAAAAAAAGATAAAAGATTTTAAAGAAAAATAATCAAAAAATAAAGTCAAAATTTAATATTGGAATTCTTTTTCTTCTCAATTTAACAACATTGCAATTTCTTTAGACTTAAGGAGGTGTTGAATTCTTCTTTGGTCTAATTAGAATGTTGCAAGGCTTTTAGTAAATATATATTATACATAATAGAGAACGTCTTGAGTGGCTTGATCTTAGATCATTTTGGTTTGCATCTATTCGGACAATATTTCGATCAAGACATAATAACACTCGTAAGCATGATTAAATTAAGGTAATAATTAAACTCCTTAAGTAGACTACTAAACAAGTTAAAGTAATGAATCATGTGAACCATATTCATCTAGGTAAATGTCTACAAACACAATAACAATAATAGTACCATTCAAAGTTAAACTAATTGTGTCATATTATTACTGTATTTATTACATACTGACGTATATTATTTACTTGAACGTCAAAAATGTCTTCTCAAGTATACCCACTTTCAACTTTGGAGAGACTTATATCTAGGATATATAGACTTGAAAGTGTGAAATTATCCATAAAAATCTTTGCAAGATATATTAAGTTAGTATGTATTTTATTTATCGTTGTGGGATATGTATAATGTAACACCCCTCTTAATCAAGAGGGACGTGTTAGGTCTGCAGCCCAATACACTCCAACCCCACACTCCTCAGACCACACAAGGACTACCAAGTAGGTTGTTGCCAGTCGGGGTCGAACCCCAGACCTGACCTTTAACACCCTCTCAATTGATTAAGAGGGGTGTTACAAAAAAGTGCAGCACAACTGGTGACATCTCTCTTGTTGAGAGGGTGTTAAAGGTCAGGTTTGGGGTTCGATACCCACTGACAACAACCTGCCTTGCGAAGTGGGGGGACACTTGGGGCGAGGGGTTGGAGTGTATTGGGCTGCAGACCTGACACGACCCTCTTGATTAGAGGGGTGTTACATTATACATATCCCACAACGATAAATAAAATACATACTAACTTGTATCCCTAATCACCTACATGTAAGAAGTTAGATTTAATCTTTAATTAGTGTACACAAACATTTATTAGGGAAGAAAAGAAGAAGAAGAAATAACTATTTTACAGTAAGTTAAGAACACTTCTAATAGATGTTACAAAATAGTTTTAAAAGTCAAATAAAGAATTCTGATAAAATATTATTTTTATTTTTGACAACGATATACCAAGCATGGAAACTGAAGTAAAGATATTAATAAAAAACTGGACCAACGAACCTCATTTGACATTATTTTTCCTTCCATAGATAAGGTGGTTGGCATATTACTAACCAGCTCCGAACCTGGGAACAAGCTTTCTTTCACCTTTGCTAAAGACCAATCTGCATTAATGGAGTTTTGGTTTATATGTAAACGATTTTTATTTTGTATAGTATACTTTTGTATACTATATATATGTAAACATATTTATACTTTTGTATTATCTAATAACGCCAAAAAAGTAAAATTAATCCGAGGGATAGAAAACGGAATGCTTCTTACATACAAAATAACATCTGATCCATGCATTGGAACATGATGCATGCATGCTTTTCTCTCTCAACCTCATGCGTCGGGACACTTGAAATCATGGCCAACTATTTCAACTAACGTAAACAAACACCTAGTCATTCTTAGAAAACCTTATTTGCTAATCCAATTTGCTTTTTTAAACATTATCGAATTTTTCAAAAGTTTTCTAATACATACATTAACTGTTCCTTAGATTATGGTCGGAGGATTAGTTGTGAAGAAAGACCTTCCTTTTACTTGTGGAAAGCCACTAGGTTCATCCACTTGTTCTAATTTTCGTGCTATATGTGTATATATACATATAATCTCAGCAATCTTATCTGGAATTGGGAATAGGAAACATGGTATACAATATTTAAAACAAGTGTTAAAGAAGACTTTACATAAACATTATAAATAGTTTTTGCAAAGATATTGAGGGCGAAATCATTCCCAAAACGTGAAATTAAATTTTCCTTTCCTGTTTCTAATTATGTGGACCCTCTGAAGATAATGGAAATCAATTGTACACCTTCCCACCTTGAGCCAAGGTTTCCTTCTCCCTCCAATTATGTTTGTTTGATTTACAAAAGAAAGTTGAACAAAAAGAAAATAGGCACGATGATATGATTTCTTATATCTCAAGGATGCATAACTAAACTGTCCAAGGACAACCTTTGTCTGGAACAACAACACTAGCCCTTAACACAACAAAAATGCACACCATGTCTTTTAGCATTTGATTTTGATCTTTCAAGAATGAAAAATAGGTGCATATGTATGATCTTTAGATTTTGACCTTCTGATGTGGGCATGGCCTCTCTTCACACCGCTCCCCAAAAGCGCGTTGAGGTATCTTTTATGAGTTTCCCTTTTTTTCAGCAAACAAGTAAATAATATAGAAATAGAATACCTGGTTACGTTCTTAAAAAAAGGTACGTAATTATCTACAGCTATATATTCCCTTTCCCACCGAAAATCACCTATAAAACCTGCCTGAGAAGCCTTTGCCCAACCCTTCAAAAACCTCTCTCTCTCTCTATATATATCGAATTCAACCTTCACGTGTTCCCTAAACCACCACTCTTCTCTTGACACAAAAAGGAGATACTATGTGTCATCTAACTCCCCACCTCCCCTGCAAAGCCAATTCAAACCAAGAGTATCTAGTTTCAATGAAACTCCAAGAGACAGAGCAACCGGGCATGACGATCACCAGCCCCTTGATCCACAAGGACTCGGCACCAATGCAAACCCATGTTTTCAAAGAAGTCATTTCCATAGCCAAAATTGCTCTCCCCATGATCCTCACCGGTCTCTTACTCTATTGCCGCTCAATGATCTCCATGCTCTTCCTCGGCCACCTCGGAGAGCTTGCCTTAGCCGGCGGCTCACTCGCCGTTGGCTTCGCAAACATCACCGGATACTCAATCCTCTCCGGCCTAGCGGTCGGAATGGAACCCATTTGCGGACAGGCTTACGGTGCCAAAAAGTTCACCCTCCTCGGTCTCTGCCTTCAAAGAACCATTCTCCTCCTCCTCTTCACTTCTCTTCCTATCTCTCTTCTTTGGCTCTACATGAAGCATATCCTTCTCTTGTGCGGCCAGGACGAGGACATAGCCACACAAGCACAATTCTATCTTCTCTACTCCATCCCCGACCTCATAACACAATCATTTCTTCACCCTTTACGAATTTACCTTCGAACCCAATCCATTACTCTGCCTCTCACCCTTTGCGCCACTCTCTCAATTCTCCTCCACGTCCCCATCAACTACCTCCTCGTTTTCCACCTCAATCTGGGAATCAAAGGCGTGGCTCTCAGCGGGGTGTGGACCAACCTCAACCTAGTTGTTTCCTTGATTCTCTACGTAGTCTTCTCCGGCACGCATAAGAAAACATGGGGAGGTTTTTCTGTGGAGTGCTTCACGCAATGGAAGTCGCTTCTCAATCTGGCCATCCCGAGCTGCATTTCCGTGTGCCTCGAATGGTGGTGGTATGAGATCATGATTTTGTTATGCGGGTTGCTCGTGAATCCCAGAGCAACCGTCGCCTCCATGGGGATTTTGATCCAAACCACTTCCTTGCTCTACATTTTTCCGTCGTCGATAAGCTTCAGCGTGTCTACGAGAGTTGGCAACAAACTGGGCGCGCAAAAGCCCTCAAAGGCGAGACTTTCTGCCATAGTTGGCCTCTCTTGCAGCTTCGTGTTGGGGGTTTTAGCTTTGGTTTTTACCATTGTGGTTAGGAACATATGGGCCAGCATGTTCACCCAAGACAAGGAAATAATAACTTTGACCTCATTGGTGTTACCGATTATAGGACTTTGCGAGCTTGGAAACTGTCCTCAAACAACGGGGTGCGGGGTGCTGAGAGGCACAGCAAGGCCTAAAGTTGGTGCTAACATTAACTTAGGTTGTTTCTATCTTGTAGGAATGCCTGTGGCCGTTTGGCTTGGTTTCTTTGCTGGGTTTGATTTTCAAGGGTTGTGGCTTGGGTTACTTGCGGCTCAGGGGTCTTGTGCGGTGACCATGTTAGTGGTTCTGAGTCGAACGGATTGGGATGCTGAAGCTCAAAGAGCCAACAAACTAACCAGTGTTGTTGTTGTCGATGATGATGACAGCAAGAAGTTTTGTGCAGAGAAGCCACCCAAAGCTGAAATCAAGGAAGATTCTTTATCATCATTAGCGGAATCAGATGAAGATAAACAATCGTGGGTTTAACTTTTAGTAATCTCGGTTTTTTGGACAGAAACAAAAACCAAAATGGAAAAATCAAAGAAGACAGGGAGAGAGAAAGAGATCTATAAGCGATTTGTCTTTAGCTGTATAGGGAAGGAGAGGTTAGTGACAGAGGATGACTTTTTTGTTTTTATATAATTTTAGATCACATGGGACAATAATGTTAAAATTTTTCACGTAATTATCGTCGCTACCTCTTTTATTCGTCAATTCAAATCACTTACAAGCAGCTGTTTCAGTTAATTAACTTGCACGTTATATACAACTAATATTGCTTATTTAACTCGAGGTGTTTCCTAAATGTTTTGTCTTCTTTCCTATGTTTGGGGTAAAAATGGCACTGTACTGACAGCTACAAGTACACTACACATACTTGTTGCTTCACCAACCTATTCTATGCTCTTCTGTTTTCTAATGAGCAAAGTACAACAATAAAGATTTCAACAAAACCCATACTTAAAATATGTCTTTCGCTTCACCCAATAGGAATTTCTTAATGCCCTAAAGCTGATTTGGAATTTTCCACTTGTTTTATCAATTTGATAAGCGCAAGCTCAAGCACAGCTTTCTGTATATGTTTGGTAGCGTCAAGAGCAAACTCAAGTTCATTCCTTCGATGAATTAGTCTTGATTTCCGACTCGGAGATCCAAGGTTAAGAAAGGAGTAATATTAATTATATCCATGTAATCTACGCCACCGTGCAAACGCGTTTCTCTATTTTAATTTATTCTCAACACTAGCAGCCACTTTTAAGGCATGAATCACTCATTATGGTAACCCTGCACGTCACAGGATATGAAATAGGACATTATCTTACCAATGGAAAGTACAACCTTTTCTTTTTTTTTTTTCACTTTTTTCAGTTTGTCACCCATTCAACTGCTGATTTGTTTCTGCAAAAGACTAAAGGAAAAATGAATCTTTCATCTTTCTACGTTTCACTCCATTTTCATTTATATAAATGACTGTGTATTAGAGCTATGACAATGTGTCGATGTGATTTGTGATTACAATTTTGAAAGAGGAGATAAGAAAAAGTATAAAGTGAGTGTGATAAGTGTGAAAGAATAAGAACTCAGACTAAAAATCTTTGGTCCTACCATCACAATGCCACGAAACTTTAAGCTGATACAGATTAGTGCATTATTACGTGTAAGAAACTGCTGAGAAAACTTTGCACCTCGACACATGGTTGATGACAGAATCACATAGAAAGCACGTCAAAAGAGAAATGATAGACATCGAATTCACATGATACGGTACCTCACGTTCACTACCACAAAAATAATCAAAAACAAAGATTTATTACTCAAATAAAGGTTATAAACCAAAGCACATTCTTTACAAGCTCCTTGAGGGAAATTAATTAACCTTCACATTTTGAAGACATTAGAAAATTGACACCTCTTCATTAAAAAACCGAAAGTATTTCTATTACAAGAAATAACCACAAATATTAGTATAATATATTTGTATAAAACGAAAAAGACAAGAATATGTATCCTCCTTGTACATACTATTTGGACATATTGGTTGCTTTTAACCCAACAGAGATGGGAGTGAAATAAATTATGAGGGATATACAGTGAGTGATTTCAGATTTGGGCCATTTGGCATTGCAGCCAGAAATATCTCATCTGCCGAATCTTGTTGGGAAAAATAAGATGGTGGTCATAGCAGAAGTGGGATCACGGACAAGGTAGAGTCTTGGGGCAGAGAGTTTGACCAGTTGATGTAAGAATTTTGTATTTGTTCAAGGCTCGCCATGAAAATGACATTAAATGAAGTACAATATGAAAATGTGTGCTTCAAAGCTCAAGGGGAAAATTTTTGTCGCCAAGTTAACAAGTCCAACTAGTCTCCCAGAGTCATTTGAGAAAGATAAGGTTGTTTTTGTAGAACATGTTTAGAAAACTTCAAATTCAACTCTTCCTCATGGTTAGGTCAGCAACCAGCAGAGTATTCTAAGCACAAAATTGGGTAACCATTGCCGGACGCCGGCTGGTAAAGTGACCTCTCATGACTTACTTTCCTATCTATAATCTATGGTTAATGTGCCTTATGTGTGTGATCATGTGTTATACTATTATTAATGTATAGAATAAGATAGACATGATTTGCTGTTTTTATATTATTAAAATATAGAATAAGATGCATCACAAAACCAGGGATTGTACACAAAATGAGATGTCAAACTTTGTGGATATATATAGCAACAGATTCTGATAGAAGATTAATTAAGCTAAATCTGCTGCAAAACTAAGACAGAAAAACTATGATGAAGAGGCCTTTTTTGTTGTTGGAGATCTAGCCATCTACATAATATGTAGTGTTGGAATATGGGAATCAAATTTAACAATTGCTTTCTTTTATCTGTTACTTTCTCGAAAAGACACTGAAGATTTGAAGTAGTGGATGATCGATTATGCTAATTCCTTTTCTACGGAGCTCATGCGAAAGGACAAGTATATATGCTTTCGATATACATTGGCATGTTATATGATCCTAATCATTTGGTTCGGTTTGGTTTCTTGTCCCTTTTGCAAAGCTTTTTGTGCGCCAAGTATTTACAAAGCATCTCAATTATATAAATAACGAAACTTTAGTAAGGTAAATTGGCTAAAGTTTGGTGTTAGTGGTGGTTCTGGACCATGTGCGATAAAAACAGTTATTAATTTTCTTTCATATTATATTTATGGACTTTGTCCGCCATCAAACGACAACACTAGCCTGTTTTAATCACAAGGTTATCAATCACATGAGACTGATAAGGTAATGACGTGGAATTTTTCTCATTTTTTAAACTTCCTAAATCTTATTAGAAACAGAAAATTGTTAATGTTTTTTTTATTAGCTATAGAAATTATGAGTGAAATCATTAAGTAAGAAATAAGATTTAACTTTATGATTTAAAACAAAATTTAACTATTAATGACAAACAATATAAATGAAAAGAGTCTACTAGAGTGTAAGAAACCAGTTGCTGCTTGGGAAGATTAAGAAACACGTAGAAATAGTTTATTTGTTGACTTATTTTCGTTCCAATTTAATATACTATAACTACTGGTACAAAAATAATATGCGGTGCCTGTAAATAAAAGAGTCAATTAAATATAGACTTATATAATATATTTATCAGATATAAACGACAAAGAAATTCGGTCCAATGATTGCTTCGAAGTGGTTGAAAAATTACAGATTGACTCTTGGATTATTTGTTTTATGGCGATGAATACAAATAATCTTAGTCATTCAGCATGCTTGTGTTGAAATTAAAAGCCTTCTAACTGAAATTAGGAGTACTGTGACATTCTAGATTTCATTTTTGACCCTGACAACAAACCCAACAATGGAAGGTCAAATATTACTTCCATTCATAATAAAAAAATGGATGAACCAAACCCTAACAAAGAAAAAAAAAATTCTTTTCAGAGAGAGTTATTTGAGATTTTGATATCAAGGATAAAACTTTTAATGAAAGATCGTTACACAATATTAATAAATACGAATCTAACTCATGCATAAATAAAGAATTTTATAAACTTATATTTATATTTCGAACATATTAATTATAATATTAAAAAAAATCATACCTAAAAGTTTTAAATATTTTTTATGGATACAACTTTTGTAACTCTTTAAAGAAATGCAACAATTAATTACTTTCAAAAGAAATTTAGTACTTTAATGTTTTTGACCATTGCGGAGATGATCTAATTATGCACTCCTATATTCAAGTAAGGGGAAAAACATACTGGAGTCGTTGAAATGACAAAGGAATTTTTATTCAGTTCAAAGTCAATGACAACGGCAAGAGATTAAGAGATTAGTAGATTAGTTTTCATCACTATCTACGTAGAGCTTATAATTGCGAGGTAATTAAAAATCATTAAATATATAATTATATGATAGTTATTATACACATAAATATTTTAAACTTCCAAACACACATATTATCCATACATGATATACACATAAATATACATAGATATAATTAAAGACGGATACTTATGACATCCTTTAGTACCATGTTGTTGTGAATAGACAGGTTTAAAATTGAAGATTTAACAATATAAAAGCTATAACATATTATATTTTTATTTTGTTACCGTCCTACTAATATATATATATATATATATATATATATATATATATATATATATATATATATATATATATATATATATAATATGTAGAGAAAGATATTCTGATGAAACAGCAATTTTTTAGTGTTTCCATGAACGGCAGAACGGCTTTGGCTGTTTTCCAGCTGCCAAAAATAAGACATCCAACCTTTAGATTCATTTGTTTCTATATTCATTTCTCTAATATATTTATTCATCCTAACAATGGTCCAATAAATAAAATATCATTAAATTAATATAATATAATATAATATTCCTTTTATTTTTTTTATGTATTTTTTAAGATTGTTTGTTATTCTTATTATAGTTTGAGATTTTTTTTTCATAAACTTGAAAATATAATAAAAAATTCATTTTAAAAAAATATTTATAATTTTTATTTTTACATCGCTAAATAGATTAGTTAAAGATGAATGAAAGACAACAATATAAATAACAAAAAGTAATTACTATTTTTCGAATTTTGAAAATAAAAGTTAAAGAAAAATATTAAACTAAAAAAAATGAAAAAGTAAATAACAAGTACCAATTTGAAGACTCCCCTCGGATAACATGCATAAAATGTAGAACAGTGTAAAGAAGAAGAAAAAAGTACAACCTCACCCAATTGTACAAATCCTACTATCACATCCAAGTGAATTAATTCACATTTCGACTCATAAGAATTATCCACCTATTCCCTTCATTTCACTCTCTCTTGTACCATAAGATAAACGAACAAAAATATAAAGGACCCAATATATTGATATTAAATTATTTATTATTCCTTTTTATGTTCATTTCAGAAGTTTATTCTCGTTTAATTTAAAATCCAGATTAATAGTTTATTATTCTAATAGTACGAATTGACATATAATATTATGCTTTAATGGTATTTGTAAAATATTAATAAAAAAAAACTTGATTGTATTAAATTTTTTTAAAATAAAAATTAAATTGAGATAAATAAAAAAAATTGATATTTTTTTATGAAAATTGAGATTAAAAATATAATTTAACCTTATATAAATGAATTAGCTCTATGTAGGCCCAAAGTTTATTTTTTTATCAAAACAAAAATATAATAATTCTATTTTTTCAGAAACAGAAATATATAAATGAATTAGCTCCATGTAGGCCCAAAGTTTATTTTTTTATAAAAAAAATATATAATAATTCTAATTATCCAGAAACAGAAAATAAGCAATCAACGTTGACTTTCAATACAATTTATTATTGCACTAATGTCAATTTATGTATGTCATCAATTCAATACCGGAACAAACTTAGGAGCAATCTTGATTGTTAATTATCCATAAATTTTAATTCTTTGACCCCTATTTTATTGCAGACTGTTTCTATAAGATGAATTAATTAATCAATTATCATATTAAACATTGACTTTTATAATTAATGATTATCATAAGAAGTCAATAAAATTATGATTTCATAATTGATTACCCTTGCATGTACTATTTTGTTTGGATGTAAGATTGGGGAGGTAGAGATAAAGTGAAAAGTGGTAGAAGACGCAAATGTGTACGTAGATGAGGATCTGTGGGTACCCTTTAAAGCTGAAAACAAAACGTGATGTTTTGACTTCTTTTTGACACCTCGAATAGCCGCAATTGCATTGTCAACTTCGACCTCTTGGTACTCATCAAAAGCCAACATTTGTATCTATATATAATCTCCAAATTACTCTCTCATCTCTCAATTTTTCGACATAACTTCCTTATTGTCAAACATAAAAAAGAAAAAAACAGAGTTTAAATTGTAGTTCCTCGTCATATGGTGGATGTGTCCCTGCTAGCTAGACACAACACAACACCACTGTCCCTTCATCTCTTTTATTTCTGTCTCTCATCTTAGAATCCCTTTACTATGATCTTGAGCTTTCATTATGTTTCTCATACAAATGGTCATTTCTTTATCCTTTCACCATTTTGCATAAGTGAATCTATTCTGTAAAAAAAATATGGGGTAAACATTTGTCTTTAAGATAAAGAAAAAAGGTGAATTTATGCGTTTTCGAAATGTGGTTAATATTACATTCATTAGTAATATTTAACCACTTAACTCTGAATAGTCAACTCTTGAAATTCTAACTTTAAAATTATTTTAAGCATTACTATTTGTACGGTTGAAATTATAAAATATTTCACTATATCTTATAATATGTTAAGTATCGATTAAAATTAATAATTATAAAAGCCATATAATGGAATGAAGAATAAATAATTAGAGATAGTTTGTGGAGATAAATTATATAAAGATGGAGGGGTACGTTGTGCATGTGAAGGAATCCCAAACATAATGCCCCGTATTTAGGAAATAATATTATGATTTTGTTTCTTATACGAGACCGTACACCTCACAGTAATTATTGCATTAAAGCAACACACGTGCAGAATGCAGGTATGTGGGCAAGCACATGCTGATTACTGATTGGTGTGTTTACTGTTCCATACACAGTGTCAGTCAGTTATGTGTAAAATAAAGGAGCAACCTGTCACCAATGTTCTTCAAGACCATAATCAGAAATAATTTGTTCAAATAAAAAAAAAATCTTATCTACATATTTTATTGCTAAATTTTATACTTTTATAAAATTAGGATTAGTATTTAATTTTACAAATTTTATTATCTGAATATTTAAATGATATATGTTTGATTAGTTATTAATACTGATGTAGTGAATATGGATACCTATGAAAAGTAGAATATGTGTTATATTTTAAATTACATTTTTTTACTTAGCTTTAAGTGTTTTATTTTGTTTGTGTTTTATTTTGTTTGGATGAGTAAATAAAAATAATATAAAAAATTAAATTAGAAAAAACGGCATTGTTTACATTTAGCGAAAGATACTTAAAAAATTGAAAAAAAAAAATTAATGAAAAGATTTATATTGATATGATTGATTTGAATAAAAATAAATTAGTCGGTAATTCTTTATATTTTTAGGCTATTTTTTTCCGATAAAACAAAAAGAAGTAGTCAGTAACTTGGGTATCAATTTATTAATAGTGTCATAGCATTGCCATTAAATAAGGTAAGAAAGTAAAGTATAGTAATATGACTAATAAATTAAATGAAAATATTTTTAGATGATATTACTATGCAAATAATTATTTACATAACTTAATTATCTCTATCCAAAAGTAATATATATATATATATATATATATATATATATATATATATATATATATATTATTTTATTTTTATATATAAATATAAAAAATTTTATGAGATATAAAAAATATATTTT
>Ga0099822_1009776_pt1 | contig 12007 bp, 7 predicted proteins | sample CowpeawhiteBW_FD_76839 | JGI IMG/M metagenome (GOLD analysis project Ga0099822, IMG submission 76839) | Root nodule microbial communities of legume samples collected from California USA - Cow pea white BW | ecosystem: Host-associated > Plants > Roots > Nodule | place: USA: California | collected... | reverse complement strand
CCTGAGCTGAACAATTTTTTTCAAGAAAGCACTGGAACAATCGATTATTACTTCTGATAATCGATTATCTGCTCAAAAATTTGTTTTCCATAAACCACACTGGAATAATCGATTATCACTAGTATTTCGCAAACTGCACAAACTATACCACATCTAGCCCGACGCCTGGCAGTTCACTTGCTACCGCTAGGCGCTTCATCCCAACCCATTAAGATTTTAGTTTGGATTTTCCAAGGTTTGAATCCATGACCACTCAATCACCATTTCATAGCATAACCAATTCAACTAATCGTATTTCATGCTTAACAACCCAATTCAAACATCATATCATTCCATAACATGACTTCACATATTTAAATAATAAAACAATAACAAAAGTTAACATACGTAGGACTCGAACCCAAGTCCTCACACACAATCAAAGTACTCTCAACCATTTGAGCTAGTACTTTTCCACATCATACCAACCATAATTTAATGTCATAAATAATTTTTCCACCCGCATTTATTAATTAATTAATTATTTATTTAATTAAATTCTACGGGTCTTACAAGGCACACCACAACAAAATAGTGTATTAGAAAAGTGGAATCATACCCTAATGGATATGGTTAGGAGTATGTTAAGTAATTCTTGTTTACTTGTATCGTTGTGGATGTATGTTTTAAAGACTACCATGTATTTGTTGAATAGGGTTCCTAGTAAAGTTTTTTCAAATACTCCTTTTGAGTTGTGGACGAGAAGGAAACCAGTTTAAGACACCTGCATGTTTAAAGTTGTCAAGTAGAAGTAAGAATATACAATTCGCAAGAAAAGAAACTGTATGAAAGAATAATCAGTGGATATTTTATTGGTTATCCAGAAAAACCAAAAGGGCATATGTTTTACGGTCTTATGTAAGACTCATGAAATTTAAATAATTAAATAAATAATTAATTAATAAGTGCGGGTAGTGGAAACCTTTAAGTCATTAATTATTGATTTATATGAGGTTGAAAAGTACTAGCTCAAATGGTTGAGAGTACTTTGATTGTGTGAGAGGATTTGGGTTCAAGTCCTATGTAAGCCAATTGTGTGTTATTTAATTTATTATTATTTTTAATAATATGCTTGATCATGTTGAGCGATAATATAATCATAGAATTATATTAAATATCACGAAACACTATTTGGTTGAATGGTACATTGAATTTCCATTGACATGGTCATGGGTTCGAACCTTGGTAGTTCTAAATTAAACTTTCTTTTTGCTAAAATTAGTTTCAGCATGAAGGTGAAAGGGTGATTAGTAAGTGAATTAGAGGAGCTAAATTGAGGTGGTGCTAAGGAGACCATTGGTGATCAAAGGGGGAGCTTTAACATTTGCGTTTTAAGCAAGGAAACCAAGTAAGGGAAGTTTTACACGTTAATTTTATGTTTAATTATTATTGGTGTGATAATTAGATTACCTTACACGTTAACTTGATTTTAAATTTGATTGCCATGCTAAATAGGGTAATATCATGCGTTGATTATTTTAAGTCTAATTGGCATGCTAAGTATGGTATGATTATGTATGAATTGGTATATTCCATTTAAAGTTTGTGGTTTTGGGAAATTTCCAGAAATAGTCTGGTTGGCAACGAATTGCCGCTAGACGATCCTTTCCTTTTTAGGCCATTTAGGGTTCCTGTAGAGGAACCACTTGCCAAAAATAGTGTAAAAATAGCCTGTTTGGCCAACGTTGACCGCCCATGCGCAGAGTTAACTCGTTGACTGTCCAGTGAGAGGCTGCCACGTGTTAGTGTAGTCTCTCTCTCAATCCAGAATTCTCTTTCCGCAATTAGGGTTTGGCTGCCGTTAGGGTTGCCGCAAGGGGCGTTTTCTGGTGGACTAGAGTTTAAGTGACATTAGGGGTGCAACTTAGTAAAAAGAAGGGGTGTAGAGCAAAAATAGAAAGTCCAATTACAGAAGGGGTGTAAACCTGAAAAAAAGGGGTGCAGTTAGCTCCAGAAATATTCTTTTTTTCAAAAATAGATAATCCAATTGGAAAAGGGTGGTGTAAACATGAAAATTGGGAGTGCATTTAGTACCTGAACTATTCCTCCCCAAAATTCTGATTTTGGGACTTAAATTATGAATTAAAAGAGTCACTATTTACACTCTTAAGGACCTAAATTAAATTACAGTTACATTATAATATTAAATTCCCAAAATTTAATTATTTAATGTGAGTAAAGGTTCGACTCATCATACCCTCTAGGCGATTTGGAATCGGGCAGCGGGTGACGGTACGTGTCCCCCGTCAAGCGATTTTACTGCAGCAATATTGGTGTTCTTGATTCCGTGGGCGTGATCTACAAGGCTTATGGTGATGCTTTAAAGGTGGGATTGCTGGTGTTCCATGAGTTGTGGCTCAGAACGTATCCCTTGAGTTGTGGCTCAGGATAGGGGTTAAAGTACGTGGTATTCCTTGAGTTATGGCTCGGAATAACATCTCTTGAGTTGTGGCTCGGGATGGCGGATGAACATGAGGAACTCTTGAGTTGTGGCTCGGGTTGGCCAGTGTTGCCGGTGTGAGTGTGCTGGTTGTGGCCAGTACGGGCGGGTCTAGATAGATTGCCCTCCTCAGTAGTTGACTGAGTAGTTTGGTAGTCTTGGGACGTTGCGAACTATGTTCGTATTTGTGAACTCCACCTGGTGTTACGGTGTATGATCCGTAACATGCTTTCCCGCACGTGCTCTATCGGTTGTGGCCGACAGGTATGGTAGCAAGTCACCTGGAAGTAATCACTAGAAGATGTAGAACACAAATAACCTGGTTGTGGCCAGGTGGTATGAATTAAAAGGGATGGAATTCATTTGGGATGAATGTGTTGCCTATAGATAAATGTGTTGTATATGTGCATATATATTGGTATATGTTTTATCTGTTAAACTCACCCTATCTGCTTGTGTTTGGCGATGATCGTGTACGCGGTACACATGAGCAGATGATGTTGATGCAGGTGGTCCTTGTGAGACTTAGCCACAGAGGGGGGATAGCTTGGGAGCTATAAATACATTTTATGTTTTGGAAATAAATTATAAACTCTTATGAGAGGTATTTGTATTATTTTCAGTTTATAGACTATGTTTTTTGGAATTTTATTTGGAAGTAATAAAGTTTTAAATTTCCCGCGCTTTATGGGAAATGAAGTATTATTAATTGCGATGTAATTATTGTTTTATCTATTTTATTTAATTAAATCTGTAAGTTCCTAACGGGAAGTTACATTTGGTATCAGAGCAATGGTTTTCAAAAGATTTTTGGGCCTTGGGGAGTGAGCTTGACGCGTTTCGCTTGTAACTTGTGTGTTGTAGTTAAGTTCTAGTGCTTAACTCTTTATGTCTAAGCTTAGTAACAATGTCCTTGCTGAGTTTTGTTGAGCAGGCAAGGAATGTTGCCTGTGAGGCTTAGAAAAAAAAAGACGCTCTTACCGTGTTTTGGTGAACAGGTAAGGGTGGGGCTCTTGTCGGGTTTTGTTGAACAGACAAGAGTTTTGTTTGTGATGCTCAGGGAAAACAACACTCTTACTGGGTTTTGGTGAGTAGGCAAGGGTTGTTGTTTGTGAGTCTCAAGATAGGCAACACTCTTACCGGATTTTGGTGAGCAGGTAAGGGTGATACTCTTGTTGGGTTTTGATGAGTAGGCAAGAGTTGTTGCTTACGGGTCTTAGTAGAAGCAACGCTCTTACTAGGTTTTGTTGAGCAGGTAAGAGTGGTACTCTTGTTGGGTTTTGGTGAGCAGGCAAGGGTAGTTCCTTATAAGACCTAAGGAAGTAATGCTTTTACCGGGTTTTGGCGGGCAGGTAAGGGGTATTACTTGTCTTTCCCGATGCGTTGATGCGCAAAGGGATAGGTTCTTTCCAAGAAGTGTTAGTGCGCAGGAAAGGAACTTGTGAACTGGAAGTATTAAGAACATAAATTGTCTTGGTAGAGTGATGAGGGTGCACACTCATGACTATATCTGAGATAGTTTCCTTTCTTAATTCTAAAGGTTTTGGTAAAAGAGAGAAAAGTGATAAGTTGAGTTTGTCTCATATACCTTTCTTGTTATGTTAGCGTTTTTGTGATATGTGTATGTTATCTATAGTGGCTGACTACAGAATCAAGGTCAAATTTGATCTGTTATTTTTGCAAGGGTCGGGTAAGGATATCTCGATGCGCAAGGAAAGCTAAGTTGGTTTGATAAGCCTAAGAGCGACGTTAGAACCCAAAAGCAACGCATTAGGCAAAAGGGTTCTTCAAGAATGAGTTCATGGGACAAATACCACAAGTTTTGTGAAAGGAATTGAATTCAAAGGTTAGAATAAGGAGAGGTGTTCAAACGTCTACTGGTGTCGCGAAGTTGGGAAGTTAAATTTGTATTACATCCTAGCATAGGTCTAAAGTCGGAGGTAGAAAGTGGTGGAACATATGAAGTGAAGGTTAAAACAAAAGCGTAGAGACAAGGAAGGGATAATCTCAAGTTAAAGGTAAGTTGAGACAGAGCTCGGATGATTACATTGATAAGGTAGTGTTCTAAGAAAAAAAAAGGTGGAAAACTAATCTGGTGGTAAGAATACAGTGTGTTCAAGGTTTTATACCCGGGTTACTCATAGGAGGTAGTTGAAACTTGCCAACCAGGATCGTGATTAAGGTCAAGAGTAGAAGGGACGTCATAAGTGGGGTGGCTCGCAAGAGAGACAAGTTTGATTTGGTACATGAGAGGAACATATTGTCGTATCAGAAGAAAAGCTACAACGTAAGTCATTCTTATGGAAAGCGGGATGATAGATGGTGATGGACTGATTGAAGCAAACAAGCACATTCAAGAATACAAGGTATAAAAGTAGTGCCTGGGATGTGAATTTTGTGTTAATGGAGATTGTATACCTTGGTTTTTGTTCGTAAGGGATTTGGGTTCTGATAGTCTGCAAGAAGGAGTTGGACCGGTGAGAATCCTGGATTCTCAAGTTAAACAACTTAGAGGGAAGGAGATCCGGACGATGAAGGTACTCTAGGACGAGGCAACGCAGGAGATGACGTGGGAGATGGAGGATCTCATGAGGAAGTCGTACCCTCACTTAATTCCTGGTAAGTCGTATTTTCGAGGACGAAAATTTTTAAGGTGGGGGGAATGTAAGACCCGTGAAATTTAAATAATTAAATAAATAATTAATTAATAAGTGCGGGTAGTGGGAACCTTTAAGCCATTAATTATTGATTTATATGAGGTGGAAAAGTACTAGCTCAAATGGTTAAGAGTACTTTGATTGTGTGAGAGGACTTGGGTTCAAGTCCTATGTATGTCAATTGTATGTTATTTAATTTATTATTATTTTTAATAATATGCTTGATCATTTTGAGTGATAATATAATCATAGAATTATATTAAATATCATGAAACATTATTTGGTTGAATGGTACATTGAATTGGCATTGACATGGTCATGGGTTCGAACCTTAGTAATTCTAAATTAAACTTTCTTTTGGCTAAAATTAGTTTCGGCATGAACGTGAAAGGGTGGAGAAAACCCTAGATGAATGAGCCTCCAAGGGAGGTTGGGAAAACCGTCCATAAGTGACTTTGAATGACAATTAAAATCAGTGTTAATGTCATTTTCGTTTTCCCATCATTATTGTTAATTAAGACACCATTAAAAGACAAATTGTGAGAGAATAGAGGGGTTTGGAGGCTGGATTTTTGAGAGCATTGTAAGGTGCACAAAATTAAGAAAAAAATAATGATTAATAAGTGAATTAGAGAAGCTAAATTGAGGTGGTGCTAAGGAGACCATTGGTGATCAAAGGGGGAGCTTTAGCATTTGCGTTTTAAGCAAAGAAACCAGGTTAGGGGAGCTTTACGCATTAATTTTATGTTTAATTCTTATTGGTATGATAATTAGATTACCTTACACGTTAACTTGATTTTAAATTTGATTGGCATGCTAAATAGGGTAATATCATGTGCTGATTATTTTAAGTCTGATTGACATGCTAAGTATGGTATAATTATATATGAATTGTTATATTCCATTTAAAGTTTGTGGTTCTGGGAAATTTCCAGAAAAAGTCTGGTTGGCAACGAATTGCCGCCAGATGATCCTTTCCTTTCTAGGCCATTTAGGGTTCTATAGAGGAACCACCTACCAAAAATAGTGTAAAAATAGCCTGTTTGGCCAACGTTGACTGCCCTTGCCCAGAGTTGACTGGTTGACCAGTGTTGACTCGTTGACTGTCCAGTGAGAGGCTGCCACATGTCAGCGTAGTCTTTCTCTCAAGCCATAATTGTCTTTCCACAATTAGGGTTTGGCTGCCATGAGGGTTGCCGCAAGGGGCGTTTCGCAGGTTCCGATTGTGGCCAGTGGTTCTTCGATGGAGAATGTGTTCGACTGTGTATTCGATCTACTGAAGTTTTTCGGTAATGTGGTTCGTGGAAGAGATGCAAGTTGACAGCGACGCATTAGTGAACGTGGTTGACACAAGGGCTGGCTGCGAAAATGGTTTGAACGAGTGCAGGCAGTGTGCGCCACGAGCAAAGGTGGTTTCCGAAGGTCGCATGATGTTAATGGCAGATTTGCGATGCTAATTTTGGCTCGTTCATGGATGTTGTGGTGCTTCACTGTTCTCAACTTATACAGGTTCACGAACTCGGGTATTGAGGAGCGATGGAGGCGATGGAGTCGAAGAAGATGGAGGCACATCGAAGGTGCGGGAGAGGGAGGCGCAAGGAAGAAGATGGTACGGCGGGACGCGCGGAAAGGGAAAGGGAGGTGTGAAGAGGACGATGTTGTCCACTGTCCCGGCGAGTGTAGTCCCGGCATGGTGGTGGCCGCGGGACGCGCGGAGAAGATGAAGTAATCGCGACAAAACGCGCGGACAAAATGCCTTTACAATTGAAGGGAAGGACTTACTTTCAAGGATTGGCAGTTGTAAGGTGGAATACACTAGCCAAGGTGAAGATGAATTAGTACAAGATTCAAATAAAGTAGAAGACAAAAATGTAAAGAACAACAATATGTACGTGCGTGTGAGAAATCATCCACGCTTACGGTTCAAAAGTCGTCTAATCCAAAGTCCGTTTGTAGGGTATGGTCCAAAGAAGAAAATGATACCAAAATAGTTTTTTCGTTTGATGCAAATGAAATATCATTACAAATGAAACATCATTTTGATTTTTGTGATTTAAGAACTGTTATTTGTAATGCAAATGTATGAAACCTCTAGTTCTGTAGAATTTGTTTTGTTGTAAAGAATTGCAGTTCATGAATATTGACTTTTGAGAAGTATTTGTTGTACTCTGTAATGAACTTATTGATTACGATTTTTGCAGTTCATGTTATTTATGTGCACTGTGAACTACATTGGAAAAATGTTTAGTAGAGAAATGATGTCATGAATGAATATTTTTGCTACTTGTGTTGTACAAAAACTACATCTGAGAAAGACAGTTATTGAACTATAAGAAGAGATGTCATGTGCCAGATATTGATGGGCTCAAGTTGACTTGTGAATGATATTTGAATTATTTTGGCACTGCCAAATTCAAGTTATGTACTTAAAATAAATTGAAACATGTTTAGGACATATTATGTGATTAATCAATAATGTTTCCAACATTGTTATACAAAAAGTACATGTGAGAAACGCAATTATGGAAGTGTAAAAAGACATGTCCTGTAGCAAAAAAGACATGTACATGTGACGCTGATATGTGCTCAGAATGAATTGACACATGTATAAGACACTTTAGTTCATGAATCAATATTGTTGCCAACACTATGGTACAAAAACTACATCTGAGAAAGACACTTATGGAACTGTAAAAGAACATGTCCTGAACCACATAATGACGAACTCCATTTGAATTATTCTTGCACTTCTAAGTTGAAGAAGATATGTACTCCAAATGAATTCAAAAATTGTTTACGAGACTTTAGTTCATGAATCAATATTGTTGACAACACTGTGGTACAGAAAGTACATATGAGAAAGACACTTATGAAACTGTAAAAAGACATGTCCTGAAGCACATATTGAGGGTTCCATTTGAGTTGTGAATGATATTTGAATTATTCTTGCACTTCTAAGTTCAAGAAGATATGTACTCCAAATGAATTCAAAAATTGTTTAGGACACTTTAGTTCATGAATCAATATTGTTGCCAAAACTATGGTACAGAAAGTACATATGAGAAAGACACTTATGAAACTGTAAAAAGACATATATTGAAGCACATATTGAGGGTTCCATTTGAGTTGTGAATGATATTTGAATTATTCTTGCACTTCTAAGTTCAAGAAGATATGTACTCCAAATGAATTCCAAAATTGTTTAGGACACTTTAGTTAATGAATCAATATTGTTGCCAACACTATGGTACAGAAAGTACATCTAAGAAAGACACTTATGGAACTGTAAAAGGACATATTTTGAAGCACATATTGAGGGGCTCCATTTGAGTTGTGAATGATATTTGAATCATTCTTGCATTTCTAAGTTGAAGAAGATATGTACTCCAAATGAATTCAAAAATTGTTTACGACACTTTAGTTCATGAATCAATATTGTTGCCAACATTGTGGTACAAAAGTACATATGAGAAAGACACTTATGAAACTTTGAATTATTCCTGCACTTCTAAGTTCAAGATGATATGTACTCCAAATGAATTCAAAAATGTTTACGACACTTTAGTTCATGAATCAATATTGTCATCAACACTGTGGTACAAAAACTACCTCTGAGAAAGACACTTGTTGAACTGTAAAAAGACATGTCTTGAAGCGCATATTGAGGGGCTCCATTTGAGTTGTGAATGATATTTGAATTATTCTTGCACTTCTAAGTTAAAGATGATACGAACTCTAAATGAATTCAAAAATGTTTACGACACTTTAGTTCATTAATCAATATTGTTGACAACACTGTGGTACATAAACTACATCTAAAAAGACACTTATTGAACTGTAAAAAGACATGTACTGAAGCACATATTGAGGGGTTCCATTTGAGTTGTGAATGATATTTGAATTATTCTTACACTTCTAAGATCAAGAAGATATGTACTCCAAATAAATTCAAAAATGTTTACGACACTTTAGTTCATGAATCAATATTGTTTCCAACACTGTGGTACATAAACTACATCTGAGAAAGATAGTTATTGAACTATAAAAAGACATGTTCTGTACCAGATATTGACGGGCTCCATTTGACTTGTGAATGATACTTTAATTATCGTGCCACTACCAAGTTCAAGTTATGTACTTAAAATAAATTCAAACATATTTAGGACAGATTTCGTGATTAATCAATATTGTTTCCAACAGTGTTGTACAGAAAGTACATGTGAGAAAGGTAGTTATGGAAGTGTAAAAAGACATGTCCTGTAGCACATATTGAGGGGCTCCATTTGACTTGTGAATGATATTTTAATTATTGTGTCACTGCTCAGCTCAAGATATGTACTCAATTTGATTTCAAACATGTTTACCCCAAATGATTTAATCAATCAATATTCGTGGTATTGGTGTTGGACAAAAACTAAAACTCAGAAAGACACTTATTTAACGTTCACAAGCAATTAAGTGCACAAATGTAAGAACATAGTTTTCCTTTGTAATGATTGTCGTCATAATGGCATGTTCTATCCTCAATTAAACTGTGTAATTAATAGCACTAACATGATTTTTATTCAAAAAATGTTCATAAACAACACACATATTGTATCCAACAAAAGCAAATACTGAACAAAATATACAATTATGCTATTATGTGTTAATTGTAAAATATCAAATGTCACTGACAAACAACAACCATAAAACTTAGAATGTTTTCTTCAATGTCATCGGACTTCAATCATTAGAGCATCTTATCCATACAATAATATGTTATTCATTGAACTTACAACCTGAAAAACAATATAATTTGTTATGTTGTGGTTGATGTAATTGAGTTAAAATTGCAAGAAATTCATATTATATTCGTATAACGTAATTGGTACGATGTTGCAGAAATTTGAGTGTTGAACTCATTGGTTTCAAGTGATGTTAATAAGGACATGAAACTTGAATTTGGGACAGTTGAATTCTGCATCATAATTAAATAACAGTCACTTAAGGAAGAGCAAGTATAAAGTTTTGTATTTTTTTATAGTTCAACTTAGTAAATGTTTTGTATACAATGAAAGGGCTTGGTTATGTGAAAGGACTTCAATGAAGGAAAAACAACGGGGAAGGAAAACAATGCCTGCGGCCAAGCCTTGCGCCCAACGAAAGCGACCAATTTCCGGTGAACCTAGGCGCCCAACGATGTCTTGTATTGTACTGCTTCACAGACCAAAAACCTAATCCACTCTCGACTTCTCCACTCTCCGCTCTGATTGCTGCTCAGACCAAATATCTAGGACAAAGAAATATGAAACTTTGGAGAAGAAGATGGAGGGAAAATGTCTCTTTAAAGTTTTCTTGTTTTACGCGAACGTCAGTTATCTTTTTTCTATCTCTTTTTTGTCTTTCACGCGCGTGCACTTCACACTACCCATATTTGTACTCTGCTTCAAATAATATTCACACTTTTAAAAAAATTAAAAATATGATGCCACGTAGACGGGTAAGAAAATGGTCAAAAAATAAGGTCTTTCTATCATTATCTTAACTAATTTTACTATCTATGAAAAATCATGAAAAGAAATATTTTTAAAATGAAAGATAAAATATAAATAAAATTAGAATACTTGAATGGCCTTAATTTTCTGTTATCATCTTTGTTTTTTCATTTCCCGCCACAGTTTCATTTCGAGTGAAAACTTTTTGTGCATTGAAGAGCTACTGAACGAGATCTCAACTGCTACACTCTGCCTCTTCCCCGAGTTCAGTAAATACCAAACCCTCAAAAACCAAATGCTAACAAACCCGAAAAGAACCAAGTACACTTTCTACTTCAGAATTGAAATTCAAAGTACAAGACCTTATATATAGATGTAGTTACTCATGACTTATATTGAAATATATCACACTTTCTTGTTTGACTTTGCCATGGCTAGGCCACTTGTAATGATCCACTCTCTACCAAGAATTTCACATATTGGCTTCAGTGTGATGACCCTTATGGTGTGTGCCATTGCATTGCTTATGTGTGCTTCTCATTCTCGCAAATGGCGGAAGTGGGCCTCTTGCTATGCCTTTGGAGAAGAACCTGTCATAGAATTCAACAATGAAGTGGTTGTGCAACAAGAACAAGAAGAGGGTTCACTTTGGCAGAAGAACATACTGATGGGAGGGAAGTGTCAGCTCCCTGATTTCTCTGGTGTTATAATCTATGATTCCGACGGTAACATACTGAATCATGCTAAAACTTCTCGTCCATTACTGACCTGGAAATAAAGATTTCATCCATCTGTGCCACTTTATGTTTCTAGATATAGTCTCATGGTTGAAACAGAGAGAATAGATTGTTGCATGAGTTAGACCAAAGCAACAGAGTGACAACAACTTATTTGGAGTGTCTCATTTGTATGAATATATGAAACTCTAGTAATGTCCAATACATGCAGTGATTCCCTTAGATTCTGTAAAGGGGAACATGAATCTTTAGTTTGAAAGTACCTTCATTTTCAGCTTTTTTAGATAGATATATGCTTGTCACCCTGCACCACAAAATCTTGCTGGGGCTTTCCTCCAACTCTAAGAGTCACAAACTCATAAAGTAAGACATGTTCAACTAGTGTCACCTATTATCTAGTCTTAGTCTGATTAGATTCTGTTCACATAAAAGACTATATCAAACTTCTAGATTGAGTCAGAATAAAATAAATTCGTCTAAACTCATCTCACATACACCCTACAATAATACTTTTTTTCTGAAATATAATTATATGGAATGTTAATATATATATATATATATATATATATATATATATATATATATATATATATATATATTTAATATTATATTTATTTTTATTTATATATTTTTTTTATATTTATTTTATTTTATATT
>Ga0099822_1009773_pt1 | contig 12011 bp, 3 predicted proteins | sample CowpeawhiteBW_FD_76839 | JGI IMG/M metagenome (GOLD analysis project Ga0099822, IMG submission 76839) | Root nodule microbial communities of legume samples collected from California USA - Cow pea white BW | ecosystem: Host-associated > Plants > Roots > Nodule | place: USA: California | collected... | reverse complement strand
TAGGGAATCAAAAATAACAAACACAAATGAAAGGGATGAAGGATTAGTGAACTTCCTTTTTAAACATGCTTAGTCTTCTTAAGCATGTGCCTTCATCCTTGGTTGGGGTCAATCCTTCATCAGTTAAAACCTAGAATGGAGAAATCTTCTTGTCAATGGCCTTGGTGTCACTCCTCCAATGGAGTATGAAAGAAATCTATGTCATATCCATTGGAAGAGTGGTACCAAGCCATTGGCAATAATTTCTTCGACAAACTTCAATCACAAACTCAGCAAAATCAGCACAATAAGTAGCAACATTTTTTCTCTTTTCATTCCCAATATAACTTAACTACACACACTCATCATGACTTACCTAAAAGAAACACACACTCGTCATGCATGACTCACCCAAAAGAAGTTGTTGATAAATGAAAAGAGTGTAACATCATTTCACAGAGAAAAACCTACGTACTATTATTACAGTCTACATTTCAATAAAAACACAACCAACATCAAACACGAACCTTCTCATTGACTTCCTATTTATTACATCAATATCAAAAGTTCTACACATATTCCTTACTAGTGATAGAGGAAAAATGCTAATGTTTGTTGTACTCACAATGTTTAACTATGTTTGTGATTCCTCCAGCCATAGGAGAAATCTTCTTGGGAATGGCCTTGGTGCCACCCCTCCAATGGGGTATGAAATCTATCATGCAACTATTCAAATTCTTTTGTCACTTGATTCATGCATCAAAACATTTATGATACAGGTGGAATAGTTGGAACCACTTTCATCAAAATATAAATGAAACAATCATCCGAGAAGCAGGTATATAAACATTTATGTTATCTGTTTACTATGTACCATGAACATTGGTGTTCTTCATCTGGGACAACTTACGACCAAAAAGGATAATATTTTATTACAATGACTAACATTAGTCAACTTTAAAACTTTACATAAAGGATTTTTAGTGGAATCAGATAGCCCATTGAATTCATAATTTTTTTTATACTAAAGAATTGTGGTAAAATGTATATGCATGGATACTGTATATGTAGATTATTCAATTCAACATCACAGTCTAATTGCAAAAATGTTCATATGGTTTTGCAGCTGATATCCTTGTTTCTTCTGGTCTTTCTGAGCTTGGGTACATTTATGTTAACATAGGTAAATGAAAAAACATTTTTTTTTTGCCAGTTTTATTTTTATTTCACTTCATCTTAGTTTGCAAAGTGACATAAGAACTAAGAACAACAATTTTTTGCAGATGATGGTTGGGGTGAAATGACTCGAGATATCGATGTATGGATTGTATTCATAGTATACGTTTTGTTTCTTCATCTCTTAAAACACATATTAAAATGATTTCAATTTCATTGAAATTAATAGAGTATTTGATCCAAATTGTCTGTGACAGGGTAATTTGGTACCTGATAAAAAACATTTTCCTTCTGGCATAAAAGCTCTAGCAGATTATGTTCATCAGAAGGGTCTGAAGCTTGGCATTTATGCAGATGCAGGGTACAAGATACAACCAAAACACATGCTTCTCTTAATTAAAAATAAATGTTGTTCAACTCTTTCAAAGTTTTTGTAGAACTATGTGTTTGAGGGTAATTTTTCAGGTATTATACTTGTGCAAAACGTATGCCTGGCTCACTTGGTTATGAAGAGCAAGATGCCAAGACTTTTGCATCATGGGTATACACACATACATATATTATGACCCTGCTTATTTATTAAAAAATGAATGTCAGCAACATTTTTTTTCTATTATTAGATGAAGTTTATTAGAAAGTATAAATTTTGGCATGTTCTACTAATCATTTAACCATTCCCCTCTGGATTTAGCACTAAAGAGTGATAGAAAGAATGTTGCTGGCATTCTTCTATTTAATTTGCTTGCTACTGAACAAACTGTGATTGTTATCATTGTATCTTCTTGCAGGGTGTTGATTATCTCAAGTATGATAACTGTAACAATGGTGGAATAAAGCCTCTTCATAGGTAGCAGAAGCTAGTTACAGTTTCATAGCATTGTTTCGTATGGTTATTTTTCAGTTTTATGTTGGTTCTTAAAAGTGAAAATGGTTGTGTTCTTTTGATATACTTAGATATCCTATTATGACTCGAGCTTTGATGAAGACAGGTCGTCCAATCTACTTCTCATATGTGAATGGTACTTTTGTTTACTTTAAGAATGTTTTGATTGTCTTCAAATTTTTCTGTCTAATAACATGTGCTTTGTTCTTAGGGGAGACATGCACCCTGCATTATGGGGTTATCCAGTGGGAAATAGCTGGAGAACCAGTGATGACATCACTGATAACTGGGAAAGGTAAAAATGAAAGATAAGAAAGAAACTGTGTAACAAAGTTTGGTTTTGTTTATTAGTGGTTATGTAAAATTGTTCACTTTTGGCAGAATGGTTTCAAGAATAGACAGAAATGATGTTTATGCTGATTTTGCAAAACCTGGTGGTTGGAATGGTATGAATTTCACTGATGACTCTTTTATATTCATCTTACTGTCACCATTCTTAACAATCCTTAAAATCAATAGATCCTGACATGCTGGAGGTTGGAAATGGAGGAATGAAGAAACATGAATACGTTGTTCACTTTAGTTTATGGGCAATTTCCAAGGTACCATCCATCTCAAACGTTGTCTTGTCATGCTTGTATATGAAGAGACATATACTTCAGATCAGATTGTTGAATTTTTTTAAGAGCTGGCTGAAAGCCATGGTTAAATTCTGCAATTTGTGGATTCTGTTTTTTATGCAAAGAGTTATTGCAGGCTCCTCTTCTCATTGGGTGTGATCTTGGAAAAATGGACGATGACACTCTAGAGATACTATCAAATGCAGAGGTTATTGCAGTTAACCAAGGTGAAGAGATACTATACTATCAGTTCTGAATTATGCATTAAGTTAATGACCTTTTGTGTGTGTGGTTTTTAACATGTTTTTGTTCCGATTTCAGATCCGCTTGGTGTACAAGCTAAAAGGGTTAGGATGGAAGGAGCTCTTGAGGTAAATTGCACTTGCTATTATATCATGTAATGTACGAGTCTAGATTCTCTACTGAATTTTTCGATATTGTCCTCTACTGAACATTAAAATGTTAAAGACACAACAAAAAAGTAATGCAAATAAATTCAACCGAGAATCCAAATTCGTAATATATACGCATGCATGTATGCACTTGAATGAGAAAGAAAAGTGATGGATTTCTTAAGGATATATATATCATGTGACTTGAGTCTAAGTCACACAATAGACCGATGTGACTTTTACTTCAAAACCTCTAAAAATTAGGTTTACGGATCCGGATCTGTTTTTTTATATGGTGTTTAACTTTATCATTTTTATTTAATGTGAAAATTAGATTCACGTGTTATTCCTAACAAAAAGAAACAACGATGATAATATTTTGATCAGGTTTGGGCAGGTCCTCTTTCAGAATACAGGGTGGCTGTTCTCTTAGTGAATAAATTCAGTGATCGTGGTTCAGAGATGACTGCAGAATGGGAAGATATTGGGCTTGACCCTTCAACTATTGTTCAAGCAAGAGACCTCTGGGAGGTAAGACAATAATTTAGTGACAAATTCTACGTTGTTTTTCATGGGATAGTGATGATGTAATAACACATGTTGTTTTGTGATGTATATGCAGCACGAGACATTGGAAAGCCAGTTCGTGGGAAAAATGAGTGTGACTGTTGAACCACATTCGTGCAAGATGTACGTGTTGAAGCCAATAGCTTGAATTTCAAAACATGTTCTTCTTCTCAAGTTTTTAGTCATTAGTCATAGAACATCATGCTACCTTTTACTTACTTTATGCAATGTTGGATTCGTTTTCTTAGTTATGTTTGTGTTATTTGGTGTTTGTGTTAGTGTAAGCGTTTTTTAGTGCTCATATAACTAGTTCATAACTATATATATATATATATATATGATAATCAAATCATAACTATTTTGGTTTCATAAAACTGCTTTTAATTGTTTTTTAAATCAGTCACGTAAGCCATTATAACAATCAAAATGTGTTATACGATTATAATAATCAGAGTTGATTCTCAAAATAAATAATTCTGTATACAAAATTGATTTTATGGTTAGTATTACACTTTAGCAACCTATTTTACTTTTATTTAGAAAAGAAAGTAACGACAAATATAAGACTTAACAACATATTTTATGCTCTAGTAATTGTATCATATTTAATTAATTTTATTTAGTTAAAACTGATTTTAAAGGTGAGAATCATTTCTAAGGACTAAAATCAATTATTGATCTAAAAAATGTAATCATAACCACTTTTATTTATCTCGTTAGTTATTATTATTGTATGCTTTAGTAAGTGTATCATATTTTATGCTTTAGTTAATTTTATAACGACAATATAAGACTTAACAGCATATTTTATGCTTTAGTAATTGTGTCATATTTCATTAAAACTGATTTTAAAGGTCAAAATTATTTCTAAGGACTAAAATCAATTAGGGAATACTTGTGGAAAATCAAATATGCTTTACTTATAAGATTCACTTATTATATATGATTAATGTTTAGAACCATTTTTGTTTATGTTGTTAGTTTTTATCACGGTAATTCTTTTATAACTACTGTGTGTGTGGTTTTTTATTATTTATAACTATTAATATTTGTTTTTACTGTATACTAACTTCTATCAGTTTTACCTTTTTAAGAGACTGTTTTTTAAACTTGATTTTTTTTTTCAAAACCATTTTTTCAATACAATATCTATTTCTAATAAAAAAATCATCTAAAAATTAAAAGTTATCTTTCACAAAAATTATGGAAATTATTTATATTTATTTTTACAATTATAATAATAAATAATAATAATAATAATTTTTAAACTTTTTTTTACGAAAAAAGCTAATGAGACGTACATACTTTTACTAGTAAATAACTAATTTAATTAAAAACAATTAAATTTAAATGAATAATTTGTGAAAATAATTATTTTAAATTAAAAGTTGTTAAAATTTGAATAATGATTGATCATTCAAAAAATAAAAACAATATGATAACAATTTTAATTTAAGAAACACTTATGTAAAAGATAAAATTAGAAAAAAAAATAAAAAAAAAATCTCCTTTATAATGGTATATCATAATTATATCATCCAACCATTTTAAAAAGTTAAATACCTATTTATTTAGTTTTAAAATATGTACCAATATATTAACATAAAAAACAAAGATGAATAATAAAACGTGGGACAAATCGAAATATATATTGAAAGGGGAAAAAAATTGATTTGGTAAAGAGTTAAGGGAATTAGTTAAATTTTCAATGTAATGAAAATGATGTGGCATTGTTTGAAGCTGTGAAAATAAATAAAATTGCTTTTGGCAACCCACCATAAGTTTTGCTCTTGGTGTTTATTTGAATCTTAAATGCACACATTCAGTTGATTTGATAACTAAAAAATTACGATTAAGAAAATTAAATTGGATAGCTGGCTCAAAAGGTTGAGAACATATGAAAAAAAAGAGTAATGTGATTTTTCTGCAGATTGTAAATCATAGAGAGATACTGCAAAATTGAGTCTGCTGCAAAGGAGTGATATCATGAACAGCATTTATATTTAGCATATCTTTCATATCTTCAAAACATATTTCCAGAAAACTCTCAAAATCTCAACACATATTTGGTCCATCTACCGGAAGAGCCTTGAAGCTGATCTCTTAAAGACTTTTCCTTCAAGTTTTAGTCGTCTATATGCTTCTCTCAGATGACAAGGCCGAATTGGTCCAGATTCCTTCCTTTCTTTCATAACTATTCTAGCTGCAGAAACATAGCACAATTCATTAACATAAACAACTCCAATTATGAAAAAACACAACAACATCCTTAAAAACTGTAGAAATACATACATACTGTGATTTTAGAAGTGTCTCAAACTTACAAAGAACAACTAGCCTTACCTGTTTCAACAACTTCACCAACAAACATTTTTGCAATGCCTGATACTACAATCGTCATTGGCACTGAAATCTTCTGGGTCCCTGTGATACTAGCCAATAACTGATAGGAGGAGGGAAAGGAGAAAATTTCAGCAAATCTTCTTATAATACATGATCAATTTCAGTATTTACAGAAGCATATTGATCTCTTCATGATCGCTTGATGCAATGATACTGATAACCTTACACCAATAACTATTATATATATAAGTTTGGAATAACATTACAGTCACTTCCTTTATACAATACCAATAAAGCACATTACACAGATCAACAAACGTTAAACAAATCATCCATAAAATACTCAGGAAGAAACACATTGCATGGTGCAACTCTGTAAGAAAGATCACTTATGAACAATTACCCCATGCAACACTGTAAGAACGGAAGGTTACTGTAAACATTAAAATAGAAAAAGAAAAGAAAGAGGAATCATGTACAATTTCAAACAAGAAACCTCAGGAGTGTCAATCTTCTATCAAAACAAACGAAATTCAAATCCAAAAAGTACGTTAACAGTAAAAATCAGTATGATGTTTTTTATCCAACGCAAAAACCAGTGAAGTTGCTTCAACTCGAAATTAATCCATGACAAAGTTCCTCGATCCAAAGTCAAACAAGTGAACATTTTCGTATAATAACACCAACTGGATTAAATCAAACAGGTGAATATACACCTAAAATGACATTAGTTGATGTTAAATCAAACATCTGAATATATATATACCTAAAAAATCACATTAACTGGCATTTCACCGTGATTTTAAATGATACAACGTGAATACAAACATGCATCTTGAGAAAGTGAGAGCAACCCAAAAACCACAGCAGCTGTTAATTATTCAAATTTGCCGAAGCAAAGCAATGAAACCCAAATGGAATATTATAAGAAGAGAAGAAGGGCACATACCCTTTTCATGTTAGCTCTCTGAAACCCAGCCCTTCGGAAGGACTCGTATCTACTCATCTGCTCTTCGCTGAACTGAGACAAAATTGCCCTGAAGAAGAAAAATGGGGGAAATTTGTAAACGAGGAAAAAGGTAACGAATTTGAATCGAAGTGAAGTGAAGTGAGTTACGAACTGCATCTTGGCCATTTTGTGAGGGTCGCCGGTGGAAGGGAGCTTGGAAAGCTCAACGTCCATGTTGTCTTCTTCTTCCTCCTCTTCATCGTCCTTGTCCTTGTCTTTGTCTTTGTTCTTGACCACTGCACTCGCCTTCTGTGGAGGCCCTGGATTGAGGGGTAGAACAGAAGGAGAAGGAATAGGGTTTTGGTTATGATTAAGGTTATGGCTATGGTTATGGATTGAGTCCGCCTCTATCTCCGTCGGAGATTCTGGCGGCGATTCCTCGAACGCTGCTTCGAACGGATCCTTCGATTGCTTCATTCCGAACACACTACGGTTTTGTTTGGATTTGGTGTCTCGAACGCTATATATACAGTTACAAGTTATAACCATCTCTTTATTTTTATTTTTCAACACATTTTCCCCCAAAATTTAAACATTTTCGTTTAAGAAAAACCATTCGTTATTAGGAGATTCTTATTGTAGTGTACATAACTATTATCTATTCGTTATTAACAATATATCTCATTTTACAATAATTATAACATTATAAAAGTTAATAAAAATATTTACTTTATAATTATTGTTTTATAATAACTCCTGTAACATTTATTTTTCAATTTATTATTAACAGTAAAAAATGGTACACAAACGCCTGTTTCCATTGGTATTGTAGAAAAAAAAAATTACATTATTAATCAATTAAACTATTATGAGTGTTAAGGCAATGGCAAAAAAGGTTGACAAACTTTATATGAAATTCAGGTTTTCTATTGAAATTTTTTTATATTATCTTTTTGCTAAACAATAAAAATATATTGATAGTGATATATTATAATTTTTTAGTATATTTTAAAATATCAAAATCAGTATTTTAAAATCAAAAGAAAATCCAAATTTTATGCGTACATTACATGAATATTGAATAGAAACACTTTATTGTGAACCCATTTTTTGCTTCATGACTTGATTCATCAGTGATTGATTATCCCAGATTTTAGTGGTTTGATATTGTTCTATCTATAAGGCAACTTGCAGAGTCCAAAGCTCAGAAACATAGTTTTAGGAAAGTGATGGAGAATTGTGACAATATATATCAATATTCTGTAAAGCATAAAGCACACATATATTTACATTGAAAAAAAAAATACAATGACAATGTCACAGGAAAACATGTTCTGAAGAGAGAAGGGAAGAGCACAGGTTCTACAAATTGACATGAAACAACAATCACTAATGAGGAACTCCACCAGTAATCACAGCAATCTTCTTCTCCAGCTCTGGCTTGTTGGCTCCTACAAGTTTGTCAAACTCTTTTCCATCTTTAAGAAAGAAGAAAGTGGGTGTGGCTTTGATGTCCAAGGAAGTGCTGAAATCCTGCAACATACAAAACCATGTTCATTACTTTTCATCTTTCATTATTGATTTTCCATACAAATTAATCAGTGGAAGAACTTCTAGATGTTTTATGTTCATATAAGGGCAATACTAGTCAATATATTTTTAATTCACTTCCAGATAAATAATAATAGTATATGCAACTTCTCTACTTACAGCCATTTCATCCACGTCCACTAATAAGAACATCATAGACGAGTGTTTCTCGGACAAGTCGCAGAAATATGGAGCAATCATCTTGCAAGGACCACACCATGTTGCACTGAAATTTGCAACAACCTGTTAAACATGAATCTTTAGTATTAAACATTGCACCCAAATGATGTAAAGTATACTCATGAAGAAAAGAAGTATTGAGATGCAACAAAAGTTATAGTGAAAATACAAGCTTATAATATCCTTTAGCAGAGTTTAAGAATAAATTATAGGATCTGCCATTACATTCGATGTCTCCATACTCCCACTTTCCTACCTAGTCTCAATAATTTTTTTAATCATCAAGAAGCATGATAGTAACCAAAGACAATTGAATGAGGACTTTTTCCTAATGTTATTAACAAAAAGGTTCACAAAAGGATTTGGGAGGGTTTGCTGTCAAGAACTGGATACACAGTTTTAGATTATAAATTATTGTGCTACAAATTAAAAAGTAGAACTTACAATTTTACTATCCCTATTTGCTTGTTCCAAATGTTGGTCCCAAGATTCTTTGGTAGTAATGAGTTGTACATTCCCAGAAACAAAATCCACATGCTGATCAGAATCACCATCACCAAGATTATCCTGCAAACGTTAGAAACATGAAACTAAAGTCAGTCTAAGTATTAATGAAAGATATACAAAATTGTTTTAGAAGCATTGAGGTCCCATGAGGCTTGCAGAACTATTACAGAAATTAAAAAATTTTCCTTCCACTGAGGAGGAAAGAAAAATTAGGCTACAGTTCAAGTAAAATTGCGTTCAAGGACAAAAAAACTGCACTCTAAGACATCCTTTGAGTAAAGATGAGAGCCCTTCAGTACATTAAAAACATATGGAATTCAAGAAAAGCAAAAGACAGAGAAAAGCACGAAAAAGAGAAAGAAACAAGCCAAAATTGTATGGATAAGCTATTAGTAAATACAGCTTAATACACCAAGATTAGATTAATTGGAATATTACAGCAAAATAGCATTGGTTGATGACATTCCATCATCAAAAAACCATAGATTGTGTTAGAAATGCAAAATCACTTCTAGGCTTCTACCAAATAGCTTAAGCTCTAAGCAAAGTAGGTCTTCTACATAGTTTAGAGCCTCTATAACCAGATGCACAAAAGTTCAAACCTTGTCACCTCCATTCTTCTACATTAAGTTGAATATCACCAGTATAAGAATTGCACAAACTTAAACTACAATGGGATTTGACATGAAAAGGTGTGCTAGAATCTAAAACCATTCAGGGACTTCTACCTAATAGCTTTAACTTTTAAAAATATAAGTTGGTCTTAGACAAGATGTAACAAAATCCTCTTTTAAATTAGACAAGATGTAACAAAACCTTTCAAGTTCTTATGAAAACTAAGAACTAAAAATTCCAATAGAAGCATTCAATTATTCTCACCTTATGCAAACAATTGCCCATGTAATTGTTTCAAAGCCACCACACTCCAAATCTTCAATAAACTGAACCCTGCAAACAGAATTTCGGCACAAGAAACCTCAAAATCCATCAAACTCGAAGAAAGGACAACAAACAAAAGTAAAGTCAGACTAAACAAGGGAATTATTCTGGCAATCACGGAAGTGTAAAAATGACAATAAAAAGAGAGAGGGGATACATGAGAATTACAATGCCTATTTAGACTCTACTTTCCTACTTTAAGTTCTAAAAATGGTTCCAAGTATTCATTAACAAAATGCAGAATGAGGAAATTAAATGACTAAAATGATATGATGATGATGATGGTGATGAGGATGCAGGTGGGGTCCCATAATTCGTTCAAAAAAACTGATTTAGAAGATGAAAACACAAGATTTATTGCCTCTAATAGCAGAACTTCTATATCTGGGAATAAAAGTAGCCAACTTTCCATCCATTCACAAGCAGAAAAAGAAACCCAATGAAAAATTAACCAAAACTGAAGGGACAAATTGTGAAATTGGATTACGAATCTGATTGAAAGAAACCCCAATAACTCAATTTCAGAGAAACAAACGAAATAAAAATAAAAAACAGACCTTTGGGGCGAAAAAAAAAACCTAATTTGCAGATTGGGGGCAAAAGCAAGCGCGCCTTCAATTGAATCCGTGAATTGGGACAGTGAGTTCAGGTATTAGCTAAAAGAAGATAAAGCGTTTCGATGCTTGGCAGGTTAATAAATAAAAGTCTTTTTGGTTCCCAACACAAGAAGGTTTCTGTTTCATTTTCAGACATGAGTATTTTATTTACAGTAGTTACTTAATAATTGATAACTAACTCCTACTAACCAATTCATTCAATAAACAATTACGACAACGACTTTGAAAAGTTACGAAATTGCACATTTCTCAGGTGTGAAATTCTAATTATTAATCATTAAAACCAAATGGTTCCTTAAAGAGAAGTAAAGGAGATAAGGTATGAAAATGGAATATGGAATATGAAATATGAATCCGGTTATTCAATTTTGACCTCTGACCTTTGAAGACGACTCGGTACCAAGTTTTCCAGGTTATCCATGATCATAAATGTGTATTGTCCTTTTCTTTATTTTATTTATTATTGCGTTCTTCCTTTTAAAAAAATAATTTTATGGTATTGTTTTTATAAAAAAAATGGATTATTTGATTTAACATAAATGTATAAATACGTGTATCGAAGACGACATGTATATGATATATCGATATGTTAATTTTAAAAATAATAGGACTCGATACATTATATTTACATATTGAAAAATATACAATTTTTTTAAAGAATATGAGAAATATATGATTATTATTGTGTAAATCCAAATTTAAATCAAATATATTAAATATTTTAACAGAATTTATAAATTATTATTATCATAAGAACATTATTAGTTTATATATTAGATACTTCGTTGATAATTATCAATAAAATATCTTAAAGTATCGGATACGGATACATGTCTGACACGAATACGTGATACAAATTGGGGTATCCATGCATTGTAGAACATAACTAATGTGTTTGACTAAATATTTATTGAAAATTGGATCATAAATAGATTACTTTTATTCCAAACACTAAATAGAAAAGAAAAGAAAAGTCTTGTGCTAATTTTATTTTCTTGTTTTAAGAAAAAAAAATGGTTGACTCCTTTAAAAGAGTTTTCTATTTGATCCTCCATTATTACTAACTGCACCTTAACTATCACCTTTTTGCACCTCCCTCCTCCACTAGATAGGAAGAAGAAGAAGAAGAGAGAAAGCTTGTTTCGGAAAAAAAAAAAAAAAAAAAAAATAAAAAAAAAAAAAAAAAAAAAAAAAATATAAATTTTAAAAAAAAAATAAAAAAAAACAAATAAATATATTTATTTTAATTTTTTTTTTTGTTTTTTTTTA
>Ga0099822_1009771_pt1 | contig 12012 bp, 9 predicted proteins | sample CowpeawhiteBW_FD_76839 | JGI IMG/M metagenome (GOLD analysis project Ga0099822, IMG submission 76839) | Root nodule microbial communities of legume samples collected from California USA - Cow pea white BW | ecosystem: Host-associated > Plants > Roots > Nodule | place: USA: California | collected... | reverse complement strand
TTTTTATATAAAAAATATTTATATATATATATATATATATATATATATATATATATATATATATATATATCTTTGTTTTCTTATGTACTATTAATTATTTCTTTTAAGAAAAATTACCTTTTGACAAAAAAAATAACAAACTTAACAAAGTTCCTAAAAAGGGAATTAAACTAGATTAATTTCTTATTTTTAATTAAAATAAAGTAATAAATAATTTATTTTACTTGAATAAGAAAATATTTGTCAAAACTTTGTTAAAAACACTTTGTTATCTTTTAATCAATGTACAATTTATATTTGAATCCCAACTAAAATGTTGTATACATATAAGGATAATTTTTTATCCACTTTTAATCTATGACATCAATTACCTTTAAATTATCACATCACACTATTAAAAATAATTAAAAATAAATAATTAAAAAATGATCAAAATAATAAATTAAAAAAATAGTCAAAATATTATTATCTTCCACAAAAATAACAAAAGATTAAGAAAAATTCAATTATCACATGTTACAATTATTCAAAAAGTAACAAATGACAATGACCCAAAGAGCTTGGGATCTGTGTCTCATGGTAGGAAATATTTGAATAGCTTTGATCTTGCATTCTTCATTGTACAAATCTCACTCAATAACTTAAAATCTTTTGAGAATTTGGGCCACAATTCAGCCCATTCAAACCCAACAGTAGATATTTTAGATTTCACGTGATAATAAGTTTCACTTATAAGAAACAACAAAGTGCATTCGAATAAATGTGCTAAGTTGTGCTCCCAATCTTCCTCAATCCATGTAACAACCTCATCAGGCAAAACAAAAAAGTTACAACCAAAGTGTCCTGAGAAGAAAGTGAAAGCCATATATTGAACATTTTACTAAACAAACGATTTCATAAATGAGGAAAGTTCTTCCCATTTATGACACTTTTTATCTTTGATTTTCTTCATCCACCCAGGTCCTATATATAAATCATGCTAAGTAAGAAAGCAAAAAGAAAAACAAAGAAAAAAAAAGGTAAAATCAAAAGGATACACCAAAGTCTCAAATTATATTGGTTTTTCCTAGCCCAGTTATACCTTTTTTCCTTTTCTTACAAAATCACTTGAATAATTACACAAATTGAGTTATAAATCCAATATTATGTATGTGGAGACAAATTGTCTTATCTTTAGTCGATGTAGACTTCCAACATATCCCTTTACGGAGTAGAATAAAATGTCCAAGAAATCTCACTAGGATAGACTTTAACCTATATCATGTTAGAAGTGAGTTTTAAACTTAACTCAATCCAACAAAACTGACTTTAAGGTGAGGATTGTACTCATTTATATATTGTGAATTTGTTTTATCTCTAGTCGATGTAAGATTTTCAACTGATGTATCAAAACCATGTTAATTATATAGATGAACTTGGAAGAAAATAATATATAATTTGGATTGTGTATGAACACAGGTCTCAAGAAGACAAGAAGCAGTGTGAAGCTTAATTTTAGCCGAAGGATGGTGATGTTGGTTGATATGGTATGTATTTTTCCATGTGGAAACACTTTATTGTAAATCCTTTCAAGTACATCTTCACCACTCTCTCTCTCTCTCTCTCCACTTTATCACAAAAAAGGAAAAGGGGGCAGGACCAAAAGCAAAGATCATCTTTTCTTTTCCCTATCCTTTCAACTTTCAAAAACCAATTTCACTCATCATTTTCATGCAATTTGAACACAAAACTAAACACACAACTATACTCCCTCTCACCCCTTCCTTCCTTTGTTTATTTCATCTTACTCCTTTTTTTTCCCCTCTTTCACTTTTGCATTTTCAAGGTAAGCACCAAGGAATGTGCCTCTTGTACCCTTAAAATAATGGCTACCCTAATGCTTATTCCAATATTTTATAAATCCCTAGGAAGGTATCCCTAGATATCTCCCTCTTCTTATCCCTTTGCCCTCTTTGTCTTGCTTTAATAACATGCCAAACTTTACATTCTCCATTGGGATTCCTTCACTCTTCACTTACATGTGCATATAAATCTATGTCCTCTCTAAATTCTCAAGGGCTATCAATAATAGGGATATGAATTTGTGAGTTACTAAGTTCTTCATGTTTACATTTCTGTTGGAAAAGCTCAAAAGTACTTTTATCTTTAAAGTAGTACATTATTCTTCTTATTTCATACATTAAGATTGATAATTCTACTTTTCTTAGTTTTTTTTTTCTCTCTTCTGAAAAGTAATTTCATTGTTCATGGTAATCTTATCCTCTCTAGTAAAACACAAACATAATTTGTATAAAGAGAAAAAAAAAAGTTGCTCAAGTGAAGCCAAATTGGCCAAGAAATGCGCAATCATAATGGGTGTGTGTAGAATCTCCAACTTTAATCAAACCATTTAAAGAGAATTAGTTTGAGGCAAATGGGGTTTGATGGATGCCATGTGGAGTGATTAGCGGCAAGAAAAGAGGGTTTATTTTGTATTATTATGGTACACATGCATTGGAAAGTTTTTGCATAGAAGAGTAAAAAAAAAAAGGCATTTTTAATATTCCTATGAAGTAAATAAATGGTCCAAAATAAAAAAAATGGAGTCCATCATAAGGGGGAAAATGGCAAAGAAGTTTTGCTTAGACATATTGGGTCCAAGATGGAGGCTTTGTTTAAAGTACTCTCTTTCATTCTCTCTCTCTTTCTCTCTATGCATTCCTATTTTATTCATAAAACCAAAAGACCTCTCATTTATATGTGATGTGTATGTTTTGTGGGGTAAAGGATCCTCAATTAGATTGTCCTTTTGCATCCAATTTTCCTTTGTAATCATGAGTTTCTTCCTTTTCCCCATTCTTTTTTTCTTTTCATTCACCATCATTTCAACACTCATTTTATATTTTGTTTTCTTGTCACACAAAATACCCACAAAATTAAAATACCCATTTCACCATGTACTCTTTAGCATTAATGATATATTAAATCATGGGAAGATTCTACGTAATAAAATGACAACCATATAAATTAAGATTTAATTCAACTTTTGTAATTAACACGAATTAGTGAAGTATGCTTTTGCATTTTAGCCGTGTATGTTATTTGAATTTGGAGGAGTAATTTTTGTGTATTTGTGTTGAAATATTTTGCTATGATGGAGCATAATTAGAAAAGGAGTGTGTGTATATAAAGACAACATTATTGAATATAATGAGGTAGGTGAAGATTAGTGGAATGTGTAGATTGGATGCTCAAGTCTATGTCTATGCTATCCTATTGATTGGCAATATAGTAGTTATCAATTTCATATCAAATCATCATTTTGTGACCATATTCATAATTGTGAGCATGTACCTAAGTGGAGACAAGACAAGTATTTTCAAATTTAGGTTTAATTTTGTAAAAACAAAATGTTCAAACTTAACTTCATTGTTTGATTTAGATGATAAGATATTAGAGTAAGGATAATTTTTTAAGATAATATTACTCCCAAAATATATATATATATATATATATATATATATATATATATATATATATATATGATAATCGAATTAGTTGTTTCACTTGTCTTTTTTACAATACCTAGTCTAAAATCAGTCATGGATTAATTATTAATTTTAAATATTCTTTAATTAATGATTTTTTTTTTTTAAATAGATTAATTACGTTTGAGGTCATTTTGAAAGTCTAATCTTGTCTTGTGGAAAGAGTATATTGAAAATTTTACTTTTCAATATACTAATGATATGAGGACTAAAGAAACTAGAAAAGATTATGAAAAAAAATTACTAATTTTTTCATTACTGTTAGGGGTAATTTAAAAAAAAGAAACATATAAATTTAGAATAAGTTTATTTCTACTAATTATATTAACTATTTCTTAACAAAGAGCAAGAAAGACTATCTAAGTCAATAAACCTACATGACAATTATGATTAGACGGTGATATAATATCTTTATAATATTTGTGTACGAACAATTTTCTCTTATTTTTATTAATTGTTTTAAATAATTTTCATACACTACTTTGATATTTCACACATGGTAGAATAAAGTGAAATAAAATTGTTTGTAAAATATTTAATTCATAAAAAATATAAAATTGACGGTAAAATATTATTGGTGAAATTTGAAATTCTAGATATTTGGGATGAAATAAGTTAATATGGGGTGTGGCTCTTTGTGCAACACCAGAAATTCGATTTTACTAAAATCTTATATGGTGTAAAAATAGTGAATACCTTATGGTGTGTGACTCTTTGAGCATAAATAGGAAAAAATAATAATATTCTATAAATTATTTACACATTTGAAAAGAAAACTTTTTTCATGTAAAACATAATGATATTTCAAATAATGTATATCTTTCTAAATTTGAAAGTCTGAAAAAGTTAATTTTTTTAATTTGTTTATAATTGTATATCACAAATATTACTAAAGGCTTTATTTTTATGGCCCTCACTGTATTTTATGTTTTGTTGAGAGTGATTGGAATGGTTCTTGATGACCTTAAAGCCATGTTTGAATAGTGGAAAATGATAAAGTGATTTTTTTGGTCGAAAACAATGATAAAATCCTTAAACATGTCCTTTTCTGCAATGACTTGCTTTCATGAGTTGCAAAGATTCTTCACCAATTTTTTGTTAAATGCAAAGGTAAATTGTTTGAAAGCATCACTTTTTAGAGTTCTCATTTGCTAGTCAAAACCCAATTACCATGTTCTCAATTGAAGTGTCACTGAGTTTGGTTCCAAATATAATTGTGTGAGTGAATCAATGTGCTTCACTTTTTCCTTTTCATTTGGGGGAAGAAAATAAATGTACCTGCACAATAGGTGTTGGTGAAAATTTCCTTTTTATATTTTAGTATCTTCTATTCCCAATGTTATTTCAAAAGTAACTATATAAAAAAAATACTATAACAGTAAAGTGAAATACAATGAAACAATTACTAGGTGATGGATGATTACTATAATATATGTTTTTTTCTTTTAAATGTCCCTTGTACTGTACAGTAATTTAAGCAAGGCAAATGATCAATAAACAGAGTATCTAAGTAAGTGACTTTATACTTAATATTATAAAATTAATTTATTAGATAAAATTTACCCTTTACTTATATTATGATTTGATTGTATTATTAGTTAACATGAAATGTTTCCATATTTGACATCTTTTATGGACAAATATTTTAAAGATTCTTGTGTCTAAGTTTATACCTCTTGGACTACATGTAATATATACTGCGGATTCTCCGACTACATTACAATATCTTGCACCTTATACAGGAGCAGCTCTGACTGAATATTTTATGTACCGTGAACGTCACACTTTAATCATCTATAACGACCTCTCAAAACAAGCATATGTTTATTGACAAATGTCTCTTCTATTACGAAGACCACCAGGTCGCGAAGCTTATCCAAGGGATGTTTTTTATTTACATTCGCATCTTTTGAAAAAAGCCATTAAATTAAGTTCTCAGTTAGGCGAAGGAAGTATGACTATTTTATGTAAACTAAATGCACAACTTGGATATATATATATATATATGACACATTTACTTAAATATGAATAATTTTATAAAGTTGAATTAAACATGATGATTAAGAGTAGACAAGGTTAAGAGAAAATCAAATTAATATGATTTATTAGTGTAATATACTTAATTACGTTATATTCATTTTTTTATTTCACTTTAATTTCTCAAAAGTCAATTCAAATTTATTTGAGTTGCTTATGAGATTCAAGATGAATTATTTTACTTATGTGTGGAAATAGTGAAAGTTTGATTTCATATTAGTCAATAATGAAACTTACTAAATCATCACTAGTAATTGGTTCCATTTTCTCAAGACTTGTGCGTTGGATTAAATTTAGAGATTCTATACACCTCTCATATCTACTCATAGAGTCACATCCTATAAACAAAGTCCTCCTTATATGTGAGAGTAAATTTATTACATGCTAGATATAGTTCTTTTTCACATCGCACTCAGGTTATAGGAATTCTCTATCAACTCTCACCAACTAATATATTTCTCCATGTAAGTTCAATATACATCCTACAATCACTCAGTATAGTACTTTTTCTTGAAAATAACTATATTCACATCATACATAAATCATATCAACAAGACACAATAGATTTATGACACATGTCCTGACTCTATCCAGGCTCACAAACATACCAGTAGTAGATTATGACTAAATCTTGACTCTACTCACTACACAACACACAAAAACAATAGATTGCGTTTGAATCCTAACTCTACTCGGCCACTGACCCATACAAAATAATAGATTACGACTAAATCCTGGCTCTATTCAACCACACACCCACATATTTTCATTTCTAAATCTTAAAACATTGATTTTTTATATATAAAACATTTTCCTTTCACTCAACGATAAGCTTATCCAGCAAGACACCTTTAGAGATATACTCACCTAGTAAACACTTGATTTGTTCAAAGACAAATCACCTCTGACTTTCTGGATTTTAATTAAAAAAATCTCAAGGTGAGCATTGACTTGACTAAGGAGAAAGTACTAGAAACTCATCATATAATAATTTGCTCAATGAGATCAGACTTGCCTAGCTACGTTGAGCTCTCTGAATTTAATTAAAATAAAATCTGCTTGACAAATAATTTACTTATCCAATGACCTAAATACTTGGGAGCCTTTTGCAAAGGCTAGCCCACCAAGTCTTTGACTCATGAGGAGTAAAACACCTAATTTATGATGATCCTTGATTTTCAAAAAAATATCATAAACTTAAAAAGAAGTCAAAGAAAGGAAAAAGAAAGTCTTAAAAAAACAATAATCTTTATAAAATAAAATTTGAATAATAAATTTTTTTATTGGAAAACTTGAAATTTTAATAATAAACTTCTATTTTTTAAGTATTTTTTAAATCTTTACATAAAATCTCTAATCGGACAAGTAACACGTTACAATCTAAAACATCATTGTGACTTTCGCAATCCGTAAGTCAGTCATACCCATTCTACTTATTCTACATCAAGATTTTGGGCCATATCTTAATCAAACACTATATTAACAATATAAAGAAATAGATAAACTTTATCTATTTGAAAAAGAAAACTGAAAACCATATTCAGTTTGAAATAGATTAAAACAGTTTAGAAAACTAAATAATAGTTCATTTTTAGTTTGTTAAAGCTAATTTATAGTGAAATTTCGTTTGGAAGAAAGTAATTTAAGTTGTTTCTTACACTTAAATCACTGTGACAGCACCTACATAAACAAAATGCATCTCTCTGTATTCTAAAACACTTATAATCACTCACTTACATTTTAATTCTAATTAAAAATAATACTAATATTTACATAAATTTACGTAGCTAATTATTAAAAATTAGAAAAAGATATACAATTGGGGACGCAAAAATAATCCCAACATTAAGCTTAGTCAGACTCACACAGGGGTGTTCTTTGATTCAACAATATTAACATATAAAGTAAATTTAGTTAAAACTGTTTAATTATTAAAAAAAGAAAAAGCCAGAGTACGTTAACATGAAATGATAAATAACACTAGTAACTTTAGCCTGGAATTGATTCCTTGCAACCTAGGTTGATAACATCATTATTATTAATAATCATGTATCGTGAATGTTATGATACTACTAAAAGTACTATGTTACCACGGTAATTTTATCATTGTTTTGGAATTATTAAGGTTCTGACACCCTGTTGATTTTCCAGTTTTCCAAACAAAGCTCAAAATATTGAAACATTGAGAATTTCAGTTGTTCTTTTCAATTAGAAAATGACAAAATCTTAAAGAAGCATGGGAAAGCTCATTCTCACTGTATAAAGGGTTTTGGAGGGGACAGAACCATTAGTCTGCTACCGAATCTTCAGTTTCTCACTAAAAAACAGAAAACAAGATTAAACAATTTGCCTCTCCAAATCACCAAGTGTTATCTTCCTGTAATCTTTGTTTTGCATGCTTCAATAGTACTAATCAACCACTTTCCATGTCATATAATAAAATATTACCACACCAATCTCCAATGCTGCACAATTTCTCTCAAAATTATCACACACTACTTTATACTAATTAATAACATACTCTTTCCTTATATCATTATATCATTTTCCTTAAAATACCGGCCCTGTACCATTCAATATTACTACTTTTTTAATTTGCATATCATTAGAGTTAATATAAACAGTCTAATTTTTTTTTGGAGAAATCAAATTTGAAATGCGATAAATATTTCTGTATTGTTTTTCACATTTTCAGTAAGCATCTTTTTATGGACTAGTAGATGTTTATTGTTCTTATCAAAATTTTATGAGTAATTTCTAAGATAAAATGGAAGATTTTTAATAGTAAGATGTATGGTTAATGTTAATTTAATTCCGATGATAGGAACAAAAGAAAAATTCTTTTGTAAAAAATTCTCTGACGCTTAAACCAATAAAGATTAATAAATCATATTAAAATAATAAATAATAATAGAATTAAATACCTATAAATCTTTTGAATTATATAAAATTGATATCAATATTTTAAAAATAAAGGTTAAATATGTTTTTGGTCCCTGAACTTTCAGAAATTTTAGAATTAGTCAATTTCAAAATTTTGGACCAATTTAGTCATTTATCTTTCGAAATACGCGGATTTAATCTTTTTAATCTAATTTTGTTAAGTTTATTTGATGTTTCGTACGCATTTTAAGATTGTATTTGAGTTGTTTATACTGTTTGACACATTTTTGCTTTAATGTTAAGTCAAATACTATTATGAAACGTGCTTGAAATATCAAAAAAACTTAACAAAATTTGATTAAGGGATAAAAACATATTTAACCCTAAAAATAATTATAATAATATATAATTTAAGTTTTTTATTATTTTTGGATCTATAAATTAGGCCTGATATGTAGAATTATAATATTTGATGATAGAATTTTACGAGTAAATAAGCATACAAAATTTAGTATGCAAAAGGGTAATCATTAGCACTTGGAGGAAACTATACTATGATGTTATAGTGTTTGAAATTGAAAGTTGTAGTGAGTATGTGTATATGATATATGAATGATGGTGAAGGAAATAAAAATATTGGAAAGTGTGGTGAGAATAGACACATGCACATAGGAAAACAGTGGTCTATTATTGCACACACAAATTTTGGAGATGTAACGTTGGTAGACTATGATGTTTGAAATGCTACGGGGGCAAGAAGAAAACATAAATACGCAGTCCATTTGAAAAAGTGGAAGATGTTGATTGAGAAATGGGGCCAGAAGCTAAAGGGTAGAATTTTTGTCCAAAAACATATACTTATAAAATGTGGATAAAGCAACGAAATTAGGTGATTAAGCAAAGGGTGACATGCATGCATAGATTGAGAAAGACAAAACCATTTTGTTTGGTGGACAAGGAAAGGAAGGTATGAGAGGAGAGAGAGAGAGAAGACAGGTGAACACTTTACGCTTCATTTCACACGTACCGATCAATGTCTATACTCTCTCTGTCTAATCTATAATCTTATCAACACACCACATGCATACCTTCTAATTACGTATCTGCTCCAACACCACTTTCTCTTCCTACCAATATATATTTTCGTTACCTTTAAACTAATTTCATAAACAATTAATTGCTTTAAAATATTAAAGAATTTAATTTAATTTTCGTACATTCTGAAAATAAAAGTTTTATATTAGATTTTTATTTTTATTAATTTTTTTCAATTTAATCCTAATATTTTTATTTTAATTTGATTCTAATTTTTGTCAATTTTATTTAATTTAATCATTTTTCCTAACACCGTTTAACTAATTAGCGAACAGTTCACAGTATGTGATATATGTAAGTTCATGATTTTTTTTTAAATTTTTAAATTTTCTTTAATTTAAAAAAGAAATTTCACGCATCAATCTAGCATCGTGTCATGTGTCAGTGTAGCGTCACGTGTCATTGTCGTATACTAAATTTGGTGTTATTTTTGTTTAATTCAATCTTTTTTTAATGGATTACCCAAATTAAAATCAAATTTAATTTTATACAAATGTTATAATAATATTTTTATTAAAATTCACATTTTTATTAAATATTTTTTATTTAGAATTTAAAAAAATATAACAGTGGTGACTAACAACACTGACTTAAAATTTTGAGATGTTAAGAATCACATCAAGTACTAAATAATTGAAATTAAAATTAACACTTTTTACATTATTAAAAGAAATTATTGTAATTATTATTGTGATTAAAAACAAAGAAAATAAAATCTAAAAATAATTATTTTTATAAAATGAAAATATTTATATTTATTTAAGTTTGATAATTTTTTTATAATCGATTAATATAATGTTTTATGACATTTTTATTTAATAGTTGATGTGAGTTTTAATATTTTATGTGATTTTTAACCTTCTAAAATTTTAAATTTATGGTGTTAGTCTCCATTCGTTCTAATTTTAAATAAAATCTAACAAAAAATTAAAAATATTTAATAAAAATGTGAAATTTAATAAAAAAATTAGTATAATATTTATATAAAAAAAATAAATTTGGTTTCAATTTGGAAAGAAATAAAATTATTCAATTTAAAAAAAAAAATCGGGATTGAATTGAACAAAATTAATTTTAAAAATAAAGACCAAATTTAATATAAGACACTGACATGTGACACGGTTACTTCCATGTGTCATGATGTTGGTAACACATTGACATTTTTTTATTTTAAATTAAAAAATTGAAAAAAAAATAGAAATAATAAAATAAAACACCAAAAAAATCACGCACTTACACGCGAAATGCACAGTTCACTATCAATTATTTAAATGACTTTAGAAAAAAATTTGAATTGAACAAAATTGAGATGCTCAACCACGAATTCTTTAATACACTGAGATTAAGGAGATTGGATGATTCACTACGCCATTCAACGAGATCGAGAGAAGTAGAGAGAGTTTTCACCTGACTATACAAGCTTAAGATGAAACTCGTGCATCCATTCACTCAAAAATGACAAACAAGCTGCATTTTTGTATTCTCATCTCCAAAATTTGTTTATTACATGTATAACTCTTTATTTATAGGAGATGCTACTATTTAAAAGTTTCTAATCTCCTTCTAATTTGTGATTAACCAAGTGTGTAAAGCAAGATAATACTAAACCAACATACTATGCAGGCTTCTAAAACTTGTGCCTCCAAGCTAGTATTACTTATAGTTTCAAGAATTACAATTCATGTTCTCCATATTCTCTCAAGTGAGTTGTTGAAGCCACTCCCGCTAAGCACACAAGTATGACCATTGAGCGCTAGGTTCGTTGGGTGTGAACTACCTAGGCGCCAATATACTAGAGGAAATATTTTTCTGAACCATACTTCTAGTCATTCTTGAAGTAACCTCACTCAAGTCCTCATCACCAACAATTCCCACTGTACTAATATATCTCTCCTTGTCAATTAATTTTTACTTTCACTACAAGAAAAATCATTATTACCGACGGTCAAAATCCGTCGGTAATGACCAAAATCCGTCGCTAAATCAACATTACCGACGGATCATCGACGGTCAAAAATTCGTCAGTAAAATGCTTGTCTGTAAAATTTTATCGACGGAAATCATGTTCCGTCGATAATTATCGACGGAAAAATCCGTCGATAAATCTGTCGGTAATTACCGACGGAAAATATCCGTCGGTAATTACCGACCTAAATATCCGTCGGTAATTACCAAAAATCCGTCGGTAAATTAATTACACTATTCATCTTCTTCCTCCTCCCTCTTTCAATTTTTTTTTCGTTTTTTTTTTCGTGGTCGCCGTTAATGTCGCCGCCGTCGTCGCCGTCGCCATCGCCGTCGCCACTACCACCATCGTCGCCGCCACCGTCGCCGCCGCCACCGCCGCCGCCGCCGTCGCCGCCGCCGCCGTTGTCATCTTCTTCCTCTTTCTTCTTCTTCTTCTCCTTCTTCTCCTTCATCTTCTCCTTCTTCCTCTTCTTCTTCTCCTTCTTCCTCTCTTCTTCTTCTT
>Ga0099822_1009767_pt1 | contig 12016 bp, 5 predicted proteins | sample CowpeawhiteBW_FD_76839 | JGI IMG/M metagenome (GOLD analysis project Ga0099822, IMG submission 76839) | Root nodule microbial communities of legume samples collected from California USA - Cow pea white BW | ecosystem: Host-associated > Plants > Roots > Nodule | place: USA: California | collected... | reverse complement strand
ATGATTCCGTTGGTGTGATTTTTAAATTTTTTTTATAAAAAATATTTAATTGATATATGGAACAATAAAAAAATGGGTATGGGTATGAGTATAAGAAAATACCCGTTACCCGGTGGGGATGGGTCAAAAGTTGTATACCCGTTGGGTTTGAGGATGGGGATGAATTTTTATTATGGGGATGGGATCATGATACCCGTACCCGCCCCGTTGCCATCCCTACACAGTAGCTATTAAAAAACAAATAATAAAAAAATAGAAATAAAAGAGAAAATCATTTAAACTGCATGCTGTCGGCAAAAAAGTATAAAATAATTACATTTCAAAGGAAAATGCATCTATGGCTTCTTCCCCCTAATTGAAATAGAGCAATCTGTCCTTTAAAATATAATAAGAATATAATATAGCAATGTAAAAGTTTTAACATTATAAATACCAGGATCATTATATGACTTATAGGAATAACAAATTTATAATATAAAAATAGTCTTTAATTAAATTACTAATAGTAGGCATAATATGATTATTGTAAAATTTGAGCAGTCAAATTCAAATTACTAGGTATAGATAAATTATTTTTAAAAATAAGACAACTTTTCAAAAACACAGCAGGCTATTTGCTTGACAATTAACGTCGATTTAAAATTACATCGAAATGTTCCAACTGCCGCCATTCAGGCAATAACTAGTTAATTGAGTATTACTTGTATCATTTGACACAAAAAAGCTCTATGAAATCTCCATTTTTCAATCTAATAAAAAACCAAAAATTAAAACAAAAACTGTTATTTAACTTGTAAACGAAAGATATCATTTTGTCGAGCTTTATCCAATCGCACGAAGAAATAAATTGGCAATAGAGGGAAGCCATTCACTCATATTACATTAAATTAACAAGAGAAAGCTACACAGCATACCTGCTATTCCAAGACAACTTAACTATGCTAGAGGAGCACAAAATATTAAAAAATCATAAAAAGCAAAGTAAAGGTGAAGTATAAAACGCTGCTGACATTCTAAGTTTCTGGAAATATGACATAATGATAAGAAAACTATCGGGAAAATTTATCTTCCATGTCAAAGAGGCGAAAGAATCACAGAATCTGGGCAGCTGTGTTCAACTTCTCGGCCAAGCTAAGCTGCGTTCTGGTGATGCTAGATAAATATAGCAAAAGCAAGTGATCCTGAAACGGATGAAACACTCGTGTCAGCACAACAAAGCTATGAAGGGCAAGTTCATTATCCAAACAAAATAACAAATGTTCAATTGCGTAACACAGTTTTCATAAGAACTAAAATATGAAATCCTAAGTAAACCACTAAAACATCAAAATCTTACCTGCAAGCTATCATTCACAAGCTTATCAAAAACTCGAGGAGAAACTTTAGGAAGAGAACCTACAGCATCTGATATAAATCTCCCGATTTTGTTGTCTGGTGCAACTCGCCCTTCCTGTGATGAAAAATTATTTAATACGATCTAATTAGGACAAGAGGAGAGATTAAAGATGTCAATACCATACCACAACATCGTCAACATATTTGTAGATATCATCAATCAAGACTAGGAGATGTTGCATTGATGCTTCCATCCCTTCTAAATCTGAAGGAATTTTGTCAACTGCAGTTGCCTTGAGCATATCAACTGGAATTACCAGAACAAACACAAAATCAGCTATAATCATTCAAAATAAAGAAATTGCCAATATTAGAGAATAGACATCAGAAAAACCAATCATAACAATAAAATCTTAACGACCTTTCTTCTATACGATGAATATAAACATTTGAACAGCCTAATCCATCATAACAATGAACTTTCATCCAAGTGAACGACCAAAAACACATGACATTTAAAAGGGGGCATTAAAGGACCCACAATCCATACCCTAAAAGGCTAAACCAGAGAAAACAGTTCGTAAATTTTTCATTCTTAAAGACATCCCAGGTGGAAAGAGATCTCAGTTTCAAGACTCGATGAAGTACAACGAAATTTCCTCCAGTGAAACTAGAGGTGTTCAAATTAAAGGAGGATACCTAGACTAAACAATGACTCTAGACTTAAAGTATGCCAAAAAAAATTACTTCATCAAAAGCTAAACAATGAAGATGAAGCAAGTCAGAGAGTATGTGCATATTAGATTACATCCTTTTTGCAGAATGCAATGCGTGACTTTATTACATAATTACAAGCTAAAACAGTTTCAAAATACTACATATCAAGCAATATTTTTCTAATAGAACTCGCAGAAAACATGTTACTGATTAAGAGAAAAAAATTTAAATTTTTTGTTTCAAATGCATCCATGGAAGTAAGCACGTAAACTTCATTAAATATATTAATACATAAATAAGAAAGAAGAGCAAACTGTGAGAGGGGGAGAAGAATGGAAAAAGGAAAGAGAGAGGGTGATTGAAAAGACAGGTCCAAGAATTACTTACATCCAATTCGCTCAGCTTCAACCATACGAAGATCTAATGGGATTTCTTGAAACTGAGCAGCAATTTGACGTTCTCCAAGGGATAAATTATTAGACACATATGCTTTAATGGTACCACCTCCATTTGTAAATCCAGTATCAACAGTCAAATGGATGGGATTTTGTACTTCTCGAGAATAAAACTCGTGGATTAATGCACTACCACCAGTTACTCCAAGACCAGTAGAATACCTGAATAAATAGCCAAAGTTTAGCATATCTTTCTCTCTTCAAGAAGAAAGATAAATGGACACAGGAACCCATCACTAAATCTCCCCAGAGGAAACATTTATTTTTTCCACTAGAATGCAACAAAACCAACTTTATTTACAAGGTAAATACAAAGGAAAAAAATTGCAGATGCCCTCTACCCAAAGTAAACATCATTTAACCTAGGCAATATGGATTTCAAAGTACTCTTGGCCACCACTTCATTCAGAATACTAATATGATAACCAAAAACAATTAAGTTTTACACATAATAGGAATTACCATCCAACTATGATTTCTTTTGGATTCACTTTTTGGTGGGATATTAACATATTGTGATGGTACTCTATATCCAGAGCAACCTGTTGATAAAAGAAGTAAAATAATCAGAACATATTTGAGTAAGAATAAAAAGACCCCCTGCATCCAGAAGAGAGACAACTAAAAAGACAACAGCAAAAGCTCAATAACAGAAACAATGGTAAATTTTAACTATGCAACTCTTTTATAGGCTTTAAATATTAGTGTCAGCTATACAGGAACCAAATACCATAATTTTAACGTAATATTAAAAAGGCCAACCTTTCACTTTCTTGAAGAAATCCATGCAGTACACTCAATATTCTTGACTCAGAACTAATAACCTCAACATCCTTGTCATGGATAAAAAATAAACCGATACGCAATAAATCAAACAAATACATCTTCTACTGTAAGAGGCTCTCAGCCAAATTTCACCTAGCCATAGGATAAGCATGCTATTATTTTAATAGGCTGAAACCAACTTTCTTTCAATAAAAAAATGGACATCCTCTCACTTCCTTCCCGTTAGAGTTTCAGAATGCGAACAAGACTACTAAATAATGTAAGACAAGAAAACTCAATTACTGGTTCAATTTATAACTTACTGCATGAGCCTTAAACTATGTTTGAATATCTATCAATAATGAATAAATTGGAAGGGAACAGAGAGCAGTTAAAAGTTGCAAGTAGTATGCAACGATAACAATAACAGAAATCACCAATAAAAGCTTGGGTCCTTCTCGGAATGCATAAACTTTCTACCATAACTCCGTGGGTCAATATTTTCTTGGCATTGGCCAATTCATAGAAGTTCTTATCTGACTTCGCCAAAAGTTTATTTTAATTTGGGAATAAGGTGACTTTCTCTTACAGCTTTCTTTTCCCAAACCTATAAATACTTATTGAGAAGTTTATACACATAATGCCTAAATATTAAAGAAACAGCAATGAGAAAACATATAACCCATGGTCTATCCAATGCGAGAAACATATTGGAGCATACATGAACCTAAATGCAAATCCAAATCAAAACATAAACTACACTAAATATATAAATAAAACTAAAAAAATACAAATGTAACACCGAGTTTCTTAGATCCAGATGCGGAACTAAATTCCTCATGTATAGAAGGCAACATAGCATGAGCAGGTACCAAATTTATATCCTAATTATTGATGATAATATAAATAATGATAAAAAAAAATAAGCAAAGGACCTGCTCAATAGACTCGTTGTGAGGAACAGCATAGGAATTGCGAATATCTACGGTTCCATCGGGAAGGACGGATCCGAGTAGGGTTCCGATGACGCGGTCGGCTTGGTCAGGACGCCGAACATAGCAATCGCAGATGTTGAAGATAACGAGAGGGTGAACCTTCGCGGTGAAACTTTGAGAAGATGAAGATGATGAAGAAAATTGTAACACTGTGCGATCGCTCGACGCCATGTTCGGGGATTCGACTCTGCACCTTCACTACTCACTGCACCGAACAAGGCGTGCGAACACAACACAACACAAGCACCCTAATCTGGAGCTAGGGTTTTACAAATGGGCTCGTCAATATTCAGGTTTTGGTCAATAGGCTGGTCAATAATCACAATTCCCTCTTTTTTTTTTCCTTATATTTTAGTTCAGAAAAGTAAGCCCAAAAGGCCCAATAAAGACAAGCCACTTACTTACACTATGTTCTTTTTGAATAAAAATAAAAAATTCTGTAAATCACAAATATAATATTCAACCCAATGATAATTTTCTTTTAGCTAGCTTTAAATTTTATTAAATTTAAAATATTATTCAAATTATAAAAATCATCTATCAGACATTTTAAAGTGACATTGATAAACTTAAATATTTATTTAAAAAAATTTAAATAAAAAAATTATTAAATTTTAAAAGATTTTAATATTTTTATTTTAATTCTTACTAAAAAAAAATTCTTAAATATTTAAATTTTTATGTTTTTTGATTGAGTATTTATGATTATATTTTATCATTAAGTACGGTAATTTGATTGTTAATTTGCATAATAATTATTTAGGTGTCTTAGTGTAAACAAAACTAAATAAATAGTTAATAAATTTTAAAATGTTCATAAATTTAAATATTTTGAATTGATTGAGTTTGTTAAATAAAATTTATTCTAGTATCCGAATAATTTTTATTAATATTAAGTCTTAAATAGGTTATGAAAAATTAAAAGATTTATGTTTACAATTTTCCAGCTTGTATTAGCTGTTGTTATTCTTTATTATAAGAAAAATACTTTTTTACATAGGTGACAATTCCTTTTTAAAAATATTTTGTCTATTAAATAATTAATTTTTATATTTTTAAAAGAAAAAGATACCAAAAGATAAAAGTTTAAATACTATTTTGGTCACATGATGTGATACTATTCACATTATGACTGGTTGTGTTTTGTTCAAATAAATTCATATTTTAGTTAAATTGGTTCAATTTAATCTCATCCTCCATTTCACAATCGTTCACCATTGTTACCACCATTGTCGCTGCCTGGATCAATATAAGAAGGGTATATATTTTTGTGTTGATTTTTGTTTGTGGGTTGTCAGGTTTACTCTCATATCTTTTTCATAGATGTTATGAACCTCTCATTCACGATTTCTTTTATTTCGAGATGTTTTAAGGTGGTTTGGATTTGTGATTCCCATGGCTGTGGATTTCAAGTGACTTCAAATTTAAAGCTTAAAGGTTTTTGTGTCAACTTTTTATGTTTAATTTTCTTAAGGAATGGAGTGACTCTTAAATAAGAAGAATTTAAGGCCGAATAGTTGTGATGATAGTGGTGATGACACTGGTGAAGGGTCATGAAGTGGAGGATGTGACTAAATTGAACTAATTTAACTAAAATATGGACTAAATTGAACAAATTTAACTAAAATAGGAACTTATATTTGAACAAAACACAATCAATCATAATGTGAACAATGTCCTGTCATGTGAACAATAACGCTATGTACACTTTGTCATTATCAATTTAAATGACAATAACGAAAAGACGAAATTGAACATAATTTAACAAATCAAAAACCAAATTAAACGAAAAAAAGAGAGACCAGATTGAATATATTGACCAAACAAATGGATCAAAATAATATTTAAACCAAAGATAAAATGGTGATATAAAATAATGATGTAAAAGTGTGATTAAAAATGTGTTAAAGTTGAAAATAATAGTTCACTTATTATAAGATCATGAAAAACCGTGAGAGAAATGCTAAGAGTAAGACGATCGATTGATTTGAGAAAAGTATAACTTTTTGCTCCTAAAGCATTTTTACTTTTAAATGTACTAACAACTCAAGTATAGCAACATGATGAGAATGATGAGGTGATACTTTTGCTAATCAATTTTTAATTACGTGTGGTGTGGTTTATGAATTAAGGCTGCTGGTGTAAGTTATATATAGGCATCGTCACCCAGCCACTTTAAGAATGCAATAATACTAGTCTGCATAATTCACTATCAAATTTGGGCATATACTCATTTAAAGATTCCAAACCAAGAGGGACAAAAAAACATTCTCAAGATAAAAGAAGTTGTTTTTTATTTGATAAGCAATTACAGCACACATCCCTCATGCTCATCTTCCAACTTAAAAGTAGAGGAAAACTGGCCAATCACCCAACACATCCACTCCCTACTCATTACAACATCACATTCTTTACATACAAATTACAAGGTTTAAGAAGAGTAAAAAGGAAAATAACAGATAACAAAATAAAACTAGACCACAAACTTTGCTTGGTTTGGGTCTTTTACCCAGCGATCACAAACTTTTATCCCATCAGTTGGATTTGAAGGGAATGGCTCTGATTACGACTTGGTGGTACAGAGCCGCAAGAGCGGCTCCAACGAAGGGTCCAACCCAGAAAATCCACTGTGCAACAAAAAATGCAAAAAGATTAGAAGAATGCATTACCTCACTAACTTGGTTCCTGAAATTTAAAGAGAAAGATATTAACATACGTGATCATCCCAGCCAAGGTCTTTGTTGAAGATGATGGCAGCACCGAGACTTCGTGCAGGGTTGATACCGGTGCCAGTGATAGGGATGGTGGCCAAGTGCACCAAGAACACAGCGAACCCAATGGGCAAGGGTGCCAAAATCTGTTCATTCCATGAATATCATTAACACGTGTAGTATTTCGTTTTTTGGTAAAATGTTTATTATGTATTTATCTAATTTTTCTTTTTCATGAATAATAAAAGGAGGGCACATACAGGAACGTGTGAGTCTCTAGCGTTACGCTTGGCATCAGTGGCTGAGAAAACGGTGTAGACAAGAATGAAGGTGCCAACAATCTCAGCACCGAGTCCATCACCTTTGGTGTAACCAGGGGCAACGAAGTTGGCACCACCGTTGTGTTGGCCGAAGAAGGTTTTTCCCTCGAAACCTTTGACCACACCAGCACCAACAATAGCACCCAGAACCTGCATCACCATGTAGAACAGTGCCCTGGTCAACGACAATTTCCTCGCCAAGAAGAGTCCGAATGTCACAGCCGGGTTTATGTGTCCCCCTGCATCATCACACACCAACACATTTATTAATTTAATATATATAATTATAAGAGTTATGTATAAGAGGTGGTGTAGTTTTGACCTGAGATTCCAGCGGTGCAGTAAACGAGAGCGAAGATCATACCACCGAAGGCCCAAGCAATGCCTTGAATGCCAACGGTTGCGCACTTGGAAGCGGACCTATTGACACCCATGACGGTTAAGATGGTTATGTAGAGAAAAAGAAAAGTAGCTACAAACTCGGCTATTCCGGCACGGTAGAAGGACCAAGAAGTGAGTTCAGAGGGTTCGAATAGTGGAGCCGCCGGAGGCTCCTGGTAGTCCTTTCCGTCGTCTTGGCTCTGAGCCGCAGTCCCAATGGGTTGCCTCTCTGAGAATTTGTTCGCTCCCAGTGAAACATCTTGCTCCTTTCCCTCCATTTTTTGGCTCACTCTATCTCTCTCTCACACTCTTTTACTCCAACTTGTGTGGTGATGATGATGATGTGTTCTGTGGGGATTATTTATATGCACTGAGTGTAAAGATGGATGATAAAAGAAAATCAGAAATTGAGGGTGAGTGGGGTGGCTCGTGGGGCCTAGTGATGTTGTGATTTCTTATCTTTTTGGCCGTCCAATCCTTTCAATTCATGAATTGGTTTGAAGGAGACTTTGTTGGAAGACTATGATCGGAGCAACAGACAATGGTAGCGTCCTTGCTGGCACGCCTCTAACCACGCACTTCATGGCCCACCGTGCCATTTTTCCGGTGAGTTGCACATGCTCATATAATATATACAAGAGATGAAATTCGATTTGGAAAGGTACAGAGAATTCCCCAAGTTTTAAGTGTCAAATTCCAATATGTTTGTTATGCAATGACGGTGATTGTACTAAAATAGTAGTTTTGAATTTTCATAGCTTATTGTCACTACACTTTACAGTTTCAACAATCATAACAGTAGTTTATTATATGGTTTGAATTTTAGAATTAATTTATTTTAAAATTTTGAATTAATCTTTTATCTCTCGAAACACGTAAATTCAATTTTTTTAATTAAATTTTGTTAAATTTATTTAATATTTTAAATGCATTTCATAATAGTATTTAACTTAATATTAAAGCAAAAATGTATCAAAAATATAAATAACTCAAATAAAATACTGAAATACTTATGAAACATCAAATAAACCTAACAAAATTTGATTAAAATAAATAAATCCACGTATTTCAAAAATTAAGGGACTAAATTAGTCTAAAATTTTAAAATGGACTAATTTCAAAATTTACTGAAAGTTAATGAAAAAAAATATATTTAACCATTTCTTATATATAATCAAACAAACACACTTTACAAAAATATATCCATTATTAATAGATTAAAAAATGGTTTATTTTCTTTTTCCAGGTGAGAGAAAAAAAAAATGTGTTTTAGTGATTTCCAACTAAAAGGAATATTATATTTTTGTTTCGGTGGCTATAAAAACAAAGAAATTTAAACCATGCATTAAACATATTATAATGGTTAATAACTACTTTCATTAGTTATATAGACATGCAAAGTTGTTATCACATAAAACAAATTAAATATTCTTATAGCTTTTGTTTTTTAATAATGGTACCTAACATGCGTTAATTTAATTGGGTTCCTTGTCCGGTTCCAATGACTTGTTAGGGATAGCATTAAAAATAACAAATAATTTGCGATCACTTTGCCTTGTAAAACCATTTTATAGTAAGCTTAGAGTTGTTCTTCATCATTGTGATCTGGCAATGGCAAGAGCCACCGGTTAGATGGATCACTAATTCAGATCATAGTCCTCGATCCTTCGTGCTTCTTTTATTAATGTCTGTTTTTAAATTATTTTAGATTACACCTAACTTTTTTTTTTATATTTACAGTATGGTTTTCTTCGCAATATTATTCTATGCAATTTGTTAAACTATTGATGGAGATTGATATAATGTATAAAGATTATCATCATAACATTTTTATATAATAAAAATCAGTGAAAAATATAAAAGAATTATGGTGTGCAATATTATACTTCATAGAAGAAGAATAAAACTGATCGAGAATAACTCGTGGTTATTCACTTCTTGCTTTCCTTCAGTGAGGGGGACAACAATTCCAGTATTTCACTCTCATTTTTTTTTATCAGCAAGTATATATATGTTTATATTTTGGAACATTAGGGAAGGGTGCTCCGACCCGTATACAAATATAAAAAGTTTTCATAATATAGTGTATCTATAATACAAAATGATAGGTGCATTTATAAGTTAAAAAAACCTAGCTTGTATTCATTCATCAGGAGTGTCCAAATGTAAATTACACACTATATATAGCAATTGTAGTATGGTCGATGTAATGTATCATGTCCCGACAGCGATCCCCCATAAAATAATCTACCTAATTATGCTTTGCATCGTGTTCTGTCGACAGGTGTCTGCAAATATGTTTTAGTTCTCGCAGATGTTTATGTATGCATTGGTCTATCAACATTCCTCTTTAGATAATGTCCACAAAAACCAATTACCAATGTCTTTAATCTGTATTTCCTTATATGCTCATCGCGCTGCTCAGCCATCAGTTTTACCTCGAAAGAAAACACAAAATTAAAGCAAAATATTTTTAGTGAGCAAAAGTTTTATACCTAAGAATCATACATATATTAATACTTTTTATGCTTACAGTCATGATAATCCCATGCTACCTTATAGATTTTAGGCATGATAAAGGATTAAGACACCAATAGAATAAGAAAATTGTGTTTTTGGAAATTTAGTACTTATCCATCCCCATGTTTTCAATTGTACAACAATGAACATTTCTATATTATCGATCGTCCCACCACTAAAAATAATGTTATTTCTCTCTCATAATTTGTTTGCAAATTGGTTACCCAATATATATATCACCATACACTTTAAGTTGATTTGCATATATAATTATTAATTTTAAAGTTATATATAAGTTTTGAATTGTAATTAGTATAGAGTGTGGGTTTAGACTGAGAATGTATTAAAAGTATACTTTTGCATAGGGTTCTTGTATTTTAGTCAATAGAATGATATCTTATTTTAAGAATAATATTTTGTCCCTTTCAATTCATAACAACGTTGCCCCAATAATTGAATAAATGAATACATATACACAGAACTTTTGGAAGCCTATGAGCAATTTTACGTTCTCAGTGTTGACGGACTAATGACGGAAAATTATAAACAATGCAATAATAACTCTTCACCATATACCGTCAACTAAATTAGGGCCACAAGTTTCAAATTATAGCTTTCTTTTAATTAGAGGTTATATTATTGTTGACGGTTTGTTTTGCAATATGAAAAATTCTCTCAGCCGCACATTTATGTCACATGCTGAATAATAACTTCATTTTTCCCATTTTCGACTACATCTATTTTTATTTATTTTTCCTTCATTCTTTTTGTTACGTGATGAACTCGTTGTTGACCTTTTAAGTTTTACATGTATACATTACTACTGGTTGAGTTGAATTTTGCAAATTTCAAACATCTTAAAATTTAGATTTTGATCTTGGCTTACAAGCTTCTCTAACTTTTTTGGATATTGTGTTATGTTACACTATGAGAAGTTCTGATGTGGATGATTATTATTTAAAAAATGATTTTTTAACTACTAAATTTTGATAATTTTTTTTTATAATCTTAAGTGTCATTTTTTAAGTGATTTTTCATTTTTTTTTCATTTTTAAACTTCTAAAACAATTTAGAAAATGACACATCATGTTATAAGAAAAAGTTATCAAAATTTAGTAGTCAAAATATCATTATCCTTATTATTTAGAACATTGAGAAACATTTCTTTATGTTCTCTACTCTTAATTCCTTGATTTTGTGGGTTTGGGGAAATACAATTTAAAAATGGGAATTGACTTCTTATGGGATAAAAGGGGACCCGATGCAATCAATCTCAAATTAGATATGTTTCAATCTTAAATTATATGTTTCCTTTGATAATACTAAAGCTTAATTAAAATTCCTAGAGAATTGTCATAATTATCGAAGAAATTTTATTAATGGAAATAAATTTATTATATAAAAAAAATTATTGACAAATTTTTTCAACAAAATTTTGTGTTTTGATTATCGATAAAAATATTCATCGATAAAATACATCCGTAAATCTTGAATTTTTGGTAATGTAACTAACAGTTAAATTTGATAAATTTATAATTCTTATTACTGATATATTAGTTTTTTGGTAAATTCGTTTATAAAAAGAGTGACAAAATTTTTGTTCAGATAAAATTAGTATTATACAACTATTTTTTTAAGATAATAACTGATTATACTTTTAATTATCTAATACATTATTTCCTTTTATATATATATATATATATATATATATATATATATATATATATATTTTTATATTATTTATCACTTAATAAAATATGTTTCTATAACTTTTAAAATATTAAAAAAATATAACGTTAAATATGTTTTTTATATTT
>Ga0099822_1009760_pt1 | contig 12021 bp, 8 predicted proteins | sample CowpeawhiteBW_FD_76839 | JGI IMG/M metagenome (GOLD analysis project Ga0099822, IMG submission 76839) | Root nodule microbial communities of legume samples collected from California USA - Cow pea white BW | ecosystem: Host-associated > Plants > Roots > Nodule | place: USA: California | collected... | reverse complement strand
ATAATATATACAAAAAAAAAATAAAAAAATTTTTTATCTCTAAAATAAATAAAATATAAAAAATATATATATATATATATATATATATATATATATATATATATATATATATATATATATATATATATATATTAAGTGTGTATTTAATTTTCTTTAATTTTATTTATTGCATTCAACTATATTTTTCTCAACATTATTTATTAAAACATTTTTTATTGAAATTTTATTGATATATTCTGAATTCTATATAAACTTTCTCTAATTATTCTTAAATATTATCAACCAATAAAATAGATAAGTTGTGATCTTTTTAATAAAAAATTTAACTTTTATTGTCTATACCATCTACTAACATAAATATTAATTGAATAATAATGTGAAAACCTTTGGATTTATTAATAATCTAAGTTTGAAAAATTGATAGGAGTAACTATAAACTAAACCACTAAACCTGTAATGATTAAGCATATCAATGCACTGTTACTTATAAATAGCTTACGTGTCAGTAGGAGAATAAGAATCAAAAGAAATCGCGGGTAACTATAAAATTGAAATTAAAGGCGGTTCTGATTCATATCTTTATAAATAGGCGCCTTCTGAACCATTTTTTGAATTTTCATTCTCCCACTCTAACAAAACATTAATCCCCGCGAGTTTTTATTTCGTGTTAAAACTCACATTTTCTTTTCCCGTATTACTTTTCATTTGAAACAATGTTTCAAATAAAATGACACATCACACAAAATAAATATTTTATAAAATAATCTTTTGAAAATGGTAAATTAAGCTATATCTAAAATTACGATAATAAATATTTCAAAATATAGAATTCATAACTAAATTTATGAGAAAATAATACTTTTATTGCACAGTATAAACACTTATCTTATATAACTAAAATGTTAATGAATAAGTATGCATACATCAATTATATTATAATTCGTTATTAGAAGTATAATATATTTTTATTATAGAAATTGGACTCAGAATTCATTTGAGGAAAATAAATCCTAATTTTATTTCTTATTTATTTGTATACTCATTACCTCGAATAATAATTCTTTATAAAATTATAAAGATGATTTTTTATTAACATCAAAGGAGATATTAAATATTTATAGTTAAGTATTTTTTTAAAGAACAATAACTAAAATATGTAGGAACAAGTTAATAATTCAAATTATAAATTTTAATTTTAATTTTACAATAAATAATTTATACGTGATCCAGTTATTTTTTTAATTATTGAAGATTTAAACTAATTAAAATTTAAGTTAGAATTAAATATAGTGAAACATGATATATTAATTTGATGTATAATTCTAGATTAACATATATCATATTTGATTTTTAATATCAAATATTCTGGTATTGTTTAAGTTATGATACAGTTATACTTTAAGTTGGATAGTATATCCATATATAATTATATATAAAATATTTTAAGATATTTTATTGATATTTATTAATAAAATATTTATTTTATAAGGTAGTAGTATTTTATTATAACAATAATTTATAATTTTTTATAATTTTAGATCAACATATATCGTATTTAATTTTCAATATCAAATGTAATTTTTTAAAAGTTATTTAAATTTCAGATATTACATGTCTTTTAATTTAGAGACATTTTGGCCGGTTACAATATTGAAAAAAAAAATGCTAGAGATGTAGCTGCAACTACCCATAAGAGAGAGAAAGTATTTTAAAATATTAAGCCAATAATATTTAAAGAGTAAAGGTTTTTTAAGTGGTTTTTCTAAAAAAATTGATCATATTTTAATGATTTACGGTGACAATATCATCTTAATAAACATAAATTTGAAGAATACTTAAATCATAGAATAATATGAAAATAAATACTCATATTATTAGTTATTAATTAAATATAATGAACAAAATCATTATATTTAAATGTAAAAAAAATGGAGAAAAATGCAGTAAAAGAATAAAAAAGTGATTTCGATATAGTTTAATTATTAATTTTGAACTTAACAAAAATAGTTGATACTTCAAATTATTACTCTATCAATTTGTTACAGTGTCTTATTTTAATTATATAATTAGCTTTAATCAAACAACATTCAACAATCTATCATATTATAAGATGATTCTTTTTTTTTATTGCAATTTACAAAATTTAGCAGTTATTTTTAAGCTTAGAATACCAAACAGTGTATGATTATCAATTTTGGTCCATTTAAAAGTTCAAATCTCCTGAAAGTTAAAACTACCACAATTTAGAATGGGAGTTGAAAGACTCAATTATTAAATAACAACCATGAACAAAATGGCTTTATAGTTTACACTAACCTTACAACACATTAATAAAATCAATAGATACCAACCATATGTTACATCATCTAAAAGGCATTAAATTAGAGGACAGAAGCCATAACACCTAAAAACTACTAATTTATTAACATAACTAACATGGTGTGACGGTTGTGGACATAATATAAAATATCAATGATCATGATATACAATAGAATAGTATTTGGAATGATATGAATATTTAAAGCTTCATGTTCCTATAGATTTCCACAATGATAACGGGAATGCCAATCGGGGTCTCTGAACAGAGTGGACATGATTGCAAGGATAATGAATCTAATTATGCATGATGTTGTGTCAAGCTTCTTCCCAACAAGGAAGGAATGAAAAGAGAGCCAAAAGTTTCTCATTTTCCTCTCTTTCACATATTGATCAAATGCTTCCTCTGCCATTACAATGTTCATTTCTGTTTCCTCTGTCTTCTTACTATTATCAAACATCTTCTGTGCAAGGCATCTAGCGAGAACAATGGCATCTTCTATGGAGGCTGAGCCACCCTGTGCAACAAATGGGCCTGTGGGATGCATTGCATCACCAGCAATTGTTACCGTTCCTTTCCTGAAGTTGTTAAAGAGCAAATCCCACGGTGGCCTATACTTCAAATCCGTGAGATGCAAGAAGCTCAAATTGGTGTTTCTCATCATGTCCATCGCCTCTTCTGGGAAACCTTTCAATGACTCCATCAACGATTGTCTAATAAGCACTGGGTCTTGCCAAATTTTTGAATCTGCTTTTCATTTGTGTAGGATGAAGCAAAAACAATTAAAATGAGATGAAGAACCTCTCTAACGTTTGTGTATAAGATAAAAGAAGTTATTGACCTTTCGAAGTCCTTAGCCTTGTCACAAACCAATAAACAACTTTGTCAGTCACTGGAAGCCTTCCGAGTTGGACTTGACCTTTGCTCATCACCACAAACTCACTCGCAAATTGATGACCATTTGGATAATTTGTGAAGCCTCGTGCAACACTCGTAGAGAAGAGCGAGAGCGTCGTTCGGTGTAACCCAAACATGCTTGCAATGGCAGAATTCACACCATCACATCCAATAACAACCTGATACACATTATCTCTTAAGAAGTAAATCTTAAGTCTAACTCTACAAAACTGACATTTATATAAAATCGTCTTATTTCATTAGAACTTCCAACTATATTATTAGTGTAGAAAAGACAGAAATATACCTTAGCATGAAGAACACTTCCATTGCTTAGCATAAGGTGTGGAAACTTTGTTACAGGATCTAATTCGACAGAAAGCACTTGACAATTGGTACGTATAGTCCCTGTCGGTAAATTATCGGCCATGACTTTCACCAGATCAGTGCGCTTTAAACAACGAAATTCCTTATTAACCCTGTTCCGTTTATTACCAAAATCAAGTTAACTACAAGATATTTATTTCACGTAATTTTTACTTGTATTACTCTATGACTCACCCAAACGGAAATTCCATTGGCTCAACCTCGTTAAGAGATATGAATCTTCCCCTGAAAACATACATTTTGTTATTTTAGTAGTTAAATGATATGAGATGAAGATATATATTTTATGCGTTGTAGGTGGATCTTTGTATTCACATACTCTCTTTTTTTTTTTTTTTATTACATACGTGATTTGATTTGTGCAGGAAGTGTTTGAAATAAGAGTCATGATAACTTGAAAACCATTTGCAAAAATATAAAGCGATTCAAATATACATAAAAAATAAAGTACTTGATTCCTTAAGTTTATTCATATTTAAGATATAAAAAAAATGCCGAATATCTTTTTGGTAGTTCATCGTCATCAGAATTCTTTTTGAAGTAATTTTTGCGTACCAGAATGTTGTATCTGGTTCCTCACCTGATTTACTAATTTTTACAAGTAAAAAACTTATATATATATATATATATATATATATATATATATATATATATATTTTACGAATAATTTGGGTAATAGATGAGAGGGTGCAACATGGGAATATGTTACCTTTGTATTTGAATAGCAGTTTCTCTAAGGGTTGAAGCAATGCCAAGCTGATCAAGTGCACGCCACCCATTTGCCTGCACAATTATAGCTGCTCCTGTTGCTCGAACACTCTCTGATCTTTCTAACACCACACTTTTAATCCTCTTCCTGAAAATAATTAAGTTCATGCAAATGGAATCTCGAATGCTATGGAAGAAACAAATAAAGCATCAAATCATGACTCAACTCCGAAGTTACTCACGGATAACAGTTTTAGATTAGGGATTTTAGAGAAGTATACAGAATAATAATAATAAACGAATGAAAATGTGGATGTTACATTTTCTTCATCTGGAAAAACTATCCGCAAAAAATTCTAAGAAAGAATAGCGAAACTAACTTTTCTTTATGAGCTAAATTTGTTTTTTATATGCGATAAATCAAATTTCGAACGAGTTATGTAATATAAAATGTTACAAAAATGAATTTTCTTATTAAATATAAAATAAATTACGTTCGAAAAAAAAAGAGGATTATCCGTCGTTTCGTTATCATCTTCTTTAACAATTCATCTGTACTAATGTTATGGAAAGAAAACCGGTAAAATTATATATACATATTCATTCAAAGAGCATGTAGCGTTATTAGAGCTCTTTCTTTTCATATGATTATCTAAGCCGATGCAATATTGTTTACTTTCTGAAATGGAAATTGCAAAAGACAAAAAAAAAAAAGAGACTGAATCAAATGTTAATTAAGAGAATGGAGATTGTTGAATCAGTGAATGATATTGAATTGCGAATTGAAGAAGAAAACGATAACGAAGAAGAGAAAACCTGTGAAGGGCAAGCGCTGTTGCAAGGCCACAAATTCCAGCTCCGACGATCACAATCTCCGCATCAACATTTGTTTCCATCTTCTTCCTCTTTCCTTCCTATTTAACAGATTCAAATACATTTTCAACACACTTATCTCTATTTCTACTTACTTTTTATAGCCTCATTTCTCAACACCACCACCATTTCACTTTGCATAATAAATTAAACAATGCAACACTCTTTTCATTTTTAAAATATATCAATACTTAATTACAGAATCCATATTCTTTTACTTCTCACACCACAATACAAATCACATGAAAGATTAATACATTTTCACTTTTAATATATCAAATTCATTGAAGGATATCACAACACGTTTTAAATTATTTTTGCAAAAAAATGTGTAATTTCATGCAATATAGGTTAACAAATTATTTTTAAAATACCAATACAATTTAAATAGAATTTTAAATCGGCTCAAGAGTCAACATACCAATACAATCATAAATGAACAAAAGACTAGGACTAGAAATATTTAAAGTTTTATTTTGTCCATGTTTAGAGAGTACATTACATAAAAAAATGCAATATAATCTTAATGTATTATTATTAAAAGAATTACATGATCACCAAATAATGCTATTTTTTTGTGTGTCTATTTATGTCAAAATCATTAGAGAATTATTATATGCTAAATAGTTCTCAATTCCTTCTAAGAAGTGACCATCACTTGACACAGCCTCTTTATTTTTCGAGTCACACTTACGTATGAGGTAATATTCTCACATGAAAATAATTAGAAAAAGTTGTAGTTAAATCTAGTATAAAAATTGAACTTAAATTATTGTTATTTGGCTATGCAAATGTATGTTACTTAGACTACTTACTTGGAATTTTGTACACATGCATTTTGATGATGAAAATGACATTGTTCCCCTGTTAAACATGATCACATGAGAGCATGTGGAGGTTAATAATCTTTTCCATATAAAAAAAAAAAAAAACTTGATAAAAATATTGTAGAATTTATAGGCGTATTGAGGGAGCATCGAAATAAAAATCTTTTATTGATTAAGTTATAAATTTATTCTTATACAAAATATTACATAATCAGAAATTTTCTAATTTAAATTTGATCTACAAACTCCCATATGTAGATTATGGTTTGTAAGAGTAGATTGATATAATAATATTATATTGATATATAAAACCATTTGAATGAACTATTCTTTATCTTATCTGCATAATTTGGATAGTTTTAATTAAATTCTTAAATTGATTCGAAGTTTCAAGAGAAACGTTCTTTAGTGACCTTAGACATAAGCGAAAACAAACAATTATTTCCTCTTTTTTAGTGTATCAATATTTAATTAGTTTGAGAAGTCGATATGTAATTTTGATCCAATAAAATTTTTAATAACATACTTATTTCCCAAAATTTCACTATTAAATAATTTAGGTTAAATATAGTATCATTTAGTTATTAATAAAAAAATACTTGCTTATGTTTTGTGATAATAATGTAACAAATATAATTAAACATTACTATTTTTATGTGAATTAGTAATTTTAACATGGTTACAATGGAATACTTCAACGTTTTCTTTTCAAAAGGAAAAAATGTTTTAGCAATATATCATAGTGTGTAATTTCTAAAGTATTACAAATAGTACGCGTTAAATTTGCATTCGTTTTGGCTAGAAAAAGGTTATGTGGCCATCCATAAAAAGTAAATATGATATCTCTAGCTGCACCACTTTTATTTGAGTCCTCATACAAATGGAAGCTGTCCTATATTCTTAACCACTTTTTCTTATATGGAGTTTATCAATATTTACAGAAATTCCATTTCTCCGCCAGGGCAGCAAATTACACGCAAATTAAGCTTCAAATTGCCTGCTAGGGATACAAATTACAATGATTTTTTAACCTCTAATCGAAAGGATCAATTCTGGGATCATGTTCGCTTGCCATGGCCATTCCAGTGCAAAGGCATGTTGGACACATAACCTGTAATCAGAGAGCATGACAGTAACAAAAAAATTCTCAACAATCACTCTTGCTGTGAACTGATAGCATGTAAACAACTTGTACCCAATTTACCTAGGTGAGCATTTGTAAACTTGATTTCAAATTATTTTGATTTGTAAAATTGATTTTGGTTAAAGGCGAATTTGAAGTGAAGTAAACTATTTTTGAAAATGTTCATTTGAGAAGTTTATAGTAAAACTCAGTATGAAAATTTACAACTCAACAAAAGCCCATGAACGAACCAAAAATCTTGAAAAATATATAATGTAATGATTTGAAACTTCAATACTGTTTTTTGCAACAATTTCAAAGGGTTTGAAATGAAAGGCGTTGAGTTTTAGTTAAGTATACTATGGCTGTTCTCTAATATAACTAGTGGAAAGGTAGCAGGAAATGAAATACTTCTAAATGACCAACCTTGCCAGATCCAGAGCAATTTGAACATCTCTCAGTTTTTGGTGGTAAAAGAGGCTTATTTCCACCTTTGATTGTGGATACTGGTTCAATCAGAACAAGTGCTCCTGTGCTTGAACAGCGAGCACATGCAAGATATCCTGACAGCAAAAGTACAATACATATGTCAACTTTCTTGGAGTTAGCATGAACAGATAGATTATTAAAATCTCCAAACCATGTAAGCTGAGTGATAAGTAATAAATAGTTCCAGACTTCTCTGCACTTTTGTTTCACTAGGGCGTAAGATATGCATCCAATGCCACAGTTCTGTGCAATTATTGTATCATTCAGGCATCTTCAATGCAGGGATCATTGTCAGGGTTTTCAGCTTAAAACTTAGGTCTTATAAGAAACAGTCATTGGAGCATGTGATATGGCATGAGAGGGTCTTAAATTTAACACCCTGAATCCTAAGAATAAAAGTGTGGATCTTATAAAACCCTTGTCTTGGAGCGAAACTTAAGAGGTCTAAAAGTGATGCGGCATGACAAGATTAAAAAAAATAAAATAAGACTCCATGGTATATAACTCTTACATTGAAGAGAGGCTTAAAATAAGTAAAGATGCCATTTTTTGACACTCGACACTGCGGACAATGGTCAGAATCAGAAAATATCAAGGGAATTCTCTAAAACTGAGAAGAAAGATGATTATTGTGAATACAGCTTAGAATGACATAAATAGGAGCCGCCTCAAGCTTCACTTTGTTTTATGATTTATATGTTCCTTCCTAATTTCAATAGTCAAAGACTTTGGTTCACCACCTCTTCCTTTGCAACTAGAAAGTAGAATCATATGCATTGCAGATATCAAAAGAGGTTTAGAAATCTTACCAGTACCAAGACAGTATTTGCATCTTTTTTGCTCCTGCTGTTTTACATTGTTTATCTCAACAACCATTAATGCCGAGATTACTCCAACCGCTCCTCCCGAGAATGATGCCACTATGGGATCAACCTGACTAGAATATCCAACAGAATTTAGTTGTTAGGATATAATAAGTAGAATGCAAAAGGAAATCATTTTAGCAGCAATGAACTAGCCCTAATCATGTATCCTTATACAGACAAATAACATGCCGCTTTTTTCATAAAACTTCAATATTAACCGATTCTGGGAATATAACATTAATTTCCATGGCTGCTCCTGAGAATAAAGTATACAGGGCAACAGCAGATAAAAAAAAAAAGGCACTACCTCAGCTGCATAGGCAGATGTAGACTTTCAATGAAATCTGCATATGATGTGCCCCCTAGTCCAAGCTTAAGCTCCAGCTAAGGAGAAAAAAAGGAGTTGCAATGACTGAAAGTTAGATAAAAACATGAAAAGAATAAATCAAATCTCAGTTCTTTCTAATATGAAGTATAGCTTTAATCTGTGTCAAGTGTCTTCTACTAAAGCTATTATTATTTGTTACAAAAGCTATAATAACTTTGCTGTCAGTTGTTATCAGTTACAGCAGCCTATTGGAGCTATGCAGACTTACAAATTCAGTTCAGTGCTTCAGATGCTCTATATAAAGTTTACTCCCTTTAACACAAAGAATACTTTTGTAATCCTCTCATTTTCAGAATAAATTGTATTGTATCTCACTCAGATTAGTGATCTACTCTCTTCTGGTATCTCTCTTTTCTAAGGTCATCATTTTCTAATAGTTCACATGGCAATAACTCTTTATAAGTTAAGAATGATATATTAAAAGAAAAATGTGAATAGATAAATAAATAAATAGAAACAAACAAATTGAAGTACCTCCTATGCGTAGTATCATCATAGCAAAAACATAATTAAGGACGGCACTATGCAGAAGTAATTAATTACTCGTAATGCACCCAAAATAAAAGGTTATAGAGCTTAGATTAAGCACTTCCAACATAAGCTTAGAAAGAGGTAAGAGGGGCAGCTAATTTATTACACTATTTTGAACAATTGATGAAATATTGCACTTTTTGGCTAGGTCTTCCCCTTCTCAAGAGTGATTGACACTCATGTTTTTTTCTCATCGAATGAGAAGCAAAAAAATTAAGTAGAATATGTACTTTTGTTGCACCAGTACAAAGACTTGGGTTTACATCCAGCATAATGATTTATAAAAATAAATTAAACATACTTCCAAGTTATTTAATCCAAAGAAAATTGCAAAGGGAACAACCAAAAAAGAAATTTCCTACCTAATTTCATATTTGATAGCATATTCAATATTGAAAACACAGAGCTAGGTGCAGAAAAATCTTACACTAGGTGCAAGGAGACCACCAAAAAGAATTATCCCAGCAATAAGAGAAAAACAGGTTGCATAATATTGCTTGAGGTTTGCTGAAGTCTGCAAATAACATATGTATCAGTTACCATTTTTCCAAACCTTTTTCAAAGGAAAGTAAATTCTCCATGGTCATCAGAACAAATGACAAAATCAACGTGACTTGTTATTAAATGAAAAAAATTGAGATGATTCGTAGATAAGTCTAACGAAGAAACTTACCAAAGGAGGCAAGAATGGAATGAATGATGGGAAGTTAGGAAGTTCATTCTCTTGTTCTTCATCTATAATTCCAAGTTCAGCACTTTTAATTCTTTGCTGTATCCTAAGCCTACGAACCTACAAAATAAGAGAATTTTGGTTGAGAGAAGGGCTTGCCAAAGAGTATAACATATGAATGAATTTGAATTTCCAACAGGTTATTTGTATTAAATTTGGAACGATGAAGGAAAATATCAGATCAATATAATTTTTATACTGGAGAACAGAACCATGGCCAACAAGACCACCTCAATATCTGTAATACAGTCAGAAAGCACAAATTATAGGTAATGAAATATCCAACTTTTATAAAAAAAAGTAGAGCGAAACTACAAGTAATAAAATATCCAAATGAAGAACCCTTTACTCTGTGTGGCCTTCATTTTGGAATGAAATGCTCCCCCATACACCACCATTATACAATATGTCGGCTCTATTACAGAAGCTACATCCATTAAATCACCAAACATGAGATGTCAAGATTCAGAAATGTTACATAAAATTAAAGGAAACACATCTCATACTTCCATGTTCAAAATTCCAACAATCTTTCATTCAACATTAAATAGTCACAGCAATTTGATAAATCGAAGCTCATCCAGAGCACCACCATCCATTCGTCAAGTCCCTTGAAACAGGATCAAGTTTGCAAATGGCCCAGAAAAAAAAGTAATCAAGACTAAAGGCCAGGTATCTGGAAAACTACGTAACAGAAACAACAGAAACACCTAAAGTTCATCTTGAATAGTTCTGAAGCTAATACAAGTTCATATGCTAGTCAAAATCATCAGTTATTTGACCCTCCGTCAACCCTGTCTATTATAGATTTTTCAATTGTTTGTGTAAGTAAGACAATTACTAGTAGCTAGTGACAGAAGTTAGATCATGAAAACAAAGAAAAATCGACAGCAAGAAATTTCAAGAGAGCGTGTAATATTATGTGGTATCGACAACTTCGGGAATAACGAGGTGAGAAGTAATATATAGTATATGAATAGCAGCATGTGGTACGAGACCTCTTCCATTTGTAAAAAAATCTTGTTCCTCCGACTTCGAATGTTATCCTGAATCTCTTGAAGCTCCATCTTTGCGAAATCCTGCACAGTTTCGGGGCCTTCTATGATGCAGAATCTGCAGACAGAGGAATAAAAAATAAAAAAAGAAATCAGTCCAAAAAAGAAAAGGAACAACCTCGGTTTTTCCAAATAAAAAACGAAAGACTTAGAAACAAAAGAAAAGAGACCCTGTAGCAGCTGTTTTATCTGAAGAATCAGAGTCAAGAGAAGGGGCAAAAGAAGAGTCGGATTCTTGAGCCATGAATCGCCATCTGAGCCTGTTTGCATTCAGAGGCAGCAACTTGTTATTGGTGTTGTCCCTCCAAGACGAAGAGTAGGATTTGATTGGGTAAGAGACCCCGGCGAATCGACCCAGACACAGCATATTCCAAAATCACTCAAACATGAAATGAAAGAACATAGATAGATTGAAAATATATAGAGAATTTAGGGTTTGGTGGGGAGAAGCATATGCATCCACCGGAATTGCGAGGATTGGTGAGTGGAGTCCGCAAATTGGTTCCACTTTGGTATTTACTACATATTATTTAATCAGATATCTCTAGAAAACAGTATTTTTTAGTGGAGGGAGTACCCTCTCTTCTCTTCACTATTGATCCATTTCGCTAAATCCAAATCCCCTTCCATTTCAAGAAACTAAAAATTCCACTTTTCATTTCTGGAAAACTTTGGTTCCCAAAATAATCACTTCAATAATTAATTTAAAATTCAGTATATATATATATATATATATATATATATATATATATATATATGTGTGTGTGTGTTAATTTATCTTTTTGTTTTTTTATATTTTTTCTATTTTTTTTAATAAAATAATATATATT
>Ga0099822_1009759_pt1 | contig 12022 bp, 11 predicted proteins | sample CowpeawhiteBW_FD_76839 | JGI IMG/M metagenome (GOLD analysis project Ga0099822, IMG submission 76839) | Root nodule microbial communities of legume samples collected from California USA - Cow pea white BW | ecosystem: Host-associated > Plants > Roots > Nodule | place: USA: California | collected... | reverse complement strand
CAGGTACTCTTTCTTCCCATTTCCATTTCCCACAGAGCTAAACGAAAACCCTGAGTCGGCGCTGAGAGAAAGAGAGTATCGAAGGATGGGTCCGAACCTAGAATGTCGTATGTACGAGGCGAGGTACCCGGAGGTGGACATGGCGGTGATGATACAGGTGAAGAACATCGCGGACATGGGCGCCTACGTGTCACTTCTGGAGTACAACAACATCGAGGGCATGATCTTGTTCTCGGAGCTCTCCCGCCGTCGGATTCGCAGCGTCAACAGCCTCATCAAGGTGGGGCGCATCGAGCCCGTCATGGTCCTCCGTGTCGACAAGGAAAAGGGTTACATCGATCTCAGCAAGCGTAGGGTCTCGGAAGAGGACATTCAGGCCTGCGAGGAGAGGTACAACAAGAGCAAGCTCGTCCACTCCATCATGCGCCACGTTGCCGAAACCCTCAACATCGATTTGGAGGTACTCACCAAAACCCCATTTTTTTTCTCTGTGCTCATCACTTCCTATACTACCATTGCACAGTTTCTCTTCTGCTTATTGAACTAAATTTGAAATGGCCTTTGTTGTGTAGGAGCTCTATGTTCACATTGGATGGCCTTTATATCGCAAATATGGTCATGCTTTTGAGGTGGGTAATTTTTCTTTTTTAATTGTTTGATGCTTTTCTGACTCTTGTACTAGTTATTGAATATGCTTCACTGTGTCTCCAGGCTTTCAAAATAATTGTCACTGATCCTGATTCTGTTTTGAATACGCTCACCCGTGAGATCAAGGAAGTTGGTCCTGATGGGCAAGAGGTAAAGCTATTTACAGAGTAAAATTTACCACCTTTTGTGAGTCGTTTGTCATGACTGAATGTTTTTTTTTTTGTTCTGCCGTAGGTGACTAAGGTAGTCCCTGCTGTGTCTGAAGAAGTGAAGGATTCTCTTGTGAAGAATATTAGAAGACGGATGACCCCCCAGCCCTTGAAAATTAGGGCTGATATTGAAATGAAATGTTTCCAATTTGATGGTGTTCTTCACATTAAGGTCTTAATTGTTTCTGTTTCACCTGTCTATTTTGGATACAAAGTTCCATCTTTTCTTTCGGTACTGAATATGATGCGGTACTGCTTATAGCTTACCTTCCACAGTATTCTCAGTTTTTATAATCATTTGATTATGCAGGAGGCAATGCGTAGAGCTGAAGCTGCTGGAAACGATGACTGCCCTGTCAAAATTAAACTGGTTGCTCCCCCACTTTATGTTCTTACTACTCAGACACTTGACAAGGTTAGTTTAATCTTCACATGATTTTTATATGTTGATTTGTTCTTTTAACTAAATTGAATTAGCCTTTGAAGATCTGGCTCCAGTGTATATAATTTTCGGATATTTGAGATATGACTTTGACGCTATTGTTGTATTGTAGATCATGCTCTCGGGCATTTAGGCTGTAGAACTAGGTTGGCAACTGTTTAACTTTATTATGATTGCCATGTAAGCCATGCATTTTGCAACAGCCACATAGGTTTCATCCCTGAAGGCCTGAGCATTCTCTCATAACTCTTTATTTTATGGAAGTCAGTGTGGTGTGGTAAAACTATATTTTTCTGTTGTGGTTTGTTTCTAAAAGGATGTCTACGTAAAAGAAAATAAAAACTTAGGGGAATACTTGATTGTTTCAATCATATTCTTAGGAATGTGCATCAGAAGCTGGTTGAAAGTTTCTGCCTTTTGTACCAAATTTTCCCATGTAATTCTCATTGTCTATCATGCGGCTACTGAATATGATATGTATAGTGTTTGGGCTCGGTATATTCTGTTACCTAATGAGAATCAAATTCTGTTACCTAGAAGTTGTGATTTCTCTAGAAACTGTAACTGTTGCTGTTACGAGCAAGTTGTGCTTCAGTCATCGCTTGTATATGTGTATTGATACTTTGTAGAGATTTTCTATTCTAATTGTGTCATAGAACAGCATTGGGAGAGTTCAGGAAACTGAGTTTATTAATATCACTACTGTTAGACACTATAACGTGCATGATATTCAATGTCCACCCTACATGAGGATATTCTAGATTTGTCTAATTAACTTCAATTGATAACCTTGCTATTGAAAGTAATTTCTGTATTTTGTTACGGTCTGAACAGGAGCAAGGAATATTGGTTCTCAACAATGCCATTGCTTCTTGCACCGAAGCAATAGAACAACACAAGGGTAAACTTGTGGTTAAGGAGGCACCTAGAGCAGTGAGTGTCACTTTATTTTTTTATGGAGATGATTGGTTGACGCCCCTCAAAATTTTTACTCCCACTTGACAATTGGTTTTATTATTATTTTTATTGAATAATATAATTTATATTATAATTAAATATCCTATTTTAACAATTTAATTATTAAAAGTAGTTGTCATGTGGGTGTATTTTTAAATGAGGGTGTCAAAATAGTTTTTTTCCTTTTTTTTTTTATCTATGTATTCTATTGATTTGCAAAAGTTTGTCCATCTGCTTTTGGGTCCTGTTCTCTATTTTTTGTAAAAGAGTAGTGGTACTTTCTTACTCTGGGAGGTTTGACGTTGCATTTTGTTTCAGGTGAGTGAACGTGATGATAAATTGCTTGCTGAGCACATGGCTAAGCTGCGCCAAGATAATGAGGAGGTCAGTGGTGATGAAGACAGTGAGGAAGAAGAAGATACAGGAATGGGCGAGGTTGATGTGGATAATGGTTCTGCGATAACAGAGTGAAAAATAGCTTGTGGGTATAGTAAGGCATAGATAGCATAGTACGGCTTTACTAATTTTGTGTTTTTCATTATTCTTTAGAAGCTGTTTTTATGTGCGATTGTATAATACAAATTTGAATTACTGTTTGTTGAGTCATGTAACTTCCAAAGCGATTTTGTAGTTTCTTGATGCGGGTGTTCAACCCAAACTGAGGAGTTTACCAAATATAGCTGTTTTAGTCTGAGAAACAAGATATTTGAATCTAGGCCACAACTATATTTGAGCAAATTTATTCATCTTTTCCCTAACTATTGATTAAGCTTTGGGCTAAGAACTGGCCATTTAAGAGCAGAACTATTGAAAACGATAGTTCTCCTTTGTTTTTGTGAATTTTTGTATTTTTCACCCTGTTTATACATGACTTAAATAGTATCTTGCTCATTTGCTGCTGATGTATGTTGGTATCTCTCTAATTTTGGTTCTGATATTATAACTTTATTTTGTTCTTGACCCTTGTGTGTGTGCTCTGAGAGTCACAAATAAAGAGGTTGTTAAGTCCATTAAGCCACTGTGGATGGGTCCCCTTACCTAGCTATTTGAAGTTGATTTTGACTTTTTATTTGTTGCATTATGATTTATTTTGAAGTTTATATTTTACTTGATTAGCTATGCAGGGATTTATTTTGCTTTAAAATGCCAGAATACAGATGTTTTTATTGTTTCTTTATATGAAACCTTAGATATATGTTTTTTAGTTTTTTTTATGATTTTGTTAGCTATAGATAATACAATTCGGTTCATGATTAAGAAAATAAATGTTTTGACTTATGTTTGGAATCCCTATTTAACGACCATACCTGAGACATTGTTAGATTTAAGACATGGAAAACTGGTATTAAAGAGTGGGAACTGTTCTTCAATCTTGATTTTTCATGGGATGCTAATAGGGGAACTGTTGAGTGGAGAGCATGGAAATGGTTGGTTGGTTTTGCCACCCCTTTTTTGGTTCGTCAGGGGCTTATTTTCATCATGCCTAGGGTGAGACCTATAATTTATGGTTGTCATGCTAATGGCTGCCTCTTCAACATCATTTATGATTGTATTTTTTTATCATTTATAATTGTATGCATTACAGTTGTTTTTCTTGCATTTTGCTTTCTGTATTCTACTTTCTACTGTCAAGCTGGGTAGCAAATAGTAGAATTTGTTTTTTGGATTATCACTAGTATAGATGGCAAAGAGTGAATGATTTCATATGTAGTGATGAACATGAACACATTTCTAGGTGTACAGAGACAACCACCTGACGTAAGTTACAAAACAACCACCTAGATTCCAAAGTTGTCAATGTTTTAAACTAAATGCAATTATCTCAAGCACGGAAAATTGTGGAATTGGTAGATGATTATACTCAATGAATTTATGCTGGTAATGGACCAGTTTTGTCAACCATATCAATTTTTTGGATCCTGCTCCTGCCCAGATTATTCATCGCTCCCGTTTTAAGATTGTTGATGCTTCTTCCACTCAATCTCCCTTGAAATCTGTGTTATACAATCTCATCTATGTAGTTCAATCCCTCATGCAAATTTTACGCAATGAACGTCTTGTACCTACAAATGAAAAAAATGAATTACACTCATAGTTTCTTTTGTTTTTATTTAATTGTTCAACCTATTGTTTATGTGCACATTCAAAAACTTTAGGATTATTTGTTTTTCTTTTTTGTGTTCGTCATTTTGAGTACTCCAAAAAATGTGAAATAAGTGTGTTCGTCATTTAACCCGATTAATTAAAAAAATTAAATTTATTTTAATAGGATCTAACTCTAATAAATTAACCAAGTTCTAGATATTTGAAATTAAATTTTGATGAATTTGATCTAAACTAACAATGTTTTTTATTATTGAGTATTATATATATGAGTTTTATGGTGTTCTCGTTTTGTGTAATTTTTCTTATTTATAGTTTATGTAAGTAAATTGTAAATATGTTGTTTCGACTTTTTAATGAAAATTATGTTTACATCTTAGAAAAAGTAATGTAATGCATTTTTTCTTCCCAAAAATGTTGAACGCTTTTACATAATCGGATATTTTCAAATAGTTTAAATCTTGATTCAATTTAGTTTATCTTTGGATTGTGAGAAGCAAAAGCATCAACTTAATTTAAATCAATAAAAATTGATTGATTCAAAATTTTATTTCATCTTAAATTCGATCAACATCGGACATTGCACATTTTGAAGAAAAATAATCCATGAATAATGATTATTCAATATATATAGAAGTGTGTAAAACAAAGATATTCGTTTAAATATTCTGGAAACCGAAAAAGAAAAAGTGTCAACCATGATGAGTTTAGTGGGATTCGTTGCTCCATATTTTCCATTTTGGCTGCTACTTTCTTCCAAAATTCCAGTGAAAACCAATATTCCATCTTTATCAACTCATAGGATCATATATATATATATATATATATATATATATATATATCTCAGAAACCATCTTTAAATATGAACCTTTTGGACCCTTTTCTGTATTCAATGTTTACTTTTGTTCTTATTAATATATTAATATAATCAGACATGTGGAATGTTCTGAAGTTTGGCAGATTGGCAAAACTTAGTTTCCAAGCTCAGGAGTTGACTACCTTGATTCCTTCAATTGCATGTTCACATTTCCTCCATTGCACTAAAAATTATCATCACTGCTTTTGTCTCGTATTCGCTTTTAATAATTTTATACTACCACTGCTCTGTATACATAAGTTGGTAGCTACCTTTTATGACTATTTTCTTCAGGATTAGGTATCTTCTAATCAAGCCGAACATATTTAACTTTTGGACTTTGGCATTCTATAAGCAACACATGTCAAAGTATAATATAAATAACTTTTTATTTTTATCTTTTCACAGGCCACTGCTCAGATACCCCTCTCTTTAATTCCTTTACAACCACCATTACAGAAAGCTATCAGTAGTAAATTAATATCACAATTAACTAATGCCAGGACCATATTGCATTTTCTTGCATACACACATTTTTAAAACATTCCTCCAAAAGTAAAGGAAGAAAGAACTTAAGTTATTACACTTTAGTTGTGTAAAAGCATTTTCTTATTAACCAACTCCAAATTTTAGGCCATGATTGTTTGTGTATGTCTTCTGAACTGTTTTACTATTTAAAACACAAATGTATGTCTATGTGACCTATAAGTGCACAAGAATTTCTGAAGAGAACAGTTTTTGCACTTAAAACTTTTCTTCATTACATTGTTTGGCAAGCAACAACATTGCTTTGCTTGGCAGGGAATAAATACATTAATTCCTTGGAAATGCCTTTTCTAAGTCTACTAGTAGAATATAATAAATCTGTTTTTCCCCCATTATACCTCTAACACATAACCTTTAATTTAATATCCAACACACCATGCAATAAAAAACCAAATGGGAGACTTTGGTTGAAACCCAATAACTAATAATATGCATAGTGCTTAGTTTTCTGTTCTTTTGACCAGTTTAAAGTTGATGAGAACCAGATCACATAAGGTCCAAAATGGACCGCGCATGGCTTCCTATATATTAAGCTGGAGGAGCAGTGTCCACTCACAAAACCACAACTTCAAATTAAACTTCACCTAGCCAGTGCTAGTGATTATTTTGAACTACAATAATGGCTTTGAATTCACTTTACAACGTGTTTTTCTTCTCTGTTTTGTTTTGTGTACTTGCCATAGCCTCTTCTCAGCTTTCTTCAGATTTCTATGCAACTTCATGCCCCACTGCTCTCTCCACCATCAAATCTGCAGTCAAAAGTGCTGTTTCCAAAGAGCGTCGCATGGGAGCATCCTTGCTCCGTCTTCATTTCCATGACTGCTTTGTTAATGCAAGTTCTTTCTTCTCTCTTTGTCTCTCTACTTACCGTTTCATCTGTTTCACTCTTACTCCTGCATCAGTAATTTCACGTATGCATGGGTTTATATATTCATTCAGGACTTGCGTCAACATCCATGCATGTTAGAAGTATCACATCAAATAGAGATAAGATCAATACACAATATATATGTGACTGCAATCCTCACCTTACAAGTCGGTTTGTAGGGTTTGAGTTGGGCTTAAAACTCACTTCTAATATGGTATTAGAGTCAAGTTAGAGTCTATTCTAACAAACTTTCTTGGACATTGATATTAGACCGCTAACATACTACTCACTAATTTATTCTCCCACGAGATGAATATACCTTGACTATATATATATATATATAGATAGATATATATATACCATGAAGAACACATTGTGTCTTTGTTGATTAAATATTGTTGTGAAACTTGTAGGGATGTGATGCATCGGTTCTTCTAGATGACACTTCGAGCTTCACGGGAGAAAAATCAGCTGCTGCAAACGTGAATTCTCTGAGAGGTTTTGATGTAATCGACGACATCAAAAGTCAGTTGGAAAGTGCTTGTCCAGGAACTGTTTCCTGTGCAGACATTCTTGCAGTTGCTGCTCGAGATTCTGTCGTAGCAGTAAGTTAATTCAGTACAGTAATATGAACATACAGAAGAAGAATACACATAAACAAGAAATTCCATTACATACGTATAACGAATAATTACATTTTCATTAATTTATTGATGTATGATAATCGTAGATTTCATAATAATTATGTTAAGACTAATACTTTTATTGATTATTTCAGTTGGGTGGTTCATCATGGACTGTTGGGTTAGGTAGAAGAGATTCAACCACTGCAAGTAAAGATGCTGCCACCACAGATATTCCATCCCCTCAATTGGATCTGAGTGATCTCATAACAGCTTTTTCAAATAAGGGTTTTTCTACCAAAGAGATGGTAGTTCTCTCAGGTAATGGAGAATATGCAGACTTTTCTGATGTATTTTGGTATCTAATAATTCAATCTAGGCTTAATGGTTTCTTTGATCAAAAGTTTCAAGAATCAACTATCTCGACTTTTGAAAAACTGTTTCAATTATATCAGAATAACACCTGTGTTAGTATTTAGTTCTTATGACAAAAATGAATGTACAATTTGTAGGAGCTCATACAACGGGGCAAGCGAAGTGCCAGTTCTTCCGGGGTAGGATTTATAATGAAACGAACATTGATTCAGATTTTGCAACATCAACACAGTCAAATTGCCCTAGCACTGATGGTGATAGCAACCTGTCCCCACTTGATGTAACGACGAATGTGTTATTTGACAATGCTTATTTCAAGAATCTGGTGAACAAGAAAGGGCTTCTGCATTCTGATCAGCAACTCTTCAGTGGTGGTTCCACCGATTCTCAGGTCACAACCTACAGCACAAGCGCTTCAACTTTCTATGCAGACTTTTCAAGTGCCATGGTCAAAATGGGAAACCTCAGTCCTTTAACAGGAACCAGTGGCCAAATCCGCACAAATTGCCGCACAGTTAACTAAAAGATAGCTAGAGAGTTAAGCTGATTCAGTCACAATCTTTAAGTGTGATGGTTTTTTTGTTTTTGATGTGTGCGAGTCTTGTTAATGATCAAAGAATCTGAATTGGAATGTGTGTTAGTCAAGTTTTTACTTTTAGTTGTAGTTCTCCATCAATTGGATACTTTAAATAAAGAGTGTTATTCTCATGCCATTTCGATTCTTGGTGTAAAAGTAGCATGTTGCATCAATTTTATTACTCAATTCTGAACAGTCACTTGATGTTAGCACCAATTCTCTTATCCAAAATTCACACAGCATGTAGTTGTTTTCCTAACTCAGGTCCAAAATCAGCCTTACCTTGATTTTGTTTACTCTGCCCCAACTCTGATATTTCATAGAATCTATGCAAGATATTAGTAAGTATAAAAGAGATGAGTACAAGAGTTCAATATGTTAAAACTTAAGATAAGTAGATATATTACAAGTATTTGGATGTTAATCTTGGACTAATCCCTTTGGACATTGGACTAACTATGGATATCAAATAAATGCATCGTTTGACAAGAAAAAATCAATATCTTATGTCTACATCATTTATAGTTTGGAGTTGTAGATGTAACCCTCAAGCATGCATAGAACATATTTTTTAGAATATTTTTCCCACTTACATAAAACTTAGAGCTATTACTATAATTAAGTAGTGTTTTTTAATTAAAATTAAATTTGTATCTTCATAATTATTTGCTCAAGAATTCTTTTTAATAAAATTTGTATACTTACTAAAATTAAACTATAACTCTAATAAACAACCAAAATAGTATACCTGAGTTTTCTCCTTTGTAAACAACAAATGACATCCATAACTTAATAGAGTCTTTGTATGCAGACATATATATAGTGGTATATATGGACTATATATGTACTTTTATAATGGTTTATGAATTTATTTATGTAAGATAGGTTAAATGGGATGAAATAATAAAAAATCTAATATATATATATATATATATATATATATATAAAGAAAAATATTTATAATTGTAATTATTTTAATTCATTATAATTATCTACTCTTAGAAAATTACGAACAAAATACAACTAATTCAATTTAATAATGAATTCATCACAATTACTAATACCAAAAAATTACAAAAGAAATACAAATACAGTCGCAATTACAAGATAAATAAATAAATACATGGAACCTCAAAAATCTTTGACATTGAAGATGCAACAACATTCTTTAGTAGTATGAAAATAAATGACATCAGACATAGTAACTTCATTCGACATATTTTCAAATAAATTTTGAATTTAAAGCATTTAGAACTGTGATCACATCACTGTGGAAACCCTACATCACTCCGAAAGCATTTAGTTGACTATTCTACAGTTGACTCTGATCTCTCCAGCATTCCCAGTAAGAGGCTTGATGTTACCCATCTTGATCATGGAAGCTTTGAAATCTCTTGCAAAAGCAAAAGGGTTTCTGCTATAGAGCTTCACCAAAGAGTCACTTTCACTGCCATCTCCATTGAAGAGCTCTTGATCAGAATGAAGAAGACCCCTTTTAGTTAGCAAAGAAGTATAGTATGAAGTGTCAACTCTTGCGGGAGTGACACGATCCAACGGTGCAAGATTGCCATCGCCACCACTTTTAGGGCACGTGCTCTGCAAGGAAGATGCAAAGCTGGGGTCTATGTTGGTGTCATTGTAGATCCTGTTCCTAAAGGTGGAACATTGTGCAAATCCAATGGTGTGTGCACCAGAAAGAGCTACGAGATCTTTAAGGTCAAGTCCATGAGATTGGAAATTTGAAAGAAGCTGAGAGAGGCTGAAAAATGGCGGAGGAAGATTTGAGTTTGCAGCATCCTTGACTGCAGTTCTTGCGTCCCTTCTTCCTAATGCCACTTTGTACCAATACACTGAACCTCCCAACTGTTAACACAGAACCACACTCGTTACTTTTGGAACTAGAAAATATATTTTTAGTCCTGAACTTTGATACTTTGATATAAAATTAAAATTCATCGATTTTTAAACTTTAAAAATGAATTGATACATCAAGATAATCGACACTCACAATAGAAATGGAATCACGAGCAGCAATTGCTAAGATATCTGCACATGATACCACAGGACGTTTGCAAGCTTTGTCAACAGCTGCTTTGATTTCATCAATCACCTCCAAACCTCTGATTGAGCCAATATTTGGGAGTGCAGTCTTCTCCCCTGTGAAATTTGGGGTGTCATCCAGCAGAACTGATCCATCACAGCCCTATAATTTCAGCCATACTCATTATTTTTTTAGGAGAATAATTGTTGCATGCATTAACTTTATCAGGAATGGTTTCATTGCTTCCAATAGAAAGTTGTTTGAAATTTTCTGTTACCATTTACTCAGTATAAACTGAAATTATTAGTTAGAATTAGTGATATGAACTATGCATGAATTGGTTAGAAAAAAGATGAGTGGATGCGTGTGCATGGATCTGTATGCAACTCACATTGACAAAGCAGTCATGAAAGTGCAAACGCAGTAAAGATGCTCCCATTCGGCGTTCACGGAATATGGCTCTTTGAACAACTGACTTAATGACTGGAAGTGCCTGAGGGCAAACCTTGTTGTAAAAATCAGGAGTGAGTTGTTGTGCATGCGAAGGGATTGTGAGAAGTGTGGCCATGGCAATAACAACCAAGTGTTGGAGATGAGAAGCCATATCCTTTTGGATCATGAACTTAACAAGTCTATGATTTGTGTGAGTTATTCTTAATTGCTAAGGGGGAATTTATATAGGCTCCAAGTACCAACCAGCTATAGCTTACTTGTTTCAGTAATCTAAGTAAAATTTTTGGATCGTTATGTTTCAACTTGAGTTTGCTAAATTACAAATTGACGAAACCGCGTAAGAGAAATGTTCAAATATTGCCCCCACAGGCCACACATTTCTATGCATTGCATGCAACTGTAAGTGCATAATGCATGCCAGCTTGAAATGGGAAAAAGTCGCATGTTTAGCAAAAACTAAGAATGTTAAACAAAAACAGTAAAGAGTTGTTTTAAGAATCTTGTCCTCAAAATTTGAGTACTAATATTTCAGAATACAGAAAAATATAATGGATATTTTACACGGAAGTTTTTGAAACACAGGTTCACAAAGAAAACAGAAAATGGATAAAGTAACCAAGAAAAAAAAAAAAACCCGTAGGTTTCTGATACGTATCACGGGTCAAAAAGAGTTGTTGTTGGTACAAAACCAATTAAACTCGTGAAATAAATTTGATTTCAACTTTAAATTCATTCATAAGCATTTAAAATATTCCGACGATTGTACGATACATTATATATTTTTTTATTATAAATTTTTTGTGTAAACCTTATTAGTGATCAAATTTTCAAATTGTGAGCAGGCAGTGAAAAGTCAATGCCAACTTTTATAAAGTAAACTGATCATAAAACATGCGCGTGGGAATAGCTAGTTGGTATTTGTTTATCATAACTATTATTTATATATGAATATAATTGACAAAAATGTTAACCAAGTAAAGTTGAATATATTGAAACGAAAAACTCGACCAATTCTGCAATGTTAATTAAAACAAAAGTAAACAGTATTTTATATATAGTTTCTTTTTCGTGCTGTACTACTAGTACTACTTATTCGGTCGGCTTAGGGGGATTCAAAATTTGTATAAAGTCGTAATTTAAATCGAATTGCCATCATTGTCAAAAAAAATATATATAAAGGGATATATTAAGTATAATTGGATTGCAAAAATTGATAATAAACATATATATATATATATATATATATATATATATATATATATATATATATATATATATATATATCTCTCACTTTTTATTTATTTAAAAAAAAAAATAAAAAAAT
>Ga0099822_1009757_pt1 | contig 12023 bp, 4 predicted proteins | sample CowpeawhiteBW_FD_76839 | JGI IMG/M metagenome (GOLD analysis project Ga0099822, IMG submission 76839) | Root nodule microbial communities of legume samples collected from California USA - Cow pea white BW | ecosystem: Host-associated > Plants > Roots > Nodule | place: USA: California | collected... | reverse complement strand
TGAACGCTCCCCTTTTATATCTCCTCCACGTTCCTCTTTGCTGAGATCACTTTCTCTCTCCTCTAACCGTTTCCCCCTATCTCTCCTCTTTATATTTTCTTTTTCTTTTAAATCTTTTTGAGTCCACGTAATCTTTAAGTTTCTCGCTAGAAAATCCACAGGTTGTGGAAAAATCCACAGGTCACCTATGGAACACTCTGTTTTGCGCATGATCTTCTGAAGTCAAAACCACAGGTCGTGGAAAAATCCACCAGGCACCTGTGGAACACCCTATTTTGTATCCTCCAATTCGCTGCACAAAACCACAGGTCGTGGAAAAATCCACCAGGCACCTATGGAACAAACTGTTTTGAAACTTGCATCTTCTAAAGCCAAACCCACAAGTCGTGGAAGACTCCACCAGGCACTTGTGGAACATGCTGTTTTGCGTCTAACTTACTCCTTTCATACCTGTTTACACAAACAACACACCAATCCAAATGTATGATCCGAAACTAGATAATGCATAATGAAATGAGTCCAATAATGCACAAAATGAATAAAAATGTCCTAAACTAATGCATGAATATATCTATTATATGATATGCTCATCAACATAAATTAGGAAGATTTAGGGTTAGGGCTTATGGTTGTTGGAGAAATCAGGAACAACATCTATAAGTTTGGACTCTTGCAATTGGGAACAAATTAATTTTAAAAAAATATATTTACTATTTTTTCCAAAGTATTAGGTACCAAATATAGAGTAATTATGTAGCAAACGTATTGTTACTTTTTAAATGAGTAGTTAACTACCTTGTATATGTTATGAAGAATATTTACAAGCTCACAATTGAATCACTTAAGTGGTATTTACAAGGTGTAGGTTTGTCCTCTTGCAATTAGGAAAAATGATTTTAAAAATAAAATATACATTTATTATTACTTTCCAAAGTATTAGGTACTAAACATTGCGTAATTATGTGACAAAACAATGTTACTTTTTCTTCATGATTATAATAATTGAGTGGTTAACTACCTTGTATACATTATGAAGGATTCTCCAAGCTCACAATTGAATGATATTTACAAAGTGTAGGTTTGTACTCTTGCAATTGGAAAAATTAATTTAAAAAATATATATTTACTTTTTTTTTCAAAGTATTAGGTACCAAACATAGAGTAATTATGTGACAAATGCAATGTTATTTTTTTCATAATTATAATAAATAAGTGGTTAATTACCCTGTATATGTTAAGAAGAATATTTACAAGCTCATAATTGAAAGGTATCGACAAAATATGTAGGTTTGGACTCTTGTAATTGGGGAAAAAAGTAACATTGTGTTTGTCACATAATTACTCTATGTTTGGTACCTAATACTTTGGAAAAAATAGTAAATTAATTTTTTCTTAATTACAAGAGTTCAAACCTACACATTTTGTAAATACCAATCAATTGTGATATAGTAAATATTCTTCACAACATATACAAGGTAGTTAAGCACTCATTTATTATAATTACGAAAAAAGTACACATATGTTTGTCACATAATTACTCTATTTTTGGTACAAATACTTCGGAAGAAATAGTAAATATATAATTTTTAAATTAAATTTTTCCCAATTGCAAGACTCCAACCATACACATTTTTTAAATACCATTCAATTGTGAGAGCTTGAAAAATTCATCACAACATATAACTCAATTATTATAATTTTGAAAAAAGTAACACTTCGTTTGTCACATAATTACTCTATTTTGGTACCTAATACTAATACTAAAGCAAATAATAATTTTTTTTAAATTCATTTTTTTTCCAATTGCAAGAGTCCAAACCTTTGTTGTTGCTGATTTCTCCAACTACCATAGGCCACGACCCTAAATCTTCCTAATTTATGTCAACCTTTTTGTCTTCAAAAGCTCCAAGATTAGGGATAGGTGATGTGTTGAGCAAAAATCACCATCCAATTGAAAGTGTGTTGAGCAGTCAAACTATAGTTGGGAGTTTTATGCTATATATGAGATTGCAACCATATTTGTTTTTTCTTTTCTTCTTCTTCAACTTCCTTAACGATTTCATCACTTCAAAATGTGCAAGCGGTTACGGAGACATGATAATGAAACATGGATGCTGAAATTATGATTGAGAGAGAAATCGAGAGAAAGAAAATGTGCAAAAGGTGATTTGAAAGTGTGAAATTAGGGTTCTGGTGACGAGAAGAGTGAAAATAGAAAGGAAAACGTAGAATAGAGTTTTTTTCCTCTGCCACGTGAAAAAACTTTTAAAAGATAAAAGAAATTGAAAATAGATGTCACTTTGAAGCCACCTCAACTTTGTCAAAACTTTATCAAATTTTTCTTGTCAACATATCATTTCTCTTGTATATTTTGTGTAGTTTAAGGTTAACTTATTTTTATATTCTTATCGTCTAAACACATATTTTGTCATGTAAAAATTAAAAAATTATTATTTGTCAGACGAAATATTTGTTTGTGCTATGATATCTTGTTAAGTTATATTATCATATCTTATACAAAGAATAAGCATGATTCTATTTTATTTTTGACTATTTTTAATACTTTATTATTTATTAAAATTATGGGAGATTGGACTTTTACTCTAACAAAATTGTACTTACACGTTATTCATGAATCCACCATTTTAATGAAGACATGCATGAATGCCTTCTTTATATTTCATTAAAATTCTACAATTTTTCTGTTAGTATCCATGTAAAGACAAAGTAATATTGATGAGATTAAATCAAGATAATTAAGCATCCAAATGCACCCAAATAGCAACATAAAATATAATCAACAAAAATATTAGGAAATATATGAAATGTTTATTAAAATATATTCATGAATGAACTAAAAAAGAAAGTTATTCATCTTCCAAATTTGTCTAATTAGTCAGTTTAAAATTTCAAAAATAATTCTCAATAATCTCTCTTCGTATCTTTGTATGAAAGAAAACATAGACATATTTTCTATTAAAAATAGTACTTAGTCTTTATATCGAGCCCCAATACAAAACTAAGATTAATATAATATGTTACACAAATATTTTGAAACTTTGACAACAATACTTTAAATATAATTTCTTTAAATATAATTTTTTAATAGTAATTACAATATCTTGAACATAGTTAACTTCTCGTCTATTTTTTTTTTAATCTATGGCGGAAAATAAAATAACATTTTTCACAGTGTGTAATGTCAAAAGATTGGTTTATGTTTTTATAAGAAGAGAGTGTAAATAAGACAAAAATATCAAATTTCTTGGTAATGATAAAATAATGTGCTATGAATTTTAGAAATATGGAAAGGCTTTCATTTAGATATGTTACTAGATCATTATTAATGAATTGTAGAAAATTGGAATGTTTTTGATTTATTTATGTTTTTCATGACACACTTGAACATTATTTTCTACTTGTAGAAACAGTTATGGCAAATCATACTTGCTTAATATATACTTTAGTTCAATTCCATTTTCTCATGTCTACACTTCTTAGTCACCTTTATGATATAAGTTGTTTGAAATATATTATATTAAAAAATAATTTTAAAAGCTGTTTTCTAAGAATTATAAAGTAAAAATCAAAAGAACTAAAGACAAATTTAACTAGTTTAAAAGTAAAAGGGAAAAAATTCTCTTTTTGAAATTATATTTGTACTCGTATTTATATGTCAGTTTGCTAACTGGGAAGCAAACCGACCTTAGCTCAGTTGGTAGAGCGGAGGACTGTAGTTGTCACAAACGGAAATCCTTAGGTCGCTGGTTCGAATCCGGCAGGTCGGAGTTTTCTATTTTTCAGAACTTAACCAAAATCTTTATATATTCATATTTATTAAATTTAACTGTTTTATGTTTTAGTTTTAATTCATGTAAAATTTTGCTAATTTTAAATTTGGAAATTTTTTATTCTTATTATTAATCAGTTTAATTCTCACAAATATTAATTAAAATAAAAAAATGATGATCAAATTATTTTTAGGCATACAAGTTAGTCAAGTAATATATTTTTATTTCAACTAACCAAATTTTAAAGATAAAACCAATAGAAAATTATTTGTAACTATAGACAATAAAATTATGGCTTAAAAATGTTTTGGTTATTAAAAAAATTAGAAATTTTACATTTAGTGTCTAATAATTATTTTTCAAAATTTTCATGGGATTTTTTATTTTTATCAGGTCTGCCCCGGATACATTGTTATTAACCCAACAAAATATTATGGCATATAAAATATAAAATTATAAATAAAATTTAAGCATACAAATATAAAAGTATTATCCCATATGATACAAAAATATAAGATATTATGGCATATAAAATTTAAGCAAACAAATATAAAAGTATTTGATAAACACTTGAAAATATAACAGAATGGTAAATAAATTATAAATAAATGTATTTTTAAAAATCAAATAAAAAAATTATATTCGAAACTGGATTCAAAATATATAATTTTTTAAAAACTAAAAACATTTGAAATCAAGAATTTTATTAAATTAAAACATAACATCATTATTTAAAATTGATAATTAAAATAATTCAAGGAAAAACTGATGACTTATCAAAATGTGATGTATAAAGATCAATCAAACTTTAAATCATGAAAATTGATGTACTAAACAGTGTCAAAACCTAACAGAAACATATCAAATACATAATTGTAATGTCACTTTAATTATCCTTACAAAAAGTTATACCAAGATATTTAAGAGCTATTAATAAGATAGGTTAAAACTTTAATATTAATTAAATATATTTTTATCTTATAAATTATTAAAAAAAATATTTTTAATTCTTAAGTTAAATTATAAAATATTTTGTTTTTATATTTTATAAAATTTGTGTAAAACATGTTCTTTTTCATGAAAGTTATATTATATTTTACGATTGAATTTTATTTATCAATACAAAATATTTTACATATCATTTACTGAAAAATATATTTTACAATTTAATTTAAAGTTTTACGATTTGCAACCAAAAATATATTTAACTTCAATCTATTATATAAAGATTAATTAACTTTCTTGATGTTATACTGTAATAAAATATGAATGTAACCAAAACTTTTGTATACAAACATATTCTACTAATAAATTTTATGGTAACAGTTAAACCAATCCAGATAATTTACTTGGAATACTGAAATTTGTGAAGCAAACAAAATTATGTTACAATAACCAAAATTAGTCATTAACTAAATAGTTTAGGGAAAATTGCATAAACATAATTAAATAATATGGTTTATATACTTTTAGTCTGGGATTTCAAAAACAAACCGACCTTAGCTCAGTTGGTAGAGCGGAGGACTGTAGTTGTGCAAAATAGGCATCCTTAGGTCGCTGGTTCGAATCCGGCAGGTCGGATTTGTTATTTTTTAAATTTACTAATTTTCAAATTTCAAGTTTAAAATTAATACAATAGACAGTTTAGTCTCCATTTTTTCTAAAAAAAACCATGACTTGGTCCAATATTCAGATCTTATCTCTTCATTTTGTTCCTGTCTTTTACATTTTAATTTATTAAAACATTTATGAGAGTAAAGATGTTGGATTTAGGATTCAGTTGAAGTAAAATAAAACATCACAAATTAATAGATTAAACAAAACTACTTTTTTCAAATAATACAAGGGTGGATCCAACAAAATCAAGAGAGTTATAGCTAAACCTAAATTTTAAGATGAATACGTAAAGTTTTATGTAAAAATTTGTGTTTAATCCTATCCCCTCAATAACTTTAACCTTTAGATGATAATTTGTTATTCTTTTTTGAATTCTTAGTAATTTCAATTTGGAATAATGTTAGGTAAAACTCTTTCCAAAGTAATATGTTTCTTTTAGATATATTATTTGTAATATTTACTCAAATGATAGTCTGTATTGTTTTCTCATCAGAAATTTATGATTTTTATGGAATAGCATAAATACTACAACAATTGACAAACTTATTAAATATTATGATAATTTCAATAAATTTGTTGAGTTGATTATGTAACATATGTTAAGTAATAAGTAATGTATTATATTGAATTGAGATTTTTTAATGAAATAATATATTACAATTATTTTTTATTTTTTAAGTATTATAGTATTTTTTAAAATTATTATTTCTTATGTAAAGAAATTTTATGATTTAAAATTGATAACATTTTAAGTTGTTTAATAATGATAATTTTATTTGATAATAAAATTTACTATTTAAGTTATAATTTAAATTAATTATTTAAGTTAATATTGAAAATTTGTATGTATTTAAATGTATTAGAAAATTTGTTTCCAAATGATTTAAATTGAATTTTAAAAGGTATATATTTTTTTCATTAAAATGATAAGAAAAAAAAATTAAATAAAAAATTAATTAATATATAAAAGATAAGCACATTTTTGTTCAATAAATTTTTAAAATTTTATTTTGTTACAAATAATTAAATAATGCCCTTATAATTTATTATCTGCAAATTAATTTTAATATTATAATTCAAATAATTGTAAAATAATTATTTTGATATATCATAAATAAGAATTTTATAAAAAAATAACGTATATTTTATATTTTATTTAATAGTTATAATATACTAAAATTATAAGTAACATAAAATATGATAATTATTTTTTCTATACTTACACAATTCAAAATTAGTAAAAAATAGTTGACTTAATAGTCTATTTTTTGTGGTTCTTGCATAACAATAGTCACTTTATAATTAGATAATATATTTGATTAGATCAAAATTACTTAACTAAAAAATTTAAAGTATCTACTATTAAATTTTTTTATATACATAATATATATTAAATTAAATCTTTGGAAAAATTAAAGAGTAAACCGACCTTAGCTCAGTTGGTAGAGCGGAGGACTGTAGTTGTTTCACCAGATATCCTTAGGTCGCTGGTTCGAATCCGGCAGGTCGGATTATGTTTTCAAATTTTAGTAATTAGGGTTTAAATATATTTGACAATATGATTAAATTATTTTTTATATAAAAATATCATTTAAAAGTTTCTGTTTACATTATTTTATAGTTTTAACATAATTGTACTAAACACTTGTATTCAGTAAAACTAGATTAATAGTTTTTACTACCAGTCAATTTTTTAGTTTCTAAATAACTTTTACCTTTTAACTAATTCTTCGGTTAGTCTTATAAACTATAATCCAAGTATAGTTGTAATGATGTGATTAAATATGTATACAATAATTTTTTCTCATACCAACTTCATAAAAATTTAATTCATCATAATTCAGTGAGATTTTAAAAAAAATATTTTGAAAATATCAAAATACATGTACAAAATTTTTGGAATGTTATATATATATATATATATATATATATATATATATATATATATATATATATATATACTAAAATTAAAATAAATTATTTTTATTTATATATTAATTTCATATATAAAAAATTAGAAGGCTAAGACTTTCTCAAAATCAAAGAAGGTTCTCCACTATCTCAATTGGGTCTACTTATTCACTTAATAATGTAAATATACTTTTTTTGTAGCAATTTTATTTTATTTTCAAAAGCTTTAAAATATCATTGTCTTAACTTGTTTGATTAAAAAGACTTTGGAATCATAACTTTAAATATTTCTCAATTTAAAATTTAAGATTTTGCATCCAATTAATCATTTACTTTCTATTGTCATTAATTGTTGTGATCGAGATATACTTTTAATTCATTAATGTTACATATTCATCAAAGATTTCCAGAGTGGATATAAATATTATAATTCTTTATATTAATGATGTTTAACACCAATTAATTAAGCACTTTGAACATATCAACTCTAATTTCAAAATTCTTTTTGAGATCAACAAGTTGTTGCATTCGAGAGTTTTGCTATTTTTAATTCTATTAAAACTCTTTAATACGAATTATAGTAATGAAGAACGATTATAGGGTTTGTAGAGTTTTGCAAACATGATATTTTTGTAGGAGTTAATAGGAATTTTATGAGATTCATAGATATGTTTAATGTTTTATGCTATTATGACATGTAAATATAAGTTTTATAAAAAAATTAAAGTACTCCAAATATTTTTATATTTATTCAATTTTTATTGTTAATAAAAAAATGTATATATTGTTAATATTTGATTATTATTTAATTTTAAGATTAAATATATTTTTGACTTTTTAATTTTAAATTAAAATTAAAATTAATTTTTTATCGAAATTTTAAATAAATTTAATCTTTTTTCTTTAAAAATGTGAGAATTTAGGCTTCTTAATCAACTGTTATGTTTATTTCACATTTCAAATATTTTTCTTAACTTTTTTAGCTAAATACTAAAGCGGATACATTGTGACACGATATAAGCAATTTAAATATCATTAAGAAAAATATTTAAAATATCAAATAAATTTAACCAAATTTTGTTAAAAGTATAAATTTATGCATTTCTAAAATTAAAATAAATGGTTAAATTTTTGAGTAGAAATTAATTCTAATTTTCGTTCAAGTTAAGGGAAAAAATAAATCCTAATTTTAGGTTGATTTACATTTTACTATATTATTCGAATTCTTACTAGAAGATAAATATATTAAAATATAAATGACATAAATGTTTGTTTAAATGAATTTAAATGGGAAAGCTTTATCATTGTGCACTGTCATTATTATTAACGACATTCATGTACTAATAGAAAAAGAATAAAATATTATTCCTAATCAGATCATGTTATAATAAGGTCATGTTATTATTGTTATTGTGTCATCACTGTTGCACCTGCATTATCTACTATATATGAATTATAAAAGAAAGTTTGTTTCCAAATAAAAACTTATTCTGAAAAACTCAAAATTTAATCTAAAAGATCTTATATATATTATGAAGATTTTATTTTAAAAATTTTGTTTCAGAATAAATTTTATGTGCTTTTGAAAGTTTATTATGAAAATCATATTCTAAAAATATTATTCTTAATCAAGAAGACACTATTAAAAAGAGTAAAAATCATCAAAAAGTTGAGAAAATTGTGAGAGTGCATATAGAAATTCTGAGGATGCAGGAAGAAAAAGACAATGTGAAAATGGGAAGTACCAAAAGGGGTGAGCGAGATCCAAATAGGTTCATGCTATTACACTTCCATATTTCTTAAATGCACTCCCTTTCTTTTCTTTTATTTAAAACTAGTATACTGACATGTGCGTGCACGAGACGTATTTGTTTTATTTTGTATATTAAAATAATAAAATAATAAAAATATTATGTAATGAAATATTATGAAAATTAAGTTATATTGTTGTAAATGTAAATGTTGTTATTAAAGTAATGAAATAGTAAATCTAAGTGATGCAATAATAATTTTAGTTTTAAATATAATAAATAAAATTGATATCACAATATAATATAATTAATTGAATTTATGAAATGATGATAATAGCCTATGATCCGTGAGAACATTTTTTTGTTTTTGTTTTATTTTAAATTTTTTTAGAATAATAATATAATTGTTTTTATATTTATTTAACCATTAAAAATACTAATAATAATATTAATATAAATTATAAATTATAAAAATTTAAAATATTAAAACTCTATTTAGAAAAAATATTTAGTATAACAACATTTTCTATAATTAAAAAAAAAGCACACTTATAATGATAACACCATTATGAATAGTCATAATAATAATAAAAATAATAATGATACCAATAATAATAATAATATTTATGCTATAAATATTAATATTAATGCTAACACTAAGGCTAATATCAACTATAATAATTTATAATTATATATAAAGATATACATTAACAACAAAACAAATAAAAAATGACAAGTAATTGAAATACAATCCCGTAGTAAATTACTTTAAGATGTGTGTCTAACTATAATAATAATAATAACAACAACAACAATAATAATAATAATAATAATAATAATAATAATAATAATAATAATAATATTGTTATAATAATATCTCCTAATGATAAAAATAATAATAATACAATAACTACATATATAAAGATATATACATTTGTTGTGTCCTCTTTTGTTTATACAATTTTATCCTCTTAATTATTATTTGATAAATTAAAATAATTAATCATAATAAAAATTATTTTTCCATTTTATCGTTTTAATAATTTTAGCAACTATTTTTTTAATTCAAATAATTACACAAATATAAAAATAAAATGAACAACAAAACAAATAAAAAGTGCAAGTAATTGAGATATGATCTCGTAATAAATAAATGTAAAATATGTGTTTAATTATAATAATAATAAAATAATAATAGATAATAATAATAACACTAAAATAATATCGCATAGTGATAAAAAATAATAATAATAATAATACAACTACATATATAAAGAGATAAACATCTTGATGTTCTTTTTTGTTTTTTCAATTTTATCCTCTTAAATGTTATATTTTAAACTTAAATAATTATTTAAAATAAAAAAATTATTTTTCAGTTTTATTATTTCACTAATTTTAGTAACTATTTTTTTTGAATAAAAATAATTATTCAAATGTAAAGGTAAATAAACAATAAAACAAATAAAAGGGTCAAGTAATTGAAACATGATTCATAGATAGTAAGTAAAAGTAAAATATGTATATAACCATAATAATAAAAACAATAATAATAATAATAATAATATAAATTATAAAATTTGTAAAAGATAAAAAATCTATTTAGCAAAAGTATTTAGTATAATAACGTTTTTTATAATTAAAAAAAAACACTTATACTAATAACATCACTATGAAAAGTAATAATAATAATAATAAAAATAATAATGATACTAATAATAACAAACAAATGATGATAATAATAATAATGTTTATATTATAAATATTAATGTCAATGCAAATACCAAGACTAATGTTGACATACTAATAATCTATAATTATATATAAAGATATATACATCAGTAACAAAACAATTAAAAAGGACAACTAATTGAAATATGATCTCGTAGTAAATAAAATTAAGACGTGTGTCTAATATAATAATAATAATAATAATAATAATAATAATACCTTTATAATAATAATATCTCGTAGTGATAATAATAATAATAATAATAATAATAATAATAATAATAATAATACACTAACTAAATATATAAAGAGATACACATTTTTATGTTCTTTTTTGTTTTTACAATTTTATCCTCTTAATTATTATTTATTAAATTTAAATAATTATTCATAATAAAAAATTATTTGTCAGTTTTATCATTCTATTAATTTTAGTAACTATTTTTTTTCAATTCAAAAAATATCAAGATATAGAGATAAAATGAATAACAAAACAAATACAAAGAGCAAATAATTGAAATATGATCCCGTATTAAATAAAAGTAAAATATGTGTCTAACTATAATAATAATAATAATAATAATAATAATAATAATAATAATAATAATAATAACAATAATAATACCACCATAATAAGATCACGTAGTGATAAAAAAAAATACTAATACTAATAATAATAATAATAATAATAATAATAATATTAATACAACTACATATATAAAGAGATAAACATCTTTGGTGTCCTTTCTATTTTATCAATTTTATCCTCTTAATTATTATATTTTAAATTTAAATAATTATTTATAATAAAAAAAATATTTTTCAGTTTTATTATTTTACTAATTTTAGTAACTATTTTTTTAAATTGAAATAATTGTTTAAATGGAAAGATAAATGAACAACAAAACAAATAAAAATGACAAGTAATTGAAACATGACTCTTACATAGTAAGTAAAAGTAAAATGTGTAAGGATGTCAAAAAAATCCGTACCCGCAGGTATCCGCGGATAAAACCCGCAACGGGTAGGAAACAAATATTAAAAATGGATACCCTCTACCCACGAGTACATATATGTTTGATACCCGCAAGTTAACGGGGCAGGTACGGGTATCATAGTATCCGTACCCGTGGATACCCATACCCACTAAACTTTAATTCACAAAAATACCCTTATATATATATATATATATATATATATATATATATATATATATATATAT
>Ga0099822_1009756_pt1 | contig 12023 bp, 7 predicted proteins | sample CowpeawhiteBW_FD_76839 | JGI IMG/M metagenome (GOLD analysis project Ga0099822, IMG submission 76839) | Root nodule microbial communities of legume samples collected from California USA - Cow pea white BW | ecosystem: Host-associated > Plants > Roots > Nodule | place: USA: California | collected... | reverse complement strand
AGTGAATGTATTTATGTTAAAACTTTTTTACTTTTTCCTCACGCCCCCTCTTTTTTTTCCCCCTATCTCCACCCCCCCCCCCCCCCCCCACCCTTCTCGGCATTTCAACTATTTCAATACTTACACAAGTATCCTTTTCTAAGTTACGTAGTGGCTCAATACGAGTATTCTTTCTACTCCTTACCACTTCTAGCTTATATCATTAAAGTATTTTTTTTTATAAACCACTTTTAACTTAAGCAAGTATTCTTTGAACAACAACTACTCTTGAGTATAAGAAAATACTAGTTCGCTTAGCTAAACTAAGAGGGAAGGTGAATTGGTTTTGAAACTTTTTCCCAAAAAAATCCCTTTCTTTAAAGTTCCTTTTAAAACACTTTCAGTTTAAAAAATGAATTAATTACTTTTGAGAATCATGCATGATTAATAAAAGTTGATAATTATACAATTAAAATTTTTAAGCAAGACTAGGAAAAACACAATAGGATTTATATTGGTTAAATCACCACTGAACTTATTCAGCCATAAGTTTTCAACCTTACATAAATTGGTTCCACTATCAAATGAAGTTTGTATAAATAACCTACACCTACAAACTCAACATTAATATTCAACTCTCGAATACACTCAAGAGGATGTCAAACTCCAAAAGGATATCAACTTTTGTCAACTCTTCATCACAAAGAGAATATATGCTTATCAACTCTTTACCAAACTCAAGCATCTCAGCATTATCAGTTCTTTATCATTATTGGGTATTAGGCTCCCTTCGTATGTGGAGAAAAGGTCCAAAACTTGAGAAACCCATGTCTCACTTAACCTAGTGGAGAGAGGACCGAAAAATAATAGAGACATAGAAAAGGAAGAGTCAAAATTCACTTAGAACCCTAGCACATTGAGAGAGAGGAAGATACAAAAGTTGTTCATATTTTTCACTAAGCTACCACTGTAAAATCAATAATGCGGATTCTTTCACCATTGGATCGTGCTGAAAATTTTATAACAAGTTCAAAACACATTGTTCTTCATTATGACTGGTTGATTGTCGATACAAGGACTGAGTTGGGAGAAATTGATTTTGCACTACAATAGTGTTTTTTAGGGTTTTCTTATGTTTGTGCTTATCTATTTGTAAGCTTTTTTGCTTTGTTGTTTGGTTGGGCGATACGATCCTTACCGGAAAGATAACGATCTTTTTTGACTTTGGAGTTCTTTTGTAAACAAACAATTAAAATAAGAATAAAGAACGATATTCATGTCTCATGTCCTTTTAATGCTAAAAGTTTTTCCTCAAGTTCTTATTGTATATATTCAAGAGATAGTCCTCTATCATTGGATCTTAGCACTAATTTGTGCAATTGATTAAGACTCATTTGTACTCTTGTTGATCATAGTGAAGTTATTTCTTTGATCTGGACGACTTGTGGTTTTTACCCTTACTTTGAGGGGTTTTGCACCTTAAAAATCTTGGTGTTTTTAGTTGTGGTGATTTATTATTGTTGTTCTTTGATAGTTGCTCCTCATTGATTCTTGCAAGTTAAGTTAGGAGAAATTGTATCTGTTGAATTCTCTAATAAATTGGTTGTGTTGTTGTTTTCCCCATCAATCATTAAAGATGTTATATGCCTTATCAACTTTTGCAACAATAACAAGTAAACAAACACTAGAAACTTTGATATTTATCCTCTATTTATATAGTTCAAAAGACATTGATTTAAAACTAATTTTGATGCATTTAATCAATTGAATCAAGTTGTTATCCTAATTGAATTTGAAAAAATGCGTTACAATGTATCTCCAAAATAATCAATTATGACATGTGCTAATCGTTTAAACATGTTATTAATTAATTGCAAAACTACATTTAACCGATTGTAAAAGATCTTAATTATTATAATAGCGAGGACAGTGAAAATGTTCTTTGGTTTAATTAGTTATGAAAACATATAATTTATTATTTTGTTTTGAATGTCTCATGAACAACTTATGGATTGTACAACTGCTTAACGAACTACTTACTCATTAGAGCTTTTTATTCCTTGAAAAACATTTTTTCTTAAGCTATAATTAGATACTAATGTATGAATGATAAAATATTATTTTACACATTAATATATAAGTTGTAGTTAATCTTAATTTCTAATTTGATCTCAAATTGGAGAAAACAAAATTTGATCATTTTAAAAAATAGAGGAATTAAATTGAATCAAAATTTCAAACTGAAAGACTACATTGAAAACCACTAATGATATACTAACATGTGGCACGACCATGACTTTAACACATGACATTTTTTTAAATTACAAAATTTTAAAAAAATTAAAAATTTCATCAAGTGATAACACAACTATGATATGACATGTGACACAATCATGACATGACACGTGACACGACCATAACTTGACATGACCATGACATGACATGTGATATGAACAACACATGGCACGAACATGACATGACATGTGATATGAACAACACATGGCACGAACATGACATGACACATGACATATGTTTTTTTCTAAAAAAAATTCATAAAAATGATACATAAGTATAAGAACACGACATTAATGTCAACTTAACGATAAGGATCAAATTGAAACATCTTAAAAAATTGGAGGACCAAATTAAACCAACAAATAATAAGAAAACCAAAATAAATCAAACCAACAAATTAGATGACTACTAAATCACTAATTAAGCAAAATACTTTTTTGGAACATATTATGTAAGTGAAGGAACAAAACATATAACTTCTATAACTTCTAATAAAGTTATTGATTGAAAGTAAAATTGTGGTTTTTAATAAATTTTAATTGATAAAAAGTGTAATAGATAATGTTTTCTATAAAAAATAACTTTCGACTTCCTCCTTTTTTACATGCTACACTTGGTATTTATAGACAATCTATAACTAAGTGAATATCATATTTCAAATGCATGCTCGTCTTGAGGTAACATCGGAAAACTAAAATTTTCAATCACGAGTTACATCTCAACTTCTTCAAGCCTAGTGAAATCGAATCAAATCGGCTTCTCTATTCCTTTTACTAAATTATACTAAAACGTACAATACCTAAGAAAGGGAACTGATAAGCAAGCTTGATAATTTGCTGCTAAGCATATTTTCAAAATGGAATAAAAAAATACCTGAAATGTACACACTAAGAATAGAGGGAATTTGTCACACGAAATTCTAGAATGAATACTCGAGGGAATTCCTATGAGTACCATTTATGTGCTTTGTGTACGAGGAGGAGGGAAGTTGTCACATGAAATTTCTAATGTCATGTATATGTCACTAGCTTCACCAGCACATCTCCAAGATGTTTAGATCACACGTTTTATCTTTGACATATTACGATATATGTCTTCCAAATTAGAGCTATGCCTTTTAACAGGAAATGGTGCTTGCATCATTGAGACTGAATCTTTGTCAAAACTTGGCCTGTGCCATAATTGGATTGTCAACATCAATTCTTTGCTCAATTCTGGAAAACTTCTTGCGGAATTGAAACAGGGACGCACTTCTTGGCCACATATTTGTACTGCCACATAAATCAAGTAAGCAACCTAACTAAAAGGGAAAAACACGGCACAACAATTGTTTGAGCTTTGGCAAATTACCTTGTGCTGACTGTATTTCTCTCGGATGGCATGTAAATTAGAAGTATCGGTACTGCAACAAAGGCGATGGAGATCATTCACACAAGCACACAAATCAGAAGGCCGGTATTGTGTGTAATGCTGCAATATGGAATTCTGTTGCAAAATACAGAAATAGTAAGCCATCAAATTATACAAAACTTTCCCTCAATGGCGGTTGTGACGAGAAGCATACCCATGGTTTCTTTGAAGGGAAAAGTATAAATCTGCCAAGGAAAGTTGCTGAAGCAGCTATCAGTGATGGAGGATAACACAGCATGCTGTACTCCAAGAGAGACAATTCGGCAATAAAGTTGGTTAGGCACTCCAGTTGAAGTGAAGGTAGCTGAGAAAGTGGACGGGTAAGAAATCACCAAAATGTCAATATTTTAGAAAAGGAATCTACAACATTGAACAATAGTATTCTTTAATGCGTATTTAGAGCGCGAAAGATACCTCTTTGACATCATGAGCTGCTGCACGAACAAATCGTCTGAAATTATATTACATAAGAGAAAGAGTGAATGTTAGAACAGAGCAACTTAAAAGATTTTCCTAATCTTATTCATCAATTACAGTCGTTGGTAAGTACGTATTACCTTAAGAAACATTTAACTGTTGGGGCTGTCATTTCGAACTTAAGATAATTCAAAACAGCAGATTCCATTCGTAAAAGCTGCATTTAAATGAGTTTCGCAGAGATCTTCTCACTTCAAGTCATAGGAAAAAGGAACTTAAAACAGTAAAATTTAACCAACAAATTCAATGCATACCTCTTCTTTGATGTACGTATTATCAGTTATATAACAAAATTCCTCTACCTGTGGTGCACAAATCTCCTCGTATTTACTGTCAAACAGAACCAAAACTCAAATTATTGTTCTATATGTTAATTCTAGCATTCAGGGCCATAAAAAGGTATAAAATGCATCTATTTAGAAAACATGAAAAGGATATATTATGCTCCCTTACGAGGCAATCATCATGCAGGAAACACCAAGTAATTGTAATCTTTTTCTATTCATGGCATTCCCTGAAAGATACCGATCTACGTAGTTCACCGTCAAATACAATGTATCAGGTACAAGGCGATACTCCTCAGCCACCTGCAGTTGAAAAGTTGAAGTTTAGCATAATAAAAGGGGTTTCAGAACGAGATCTAACTTGAGCATAGACTTCTCAAAGAATAAATTAGCCCAAACTCCTTTTGTTTGCACCGTAACCACATCGATATTTTCTCTCTCTCTACAAATCACAGATTTCAAGACCCAAGACGTTTATGAACAAAAAAATACCTCAACAAGCCAGTCAATCAATATTGCACGCATGCTAACATTTATGTCATTCTGAATTCTCTCCATGAAGTCTGTGGAAGGCCTTTTATTTTCCTATGTTTCCAGAAATTGGAAAACATCCGAGATCAGAATACTATATAAATTATCATTATGAATTGATAGCAAACATTTGGCCAGCTAGTGGAGATGAAAGCAATAAGTCATTATATTCCATGTAGGAAATAAGAAACACAAGTCATTATTTTAACAGTGAAAAAACGAAGTGTTACCTCAGATTCACGTAGGTGCTTGTAGATATCACAAGCATAGGTTGCACAAAGCTGCGGATCCGAGCAAATGTTATCAATATTGACAACCTTGTCCTCTCTTTTCAAATCAACAACTATTTCCCCACTATATATGTTACCTGCAAACAAATGAAAATACCTTAGACTGAAAAAATGAAATACTATACTTCACTTCAAAAAAGAAAAAAAAAAACGATCGTAATCAAAATTTTGATTGACCATGCAATTAAACATAAATGTGACTTAAAGTAAAGCAAAATTGCAGTAGTGCACAACCTTCTGGCTTGGTGGTACCACAAATGCTCAAATTGCTTGTCTTTCTCTGAATTGAATCAACAGCTGAGACATCCCTGTTGTCCAGATATTCAACTTCATCAGGACTCTTGATAGAATAAGAAGACAACGTTTCATCCATAGAAACGGACCTGACATCTGATTTAGCAGGAGAAACATCAAAGCTGCTCCTAACCGGCATAGAGACTCTGGCAACTGCAGGAGCAGCATCCTTCCTTTGTGGTAAGGAATTAGCCTTTGGAATGATAGTTGTGGCTGAGTTAATAGTCTTTAACTCACGTGATTTGTTACCACAAGCTGTTGATCTTGTGATGCTACTGCTTCTTGCGGGATCTTCTTTCTTGGTCTTGGCAGTTTTAATTGAACTTGACACCTTGCATTAAAAATCAAGCTAAGTCATGGATAAAACAAAACCTTAGCAACCAACTAACATACCCAAGCACTAAAGTTAAGCAGGTTTTTGTGATATCAATTGAACGGTATTCAATAAAAAAACAACGAACTTTTTGAATCATTAACGACTTAAGCATGTATTCCAAAAGTTTTCAACCTATTTAGCACAGAGGAAAGGAAAAAACAACAGAGAAAAATTTTAAACTGTTTTCTTCTTTTTACTATGAAGAAGATATTGAGGTTAGAATCCAAATTCCAGAACCTCCGACCTATTATATCAAAACCTCTCACCTGATTCACTTTAGAAAATTTTCAAATTTAAGAAAAAAAAATTGTTTTTCTTCAAATCTTTGCTTATAAAAATGAACTTTTCAGTCTCTTTACTTTTCATATACTCCTCAAATAAAATAATGCATTCTTATCGGTGGTTATCACCTCTTTATGTTCTTTCGACAATAGAAAACACTTTTAAATTTTTCAGAAAAGGTCGCCCTGGCCACAAATAACAAAACTCCAGCTGAAAAATCACACCGATTATAGAATTCTCATCACCAAAATCTCTAAAACTAAACTACAAATCTTCTTTTGGTCACACTGACAGAGACAATACAAATTCAAACACAAAAAGGATTTAAAAACCTCGTGTACCACAGCGCAACTTCACATTCGTGAAACATTTCCACAACAATAACATTATCCTTCAATAATCCAATTTACAATGCATGATACAACGTACTCCGATTCCAGAATCAAATTATTCAATATAAAACGAAAATGTTTTAACAAATCCTAATAATGTTACACGATCTCAGCGATGCCTTTCTGCAGATAAATCAATCAAAAAGTTAAACAGTAAAACGATCATTACCGAAGATGAGGAAGGCGCATTCCTCTGGTTTGTGATGTTGGCGAGCGGCGCTCTCTTCGCAGCCTTCCCCGACGGCACGACGGAGGAATGTCGTTTGGCCAGAGACGACGCCGTTGAGGAAGAAAACGACGAGCGACGATTCTGCGTCGACATTTCGTGTGCGCACGTGTTCGGAGAGAAACGATTTTTCATTTATAATGAACAAAACGGATCTTCGTTTTGTTGTTGTTGGCGCAGAATGCAGAGTAGGGAAACAGTGAAAGTTGGAAACTGGATAATTTGCTTTATTGTCGTAATTGTGAGAGGGTAGATGGGTTGGTTCAAAATCAGAACAAATCTGAACCGTTTATTGGGCTAGGTATTCGTTAGGAGCGGGTTCGGTCCCACGGATTTCAACGATTTCAAATTTCGTTATCACAGGTGGCAAACCTTTTCAAATTGCAAATTTCTCAGATACCACGTAAATCAAATATTTCTTTATTATTCAAATTTTATTTAGTTTCATGAAAACATATACACATTTTAGACTCAGTTTAATCTTGTTTTCTCCATTTTTAATGCAAGATTAGCGTGTATGATGAGTTTGCCTGCTTATAAAATACAAAATTCATTCAATTATTAACCATTCATTTGGGGTTTAATTTATTTATTATATGTTGTTTATGTGCTTTTAGTCATTGTAAAAATGTATGTCTTTACTTCTTGCAATTTTTCCAAATTTTACTTTTAATTTCCAAATGAAAAATTTATCAATGTTATTTTCTAATAAAAAAATAGTTGACATATATCACTTTTACTGTTAAATAAATTATCAATTTGTTTTACAAGTTAATCTTGTATGGTGTTAGTTGACATATATCACATTAATTGTTTCGGATGAATTTTCTAATAAAAAAATAGTTGACATATATAACATTAATTGTTTCGGATGAATTTTTGCTTTTTAGTACATTGTTTTTTAAAGAAGTACTTTTAATGCGTTAATATTTTTTTGGTAAATAATAAGTATTGGTATGTTGCGATTTTAGTATAATAAAAAAATAAAGTCTTATATTAAAAATTTAAATTTTATTAATTTTATTTAAATTTTATAATAATGAGTCTAATTAAATATACGTGTAATTTGTATTAATTGTCCCATCTGTTTATTAAAGAAAAATAGTTAATTTTAATACAAAGATAACTTTTTATTTATTTATTTATTTCGTTTTGTAAATTTAAAATCTTTTATGTACTTTTTTTAAGATTAATTGAATATTAACATTAATTGGTTCTCTAATAAAAATATATAATATTAATGTAATTCTAACAAAATTAATAAAATTAAAAAACTCAAACAAAATTAATTTAAAATTATATATTTTCTTATTATATTAAAAATGAAAATACGTGATTTCAGTACTTTCTTTAATAAACCAATTATTTTTTCTCACCTTTTTTTTTGGCATTTATATATTTTTGTAAAATTAATTGATTAATAGTTTTTTGTTCGGTCTTAGTTTTTACATCATTGTTTTTCGTTTGTGTTATATAATATCAACATTGATTACTAATGTGGCACAATCTCTTCATTATCCACTTTTTATGTAGTGAATTAAATGGAGTCATCTAATAAAATATTATTAGTTTGAGATATTTTATGGCTTCTTGATATTAACTTTTTTTTCTTGGCAATGTAATATTGTAAAACAAGACACCGAAATTTTGAAAAAGGAAACACGGAATAATACGTAGTATAGAGAAATAAAAAATCCACAAACATAAATTATTAACCTACTTAAAAGGTATCACGAAACTATCGTGGCAAAATAAATTATAGAACCTTAACCAATATTTATCACATGGAAACAACTTGCTCCTCACGTCATCGTGTAACAATGATAATTAACAGGAGAGACTGACATTAATGACAAACACAACTGAACAACTAAGCCTGATTAAAAAAAAATTGAGACAAAAAATAGGGTCTAAAAACTATTTCTTATAGATGAAAGGCTAAAAGCATAACTTACCAAAAAATTATTTATGAAATTATTTAGACAAATTAATGGCGTGATCAATCACGTAATGGTGTAATGATGGGACTGACTAAAAATTTATTTAACTCAACTTATTTCAAAAGAAAACCTAACATGGGACTGATTTAATGATGTAACGTATTATTGTTGTTTTTATGTTGAGTTTATGATTCATGCTTTACGTTAATTATTTCTAGTTATATGTATATCATTAAAATGTTTTAAAAATATTTTCGTTCTTTTAAATATTATCTTAATAAGAACATATATTAATACATTTTAGTACCATTTGTTCTATATTATATTTAATTTTAAAAATTAACATACATATTTACAAATAGAATAATGATATCACTATAATAGCGTTACATTCTTCTTGGTCGAAAAAAATAGAGACACTACTAGAATTGGCCTGATCGACCCCAATTGGACACAAAATAAAATATAAAAGATAGAGTAGGTCAAATTAAAGAATAAATAAAAAATAATATTAAATATTACATGGACAAAGTTGACATCACGAAATATATTTTTATCAACATAAACGTGAGTCAGGTTAATATTGTGTAGAGAAAGTAAATAAAAAATAAAAATATTAACAAAAAATGGGTCAAGTTCACTTTAAGATGGATGCAAATTAACCAATAAATAAAATAATAATATTAAACATTGTCCGGACCAGGTTAAAGCTAAAAACAATTTTTTTTTATATAAGTATCGGTCTAGCTAATGCCAAGTAAAAGAAATAAATAAAAAATAAAAATATTAATGAAAGAGCGACTCTAACCTATTATAAGATGAAGGCAAATTTAAAAATAATAATATTAAACAATGTGACGTTAAATGAGTTATATTTATAAATTAAAAATAGAAACATTAATGAAACACATCAAGTTACTCTAAATTGAAAGCAAACTAAATAATAAACAAATATAAAAATATTAAACTTTGTGTGGGTTAGACCAACACTAAAAAATAATTATTTATTAATATAAATGTCGATCTAGATGATGCTAAAAGAAATAAATAAATAAAAAATTAATAATAGAAGGGTTAAACTCGCTCTAAAACAGACACAAATTTAAAAATAGGTTTAATTAGTCGGATGATACCCATTTTCATTTAAATGTGTCAGTTTTTGTTTTTAAAAATGTGTCAATTAAGTCCCAACATTTGAAAAGGTAATTAGGTTTTTTTTTTACAAAAAATTATTAATATAGTTAAGAGTATTAATATTTAAAATGACTTACAAAATTAAGTATTCATATTTATATTAAAATTAATAGTAAAAGTCATGAATTAAGTTAAAAGTTTTAGTAATTTTTAGTAGAAAGGGACCTGATTAAAACATTTTTTCAAAAGTTGAAACTAGATTGACACATTTTAAAAAGTGGGTACCAAAGTGACACATTTAAACAAAAATGAGTATTATCCTACCAATTAAACCTTAAAAATAATAATATTAAACATTGTGTGGGCTAAAGTTATGCTAAACTAGTTGTATCTATGAATTAAAAAATAAATGAGGGATGCATTTACTTGATATTGCACACATTTTGTTTTCCCGATTCCCACGTGAAATATTTCCTTCTCTTTTTTTCCCACTTTTCAGGAACTCATTTTGAATTTCCCACTCAAGCTCATTTCACTTTCTCCCTCAAGCTTATCTCACTTTCCACCTTCCTCGAGCTCATTTCACTTAGAAAAGTGCTAGAGAAAATACGGGTGAAACCCTTTTCCCTTCTTCTCAGTTTCAGTTTTAGGTGAGGCACCTCATTTTCCAATTCAATTGAGGCCTAGATAAAGTGTTCCAAATAGATTTTGAAGATTGTGGCTTTGTTAGACATTGAAAGGTGTAGGAGTTGCAAACTAGACTATTTTGATTTTTCAATCTCGTACCTTATTTGTCTTGGGTTGGAAAACCAAGTTGCTCTTCCTGTGCAGAATCGAGAAATTAAACCTTTTCTGTTTTTGCAAACAATCTCTAATTGGGGATATTTATTTTTAAAAAAATGGCTGGCGAAGGTTAGGTCATCTCTAATTGAAATATTTATTTAAAGAAGAAAAAAGTTAGTGAGAATTGAGTGTGAGCTACACGAACACTATTGCCAATTGTTTGAAAAAAAATTGAACTTTTAAATATTTTTTTAAAATTAAAATAATTATTTTATCAATTTTACATTTTAAGTCATCATGTCTTTAAATTTAACTGATTTTATTTAATTTAACCATTTTTAAACTTAATCATTTTTTAATTATTAAACTCTATGAAATAAATAAAAACTATTTAAAATAGAATTTCATAAATTATTTTAATTTCATAGTTATAATAATAATAACAACAACACATGCGCTTTAACACATTTGTTTTCACTAGTTAATATAGAAATTGTTTTATCATCGATATAATTTATGTTACTCAAGTTGATTTCCCAAACCCTTGCAAAATTATTAGCCATCCTAGGTAGAGGTTGGGCTAGGATATGAAACTATAGTCCAAGTGAGTAAGATTATATAGGAAAAACATTCTAATTATGAGTAGGGAAGAAATAATCTTATAGATTGTACTTAACCTAACTTGAGAGAGAGGAAACTTGATTTCTACGTAGGGGAACCTTGAAAGAACAATTTGAGGTTTAAATTTCTCCTTAGATGAAAGTCACTTGTGTGCATAAACGTAGTCTTGAATCTGGTTAACAGTTGCAAGTCATGCAATGACCAGTTCTCAAGATCATTATCTATAAAAGTGGCTAGCCTTAGGTTTGAAGATCCTACAAGGGGCATGAGCAAGCTCTGAGGGCTCATGAGCAAGCTCTGAGTGCTCATGAGCAAGTGATAACGTTGTCGTTAAGCGATCAAATTACCACTACTTAACTTTAGCAACTTCAGTATTGCCAAGTTAGTAGTGAACAAACTAGTTAGGGTTAAGATAACCCTCAGTCGTCTCTCAATGAATACGAAATTGATTTCAAATATTTGAGTTTTATAAAAATCTATCCAAAATGCAATTAAAACTAGAAACTATAAAAATATGATGGGGTTTTGATATGCAAAGAATAAATGACACAAATAAGAGATTGTAAACACAGAAATAGTAAATAGTTCAATTCCACTGCTTTTTCAAAATAGGATTCTTCATCGGTTATCTAGAGATTATTGTTAAATTAATTATTGTTGTTGATTTACAAATCAATCAATGTAAAGTCTCAATTCATTTGTTGGCATT
>Ga0099822_1009749_pt1 | contig 12027 bp, 4 predicted proteins | sample CowpeawhiteBW_FD_76839 | JGI IMG/M metagenome (GOLD analysis project Ga0099822, IMG submission 76839) | Root nodule microbial communities of legume samples collected from California USA - Cow pea white BW | ecosystem: Host-associated > Plants > Roots > Nodule | place: USA: California | collected... | reverse complement strand
TTTGGTGTTTAATTCTTTAAGTAAAACATTTCATTTGTAAAATAGATTAATGTAAAGGAACTGTTGAGGATCTTCCCAAACATATTAAGATTGAAGTTGAGAAATCACTCTCAGAATTTAATTGTCTTAAAAAGACAAATTATTTGAATATCAATTAGCTTTTACTTTTTAAATCCTTGGTGTTTAATTCTTTGAGATAAAATTATTTATACTGTGTGAAATGTGTCTAATGTTGACATAAAATTGTTGTTTTTCAGATTATCACAATTGAATTTCTGGACAAGTATAAAAAATGGTGAAGCTAAATTGGAAGCAGTGGATAAACTATTTTATGCTTTCGTATACATATAAAATAGGTACATCGAGGCTAGAGGGGAAGTATTGTAGCTCTTTAGAGTCTTCAATATAATTGACCTTGCATGAGTATAATTTTTCATAGATGCAATTTTCACCACGTAGTACTGTCACTGGCATAGTGTTGATCTAATTTATTTCCTTAAAAAAATTTCATCGACTAATATCTATTATGTTTATATTCTGATGATCAAATGATGTACTTGTTTATATAATAAATTAGTTTAATCATAAGAGCTGCTTGTTTGCAGATTCTGGTGTAGACCCGGCTGCAGCTGGATTACAGGTGGCCTCAGATGGGAAACCAAAAATTCTCGATATTCTTGATTGGTAAGAATTATTGAAGTTTTATCTGCTTTGTATTACTTTACCAATAAGAATTGATATACTTATTTCCCCCTCCAACACTGGGAGCGGAGACGTTGATACCTCAAAGGTGGTAAAGGATGATGCTGATGATTGTATTTTAGGGGCTTCTGGTTAGTGCTAGCTAAGGAAAAATTATGGGAAAATTCTTCAATATATTGTACTATTTCAACTGTCTAGTGCCTTCATCTTAACATGTATCGCTTGTGATGACTGCTAATTTCTTATCAGTTTTAAATTCTTGATTGAATTTGAAGTCTCAATCCTACTTCATTCTGATACATATGGATGCAAAACAGGGAAGATGCATATGTTGTTTTGTTGTGTTTTTTTTCAGTTATTTCCATTTTTTTTGTATTCAGAATGAATATTTTTTTCTAAAAAAAAGGCCCATGGGCTGGCCCTATAGCATAGGGCTTTTGTGGACTTTTGGGTCCTGTGGGCTTTTTCCATAAGGGGCTTTTTGGCCCTGTGGGCTTTTCTAACCCCAGCCCATATGGGCCAAGGCCAAATCATGAGAAATGGGCCAATTTGACAAGTCTAATTTTCATTATGCTATTCTCAAAAAGAAAAAAAAAAACTCAAAGTGGAGTCGTCATGGGTTCTAACGACTTCACTTTATTCATTCACTGAAACCGTCTTGATACAGGACGACTTTACTTTTAAAAAATATATATAGAAACCGGCAGGATACATGACAACTTTATCTACAATGTTGTCATACATCCTAATGACTTGTCCCTATTTTACAAATAAAAAATAAATGAACCCATTTTTACAATTTTGGCATCAAAGTGACCTCGAAATACAAAAAAAAAAGTCATCAAATTTACTTGAGTCTTATCAAATAACATGTAAAATTAACTATTTAATATAAATTCTGAAAAATCATTACCATACAAGATGCAGACCTTTCTAGCATGATTAGGATTCAATTTAGTCTTGGTAAAATAACCTATATAATTATCTAATTTAATGTAAATTATGAAAACACACAATCAATAATTAGTCATTACTTAATAATAATAAAAAATAGTAATTAATTTTCATTTTAATCATAAAGATATTATAAAAATATAAGTTTTATAACAGTGTCTACATAATATCTAATGTCACGTCTGACATCAGGATTGTAACGTCCCACTTTAATAGAATACATCTAATAAAATAAAACGTCGCATGTTTATTTATAGTATAAAATAGAGCACCCTCCGAAAATATATAAGAATAATCCATTACAGTCATCCATAATATACTAAAAGGACTACCCAAAGGCACAACACAATGCCTTGAACATAGACTAAACATGAATCAATTAACAAAATATTGCTGATAGAGCAAGGAAATTAAAATAGCAGTTCATAACCTTGACAATGAGCAATAAAGAATGCAGGGAGCCTAACTAAACAGCAGCATCTTCGTCAAGATCATAATCACCAAGAGTCTCCACATCTGCTCACACCAAGGATTTGGTGATCATCACAAATAGGAAAAACCAAACAAAGAACACAAACACAAATAGAAAGGGTGAGCTAGTGAAAATAATTTTTAACAGTTAAATAAAGAAGTTATGAAACACAAGCAATGTACAACCAAAGAATTATTCACATGCTTATCTTCATCTAAACAATTAATGGACTCTCAACTCGATTATCCGGATAATGTCCTTGATATAGAATTCTAAAAGAAGTATGCACATGTGCTTGTTTCTAAACTCTACAGAGAGTCCAGACACAAAAGGTTATCACCCAACCACACACAAGGTTAATCTCATTATGCCTTGGGCCCAAACACGTCCCAAGACTAGGACTTTCTATCACTCTCACCACATAATTCATTCTACTTTATATGAGTGTGAATGATTATCATAGTTCAAAATACCTTCCTTTATCTAGATATCTCTTATATCAAGACATACACTAACCACACCATCACCAAGAATTTTCCTTGAAACTCTTTCATCATTAATATTCCATATGTTATCTAAGAACATTATCATCCCAAGCTAAACATATCAAGTACAGGTAAAAAAAAATGTCACATCATCCATGCATAGCTTCATACATCATATTTTTAACATTAACTCAGTCAATCACAAGTTAATGTAAGGAATTAAAATTCTGTAGCAATTCTCGCTTAAGCTAGACTGATCTCGCTTAAAATAGATTGATCTCGCTTAAGCTAGAATAACATATTTCCACTGGTTACAACATGCAAAAACCTAAAATCCCAAACAACAAAACTAAAAAAACACAACCACAAACATCAAACCAGCATTTTAAGCACGATTCAAAACCAAAAATATGCAAGACACTAAAAAAAAGGTTTCAAAGTCCTAGCTTCCCTTACCTTGGCAAAGCTACTGTGAAGGGGAACCCTAAGAGGAAGGGACACCATAACCTAAAACTACTTAAGGAGCTGAAAACATAACATTGGAGGACAAAAAGAAAACCAATTCAGAGTTTAACGTGGAACTAAAGTTTAGGGACAGAAAAACGAAAAGGAAAAGAGAGAGGTTTTTCTCAACTTACATGGAGAAAAATGGTTTCTGCTAACTGGAAGGAGGGTTTTTCAATTGCCCTAGTACAGCTCCTACTTCAACACTAGGAGGAAGAAGGTGAACTATTTATAGAAAAGGAGACAAAATGAAAGTGAGGGGCTGGGAAGGGGTTCTGGAGGCAACTAATGGGCTGACTATGGACCCTTACTCACTAAAGCTGAACCCATTTACTTAAAACGAAAAGTGGGTCTTAAGAGGATTAGACAAACTTATACATGTAAAATAGTCTACTTGATTTTTTAATCATGATACAAGTAAAGATGTGAAACTTTTAACATGAGTCGGGTTGAACTAGGGATGCCAAAGCAGGCCAGGCCCGCCAGCCCGCCAAGAAAAGGGCAGACCGGGTTAGAATTTCCAACCTGTCAACCCGTTGTAACCCGGCCCGCCTAGCCCACAAGTTTAGCGGGCCAAAACGGGCCAGCCCGCCCTGGGCCGTCAACCTTTTTTTTTTTTTTTAATTTTATGTTTAAAATTAAAAATAATTAAAAAATAATACTTTTTTTATATTATATAATAAATTTATAAAAAAAATTAAAAAGTTAAAAAAAATTAAAAAAATTAAAAAAATTAAAAAAATTAAAAAAATTAAAAAATTAGAAAAAAAGGTGGGCCAGCTCGCCAGCCCGCCCTAAGACAGGACGTGTTACAATATCTAACCTGTTTATTGGTGGCGGGCCAACCCGACCCGGTCTTTTTTGCAGGTCACAGACAGACTGGGCCAAAACAGACCGTGTTGGCCCGTTTTGCCACCCCTAAGTTCAACTGAGTATTAATTGGATAACCAGTAAAATTATCTATTTATTTAACTTTTTTGTGTGAGAAATTGAAAAATCACACATTTTCTCTCCCATGTTTCTTTGTGTGCAACTTAAGAGAGAAGAGTAAAAATACAAAAGATGGTAGGAGAGGCTAAAAAGGGAAAAACATTGAATGAGAATGATGATGTAAAATTCGTTCATGTAATCTAATTTAATTATTTAATTTTGATAAAAAGTATTTTTTTTTTTGTTATTAAGGTGAGTTTTAATCTGGCCCGTAAAATAATCTATTTTATCTATTTCATGTGAATTATAAAAAAACCTTAATTATTAATTGGTCATTACTTGTCAATTAATAAAATGTAATGAATAATTTTTATATTAATTACAAAGATAAGATGAAATTGCAAATTTTGTAACATTATTTTATATAGTATTTGTGACGTTACCTCTAAAATTAGATCCAGTAAATTTATATATGTAAATAGCATAATTGTTTAATTGTCATAGAAGATAAGACGTGGACCTAATTTTCATTTTAATCATAAAGACATAATGAAAATCTATGTTTTATAACAATGTCTACATAATATTTTATATACATAAAATAACAATTTTTTTATTTTTTAATCATGATGCAAATACAAAGGTAGAACTTTTAATATGAGTTGGGTTGACTTGAATCTTATTCGAATAACCCGTAAAATTTTCTATACATCTAAATTTTTGTGTGAGAAATTGAAAAATTACACATTTTCTCTCTCCAATTTCTTTGTGTGAAACCTTAAGAGAGAATAGTAAAATTACAAAAGATGGTAAGAGACGCTAAAAGGAAGAAACATTGAATGAGATGAGGTAGAATTCATTCATGTAATCTAATTTAATTATTTAGTTCTGATAAAAAATTTCAAATATAATTTTTTTTTCTGTCATTAAGGTGAGTATGAATCAGGATATCCAGTAAAATTATCTAATTTACGTCAATTATAAAAAATATTAATTATTAATTAGTCATTATTTATTAATTATAAAAATTTAATAGTATAATTTAATTATTTAATTTTGATAAAAAAAATTATTATTTTTTAATTACTAAGGTGAGATTGAATTTGGATATCTCGTAAAATTATCTATTTTACATAAATTATAAAAAATCATAATCATTAATTGGTCATTGCTTATCGATTATAAAAATGAAATAAATATTTTTTATATAAATTATAAAGATAATATGCAAATCCAAGTTTTCTAACCGTCTTTAATGATTTTAATAGACTAAACAACTTATTTTTTTATTATTTTAAATGAAATTAAGAAGTTTTTTATTATATTTTATTTTATTAGTGTAAATTTCTGTTATATCTTAGTTGCCGAAGAGGAATGAAGATTAAGAAATTTATAGTTGATATTAGACTTGAATTTTTGGTGTTTTGATGAGTTATGACTTTGTGGATCAGTTGATATATTAGGTTCAAAATGGATAGCTTTCAATTTGTGAGTTGATATTGAAAAATGGTACTTAGGCTGTGTGAAAACATTGGAGGAGACGAAGAAAACAATGGAGATGCAAGGTAGAAGTTAGAACTTCTTAAATTTTTTTATGTAAAGTGATTTGACATTCAAGAAATGATAGTTGAGGTTCTTTTTTAACATTTCTATAATAGTTAGAAATGCAAAGATATTCAACGTAAACATACTGGTGGTGGTGTGTATTATTTTTTAAATATGAATAATATTATATTAGTAGGTGATAATAGTGTAATGTTGTTAAGTTAATATATAAAATAAATGTATATTTTTTAAAATTAAAATGAAATGAATAGAGAGAATAATTGTTGATGAATAAAAAAAAGGAAAAACAATAAACCCCGTTTTATAGAAAATAGGTAAAAGTAACTGTTAATTTTAAACAATTCAATAAATAATTACATTGTAAAGGGTATAATTGATAATATGAAATGTGGACACAAAAGAGAGAATTTTCTTTATATTTTGTTATAGATGATCAAATTATTGTCTTTATTTTAGTTTTGTTTAATTTATAAGAGAGATTTTAGGTAATAAAGGTTAGGTTAAAATGTATTTTGTTCATAATTTTCGTCAAGTTTTGTCGAATCAATCATAATTTTGTTTTTGTGTTCAAATAGGTTCAAATTTTTGTCAATTTTATACAATTTGGTATTTTTTTGCTAACACCTTTTAAATCATTACTGACCATGAACGGTGATTGTTACGTGTCATTTCGTTATTTTTTTTATATTTTTTTTAAATGTCCACATGTCAACGCAGCAGCATGCCAAACGTATCAAAATCAATGTTATATATTCAATTTATTTCCTATATTTGCTATTTATTTTTTCAATTTAGTCCTAATTTTGTTTAAAATTGAGTAATTTTGTCCCTCTCGAAATTGGGACCAAATTTAATTTTTATATAATAGTTATAATGATGTGAATTTTAATATATTTAATAAAAAAATGTGAATTTTAATATAAAAATTAAATTTGGTTTCAATTTGGAGAGGGACAAAATTAGTTCATGTTTAAAAAAATTAGGACTAAATTGAACAAAAATAATGAATATAGAAACAAAATTGAATATAAAATATTGACTCTAACCGGTAATATGTTGTTGGGTTGACATGTGAACATTTAAAAAATTTAAAAAAAAATCAAAAAAATCACAAAGTGACACGTGATCGTCACTATTCATAGTCGCTAATGATTTAAATGGTGTTAGCAAAAAAAAAGACCAAATTGAACAAAATTAACAAAAATTGAGACCTATTTAAGCATTAAAACAAAATTAGAATTGAAGTGATAAAACTTGACAAAAATGTAAACTAAAAAGGTATTTTATCCTAAATTTACTAATCTCATTATAAATTTCCTTAACTTATTGAATGAGTAGAAGAAAAAACAATTTTAATTCCTTATTGTAAGTTTGAATAAAGTAGGGAATAAAAAGATATAAAATTTAGTTCCAATTTAGTGTAAAACTTTTGGTGATGAGGTGACTACTCGTGTATTTTTAATAAAGATAGAACAAATATTAGTATATTTATTTAAAGATTAACTATGTTTTTTTTTTCTAAACTATAATGTAATTTTGATTTTTACATCCAACAATTTTATTTTTCTAAACTATAATTTAATTTTGATTTTTACATCCAACAATTTTAATTGTTTTTTTACGAGACAAATGATTGATGAATCACGCTGACCTTTTCACCTTTTAGCATATTGATAAAAGGGAAATTTGTAGAATGCATCCCACTCAAATCCTTGTGTCCACTAAAGAGATTAAAATAGTGAGAGATGTCTTTGAGAATTTTCTTTTTGTGGAAAGAGTAGTCAAGCCATATGACAACATATCTAACGCTAAGTAATTCTTATATTTTCTCTGTTGTGTATATATTTTATATTTTATATTATAATAAATTTAATGATTGATATAATTTAGTGTACATTGTTTTTTACATCTAAGTCAACTCATTTGAGGTTAAGATGACTTCATGTTCATAGGAATAAACTATATGATGTATCGATATTTCAAAGTGGGTCACGTATCTGTGTTTGATACGTATCTATATCTATATCTGACATGTATTCGTACTTGATGCTTTAAGATACTTTATCCATACTTATCAATAGAGCATCTAATTTACAAAGGTAATATAGTACAAGAAAATATTTGAATAATGATTAATTTTAGTAACAAAATTAATTAGTCACTATATAGTGACCAATTTAAGTATCAATTTTAAAACTAAAAATTATTGACAACTAAAATAGTTTCAAAAAATTATAATTAGTCTCTAAATTGATAATTAAAATAATTTTTATTATGAATTGATTTCTAAATTGGCCAGTAAAATTAGTTACCGAGATTTTGACTACCAAAATAAAAATAATTGGTCACTAACATTAGCTACTACCAAAATAATTAGTTTATAAATTGGTCTCTAATTAGGAAATTGGTCTCTAACATATTTTTAGTAACTAAAATTGGTCATTATTTAAGAGTTTTCCTATCGTGGTACTTTTATAATGACAATAATTTATATTTTTTTATGTTGATAACTTTAATACATATAATTTTATTTTGGATTAACAAAATAACAATCATATATTTATTATGTTTTTAAGAATTATTGTACCTATTTTTCGATATTCATATATCGCATATTTATCACGTATCGTGTCCTACTATTTTCAAAATAAACGTATCGACGTATTGAATACGTATTGTGTCTGATACACGTATCGTGTTTGTGCGTCAAAACATTTAATATAAATTATCTGTCTAACTACTAGTGAATTTTATTATATAAAATACTTCTCATTATTTGTATTTAATTTGTACTTATATTAAATGAGGAACCACAATCATATTTACGAACATTATTAATTTATAGACGAATGTAATATATAATTGACTCAAAAGACTTAAATAACTAAATGTGAGTTCTAATTTTTATTGATCAAATACAATTTTGAATATGTGGATTTTGAGATGAAAATTGACATGAAAAATTCACGCTTTTTACATTACTTGGATCTATATTAATTATATAACTAACATAAAAAGGGAACTGTAGTCCTAAAAGTTCAAAGAAAGCATGTGATTCGAAACCTATCACAATATCTAATATCATGTGCCTAACTCATGTCACAAAGATAAAATAGTGTAAGAAATATCTTTTTTGTGAATAAATTCTTAAAAGTTCAAATTTTAATTTTACCATTATTTTATATATATATATATATATATATATATATATATATATATATATATATATATATATAGCATATGTGCTGGTTTCTAAACTCTGCAGAGTTCAGACGCAAGGGTTTATCACCCAACCACACATAGGGTTAATCCTCTAATGTCTTGGGCCCAATATGTCCCAAGACTAGGACCTCTTGCCACTCTCACCACTTAAATGATTCTACTTTATGTGAGCGTGAATAATTTTTAGAGTTTAGGATACCTTCCTTTATCTAGACATCTCTTATATCAAGATATACACTAACCACCATCAACAAGAGTTTCCCTTGAAACTCTTCTACCAACAAAATCCACATGCCATATCAAGCGTTCAATTCTCATGCCAAACCACCACCAATCAAACAAGTCATGTTTCTATTTCATACTCAACATAACAAAATTTCATTTAATCTCATACTTTATAAATGCATACCATGACATACATATATCACAAGATAGTATTCATCCCGAGTGCCAACAGTTAAGTACCTGTAATTCCATACAATCAAGCACAACACATAGCCATAATTCTTACATCAAAATTCCTAAGAAAATTTATTATCACAAAACCAAAATCACTGCAGTAATGCGTGACACATTTCTCAAGCCACATATATCTAATCGACGATCCAACCGATCAAACCATAAAATAGCATGTTATGAACCAAATGTCCAAATTTGAGCTCAATCCAACTGTTAATGAGTCGGGAAAGTCAATTTTACTAAAATTGCGCATATCAGAAAAATGGGCACTCGCCCAATGATCACCCAGACACTTCAGAATATGAAAAAATAATGTCAAATATCATATCACAGTTTCATGAATATTTGAACCCCTAACTTGAAAATACACCAAAAATTAATGTTTTCCCCAATTTTGTCTCATACTTCACAAAACACGAATAACATAAAATAGAAATATCGTGAAACCCTAGCTTTTCTTACCTGAATAATGCTCGAAAACGATAGCAAACACTTATCAGAGAAACACCGCAGCTCCAGAAATCAAACAACAAGCTGAAACGTGGATACAAAAACAAATACAGGACATGAGGATGAACCCTAACCCAAACCAACGTACCCCAAACGGTAAAAGGGGGAAGAAACAAAAAGGGAGTTTAAAGATTCAACTTACTTGGAAGTTGAAATGAGTTTGGCTAGCTCGTAGAGGAACGTGAGTGAAACCCTAGTAGAGCTCCTGCTTAAGAAAGTAGAGGAAAGGAGAAAACTGTTTTTAGAAATGAGACATAAAATGAGGATTAGGGGCTGAAAATGGGTATAGGGGGTCCTCAAATGGGCTGGCCTTAGGCCCACGAAAAGGCCAAATCCAAAATGCTTTAGAACTAAAAAAAATGGGGCTTACATAATTCATTCATGTAATCTAATTTAATAATTTAATTTTGATAAAAAATTAAAATATATTTTTTATTATTAAGGTGAATTTGAATCTAGATAATCTCTAAAATTATCTATTTAATATGAATTATAAAAAATCTTAACTATTAATTAGTCATTACTTATTAATTATAAAAATGTAATAAATAATTTTTATTTTGATCGTAACACAGTATAAAAATAAAAATTTTATATAAGGTCCGAACAAATTGATACATGTAAAATAACTTAATTGTTTAATTATGATACAAGCTAAAGTACATATCTTTTCGACATGAGTCAGCTTCACTTGAATATTGGAATAACGAGTAGAGTGATCTATTTAATGTAAATTACAAAAAATCATTATGATACAAGTCAAGATACAAATATTTTTAACATGAATAGGATTGAGTTGAATTTTTTATATGAATTGGATTGAGTTGAGTCTTGATCAGATAACTTGTAAAATTTACCTATTTAACATAAATTATGAAAAATCATTATGATACAAGTTAAGATGCAAACATCTTCGACATGAATACGATTCAATTGTGACTTGGTCAAATAATTATAATATTATCTATTTAATGTAATATATGAAAAATTGCAATTATTAATTAATCATTACTTATTAATCATAAAAATAGTAAATAATTTTCATTTTAATCATAAAGACATTGTGACAATATAAATTTTATACCAATGACATCAGAATCAGACATAGTAAATAATTTTTCATTTTAATTCTAAAGACATTATGACAATATAAATTTTATATCAGTAGATTAATGTTATAATATCATATCTGACGTCATGTCTGACATCACATCTGACATCATGTCTGATATCACGTCTGATGTCAATGTCTAACGTCATGTCTGACATCACGTCTGATGTCAACGTCTAACGTCATGTCTGACATCACGTCTGTCCAGATCAGACAGACTGCATGTAAAATAACTAATTTTTTATTTAAGTAAGAATGCGGAACTTTCAACCTGAGTCAAGTCGGGTTGAACTGAATCTTATTTAATTATTTGGATGGGATGATGTAGAATTTGTTCATGTAATCTTATTTAATTATTTAATTTTGATAAAAGCATAAAATAAGTTTTTTTTTTTAATAAGGTGAGTTTGAATCTGTATATCTCGTAAAATTATCTATTTTAACTTAATTATAAAAAAAAGTTAATCATTAACTAGTAGTTGTTTATTAATTATAAAAGTGTAATAAATATTTAGTATAATTACTGATTTGGTATCCAAACTTTTGGTTTGTTCAATTTAGTATCCCAATTATCTAAAGAGATTCAATTTGGTCATCTCCGTTAAGTTGGAGTTAACACCGTGTCCGTACATGACACGTGTCAAGCCATGAAATTTTTTATTTTTTTAAAATTTTTTGTTTTTAAGAAAAAAATTATTATTGTTTTCAAAAAATTTAAAAACTGCCACGTGTCAGTTTATAATCGTGCCACATGGCAGCTTACAATAATGACACGTGACAGTGGTAATAGTTGTTTTCAATTTAGTACCCCAATTTAAATTTTTGATTCAATTTAGTACCCCAACTTTTTAGAATGATCCAATTTCGTCCTCTCCAATTTGAGACCAAATTAGTAAATAAGTTTAATTACAACTTATATATACATGTTACAATAACTTTTTCTAATATATACATCAAATCATTTCACCTAAATACTTAAATTATTTTACTTTTTACATTTTAACCTTTGTAATTTTTTACACTTGTAAAAAATAAAATAATTTGAATATTTAGGTGTAGTGATTTGATGTATAAATTCAAAACAATTATTTTAACATGTATATATAAGTTAT
>Ga0099822_1009747_pt1 | contig 12028 bp, 5 predicted proteins | sample CowpeawhiteBW_FD_76839 | JGI IMG/M metagenome (GOLD analysis project Ga0099822, IMG submission 76839) | Root nodule microbial communities of legume samples collected from California USA - Cow pea white BW | ecosystem: Host-associated > Plants > Roots > Nodule | place: USA: California | collected... | reverse complement strand
CCGACTTTGACACCATTTCAGAAGGGGTTCCATACCCCTATATTGGAGGAGCAAGCTCAGCTTCAACCCCTGCTTGGGACTTCACAAGCTCCTATTTACCTGGTGGTAGACCAGACCAAAGATTTATGGGTGGATTGAATGGTGATAGGACCTCTAGAGGGCCAGAGTCAGCACCAGCATGTGATGTAGTTGTTGAGGAAGAGGATGAAACCAAGGAATGGATGGCACAGGTGGAGCCAGGGGTTCACATTACCTTTGTTTCTCTCCCTAATGGGGGAAATGATCTCAAAAGAATTCGCTTCAGGTATGTTAAGAAATCACTCACAATCCTTGATAGCGAATTGTTTTACTATGAATCTTTATTCAGAGTATTAATTAATAACTAAATTAGTTATTAATTGTTGGCCTAACTCTGCATTGTTACCACTGCTCTTGACACGATTTCATTTGTAAAGATAGATTTGAATTGAAAGTTGTGAAATAATATGTACCTATTATGAGGACTTATTATTATACAGAGAATATTGTTAGTTGTTTTACTGAAGTTAGAGACTGAAAGCACTTACCATTTAAATTTGAAGCCGAGAGATTTTTGACAAGTGGCAAGCTCAAAAATGGTGGGGTGAGAATTATGACAGAATCATGGAGCTTTACAATGTCCAGAGATTCAATCGACAAGCTCTTAACACTCCTTCCAGATCTGAGGATGAGGTAATCTGCAACTTCTACACCAGTACGATGTTAAGTTGTTAACAACAGTTCATTTCATCGACCTTGTAATTTTTAATGAAAAAGACTGCAACAACAACAACAACAACACTACCATAAAAGAAATACTATATTGAGTTCAAGATTTGTGAACATACTATGTTGGCTTTGAACAGCAAAGAGATTCTTCATACTCAAGACTGACATCTGGACAAGAAAGCCCGGGGTCGATGTCGTTGAAGGAATGGACACCAAGGAATCACTATAAACCCTCATTGAATAACCAATCTGAAGCCATGGATCAAGGTGGTGGTCAAAACTTCCCAGCAGGGTCATCTGTGGAAGCATCAAGGACAACCACTTCTTCTAGAGATGAGCCTTCAATGAGCAATGCCAGTGACCTGGAGGCAGAATGGATAGAGCAAGATGAACCTGGAGTGTACATTACGATCCGACAACTAGCTGATGGAACAAAGGAGCTGCGTCGTGTCAGATTCAGGTAATGTTATGTTATCATCATGCATGTCAGCATTTTCCTAGTTTCTAGTGGTTCCTCCTCAATAAAACATGTGACATGTTCCTACCGAAGAACATGATCCGAGGAACATGTACTTAGTTGATGAAGTGAAATGATGAAATTGTCCAATAGACTGCATGTTGACATGTTGCCAAATTTCATTAAAAAAATCAAAATTTTATACATAAATACACACAGATATATGGTTTTTTGATTTTGGAGTTTATGAACTCTATCTGCAGCCGGGAGAGATTTGGGGAGGGGCATGCAAAGAAATGGTGGGAAGACAACAGAGAAAGAATACAAGCTCAATACCTTTGACGTGTGGTGGCCTTGAAGAGAATGTGTCCCAAGCGGGTAGAATCCTCAATTTTGTTTCCTAGAGATTGTAGTGTAGTTGACTCCAGTTTATAAGTGGAGTTCTATGAAGTTGTTGATACTCTCAAACAATGCAAGCCCCGCATTGCATGGTATTGGAAACTATAGGCTACCTGGACAACCTATGTAGAACGAAGTTTACAGAACAAAAGAGTTGTTTCACATTTGAATCAGAGGTGAGGCGAGTCATGATGTTTTATTTCAAGATTTAAGGTGCTTGTTAATATGTTATTTTCCCATCTTATGGGTGGATAGTCTATCTTGATTCCAGCAACCTGGTAACTATTCTAGATCATGAAAAGTGAGCATTTGTACAAAAAGAAAGACATTTGGAAATTGGATCTGATTTGTTAGCAACATTTGCAATATGGTCTATACTAATCCTGCAGATTGGATCTGGTTTTTCTTAAGTATATTGAAATTCCAAAGAAGAGTTCCAGTTTATTTTATCATGATAGTATAACTTGGTCCGCAAATTGGACCCAAATTTTCTTGACACAATTTCTAAATCACTGATTTTTTCTTTGTATAACTTTTTTTAAGGATTATGGTTCGGGCTTTTCCTTTGTATAACTTTTTAGGATTATGGTTCATATCCAATGGAATTGAGCCTGAGTCTCTTTAACAAAATTGATTGGTAACACATGGGTCTATTAAGGAATCAAATAGTTGTCACCAAAACCTATATATAGAGATGTGTAGTTATGATTTGGAGAAAGTAGTTAGGGATTTATCACAAATCTGAAACAATAATAATGTGAAAAACAACATTCACATTATTAGATTATTAATACAAGCAAAATTTAATACCACAAATTACTAATAATGATTATCACAAAAAAGTAATGTAAACTCTACAACTAATAAATTTCATGGGATAGCCGTTTTCTCAATTAAGGAATTAGAGAGTGGGATAGGATCTCCAATTTTGTGACAGTGGGATGAAATCTCAGCTCTTAGTTTCTAAAATTAAAAGTTTTAGTATGAAACAATATAACAAAAACATTGACGAATGACGAGGTTTTAAAATTGGAGACTAGTTTTTCTTCATTGAAGGGTGTCGATGTTTCATAGTTACCACAACAATCCTCCAAAACCTATAATAATGCTTAATCGTTTTGGAGAATAGTAATAAAGACATCATAGAAAACAGAAATAATATAACAAAAGACATTCAAAATGGTTATTGTTTTGAACTATAATTTTTCATTTATGAATGACAATGATTCTATTAAAAGTAACAATGTAATGTCCAAGACTTGTAGATTTGATCAACAAGTAAATTCATCTTTTAAAGAATGAAAAAATACCATATTAGAAAAAGTTTCAGAATCTAAAAATAAGACTCATTGATTTATTTAATTAGTTAAATACAAGAAAAGAAAAAACAATTAAATCTCCGAATATTATTAAAAATGCACTCGACTTCATAAAAAAATTATCCATAATTATATGGTTGTATTGTAGGTTTCGTCTCCAATGTAATATATTCTAATATAGAAACATTCGAATCATGTGAAGATATTAATTTTCGTGACAGTATTAAAAGTTAACATATATAAGAAAATTCAATATTAATGTGCCAAATTTATAAACTAAAAAAGAAGGCATAACTAAAGTCAAAGCTTTAATAAATCATCTCATTAAATCAAAAAGCTTATTATCAAACATGAAATAAAGAATTTGTATGCTACAATACTCATTTATGGTAATGTATAATAACATGAAAATAAATATTTTACTAATGTAAAATATATTTTTTAATGACAGATAAATTCGACAAAAAAAATATACTTTCTATAACGGTTACTCAGTCGATATAAAAAATTCATTTTCTATGTTTGTTTTAAAGAATCATCATAGAAAAATATTAGAAGACGTTGTTTAAATGATTTGTTCTGTCTTCTATGACATTTAAAATTAAACTCTCATATAAAGTAACTAGAGATAATAAATAAACACGTCTCCATATATATTAGCTGAATCCATTCTTATTGAAAAAATTCCTGCATTGATTAAGTACGAATATGGATATGGATAATACCCAATATTTTTAAGTGGGTATGTATATATACATATTTATCCTGTCCTTGTTTCCATCTTCGTCCTATCTCCATCACCGTTTAAATTAATATTTATAATTTATTAAATAACCTAATATATATATATATATATATATATATATATATATATATATATATATGTGTGTGTGTGTGTGTGTGTGTGTGTATACATAATATTATCGATGAATGAGATATAAGATATTAAGTTCTCAGCGTAATCAACTTTATTATAAAGACTTTGATAGATGAAATATAAAACTCAAACCATTTAAATAAATTACTCAAATCTATTAATATCTATTGTTAGTAATTTTTATGAATTCTCACTTAATATTCTATATTTGATGTTTATAGGTGTTAAGAAATTAATGAAAAAGATTATCTCATGAGTGAAAATAAGTATGATGATGAATGTACATTATATTCTAGTAATTAAATTTTTTATTTTGAATTATTATATCATATTTTATTTTTCTTTTTTTTTATGTGGGTGGGTTGAATGCAAGTAAAACTACTGAACTTTTAAAAATTAATAAATTTTTTTATTATCATAAAATTTTAGTTATGTGTAATTATTAGTATTTATACAATTATTTGAATTTTCTTTAATTGATATTTGATACTTTAATTTGAGTTTTATATAATATTTTTCTTAACATTTGACTATTTAAAAAAAATGTCCTTTTAATATTGAATATTTTGATAGTGTCATAATTTTGTTTATGTAATTTTTATTTTTTAAATAATTTAATTGATATTTTGAACATTAAAAAAAGGAGTATGGGTTTGGATATACAAGTATACCCGTTATTTGGAGAAGACAAAAATTATATACATATTAAATTTGAGGATGGAGATAAGAATGAAATAGTAAAACCCGCTATTAGTCCGCTCTGTTATCATTCCAAAATGTAACACTTTTCATAAAGATTTTAGTTACAATGTTATCGTTCCAAAATGTAACACTTTTCATAAAGATTTTAGTTACAAATATAATAAAAAGTAATAGTTTCTGGGACATATGTAATTTTATAATCATAAAATGTTATATTTCATGACAATTAAGATTATAAACGTCATAATTTTTTATATAATATTTTTTCATTTATTAATTCCCCAAATTGCATAAAATATACATTGCATAACAAACATAATTTCCAGACAAAGATTTTCAAATAAAATTTTCGTATCTAATATATAAATTATTCTAAACTTTACTAAAAACAAAAAATATATTCATGCATAGTCATTGTTGTTATGCTTTTGTCTAAATTTTCACCTAGATTCTCACAATTAATATGTAACATCCCAATAATTGAAATAAATAGAGTGTCACGTGTTTACAGTATAAAATAGAACACTAACGAAAAGTATAAAGGGGATAACATATTATAGTTATCCAAATTATACTCGAAATTTACTCATAAAAATTGCAAAATAAAATAGTTCGACAAAAGATGCTCAAAAGAGCATTAGCCACCATGCCCAAAATTAGACAACAGCATCACCACCATTTGAACGATCCTTAGGAATATCCATGTGTGCTCACACAAAGTATTTGGTGATCATTGCAAAAGGAAAAATGAAACAGAAAACACAAACACAGAGAAAAAGGTCAGCTAAAGATAAAAATAACTCTCATCATATAAGTATACAAGCACATTTTTAAACAGACATTTTAGTAAGCACACAAGGTATGTGAATGCAAACAATGTAAGATCCTCAAACTCAATCATCCGGATTATGCACTTGATATAGAATTTTAAAGGAAGTATGCACATGTGTTAGTTTCTAGACTCTACAAATTTCTAAACACAAGGGGTTATTACCCAACCATACACAAGTTTAATTCATGATCATCTAAGACCATACCATTATCCTATCAGAGATTAGGACCTCCTGCCACTCTTACCACATATATCATTCTACTCTATATGAGTGTGAACGATTATCAGAGTTCAGAATACCTTCCTTTATCTAGACACCTCTTATATCAAGACATACACTAACCACACCACCATAAAATCTCGCCAAGAATTTCATGGAATTATGTCTACTCATGCCATGTCCATGTTTCTCACACCAAATCCACATTTTATCTCAAGCATTATAATCTCATGTCAATGCCCAACCAACCAACCATCTCATTTCATACTAAGCATAACATATAATAATATCATCACATAAAACATACATAGTCACAAGTTCATGCTTTTAAGAGTAAGTAAATCCATCCATAAGTAAAACCATAAAGTTTGCAACAAATCTGCCTCATTCTCGCTCAAGTTAAGAGGTCTCGCTTAGGTGAGACTGCTCGCGCTACAGTTGCAATCCATCTCAACTACTTAAGGAGCTGACAACCAAGAACAAGAAAAAAAAAGAAGATCTCAACTACTTAAGGAGCTGACAACCAAGAACAAGAAAAAAAAAAGAAGGGCATTATACGCAGTAAACAACCAAGAACAAGAAAAAAAAAGAAGATCTCAACTACTTAAGGAGCTGACAACCAAGAACAAGAAAAAAAAAGAAGGGCATTATACGCAGTAAATTCTATGGCATTTTTCATACTATGACTATTAAATACATAGGGCGAATAGCGGGAATTGAACCCGCATCTTCTCCTTGGCAAAGAGAAATTTTACCATTCGACTATATTCGCATTTTCATTATATTTGATATGCGATTCTATTTGTACAGAGATGGGCCTGATATTCTATTAGGGATAATGAAAAAGAAATTTAGATAATAGATATTGTCTATTGTCTCCCAAATAAAGTATTTTCTATTACTGTTCATTTTTATCAAGAATTCCCATTTCTATTATTACATTTCTATTATTATATATGGTTTTTTTTTATATATCTATATAATTGAATTGAAATTATCATTCTATCGAATATTTTTATTTACTTTTTTCTTAGAAAAGTAAGTTCCTATTAATAAAAAATTATATTTATCTATATAGATATACAGATAGATATTCTATATTATTAAATACTAGACGATGTATAAATAGATTTATAGTATTTCATTTGAATATTCTATTCATATCATATTATATCATATTAATATGAATAAAATATTCAAATGAAATTCAAATTTTTATAGTTAATTTTTTCTGTTTTATTTCTTTTAGTTTCACAATGTACCACCATATAAGTATAAGATATAAGATTTTTCTAATAGAAGAAGTTTACTCCCCCTTAGAATGTAATGTGTTATAGTTTTCTTTTTTTTTAGAAACTGACCTATTCACTTTATTGCTAACAATCCGAAAGAATTCTGAGGGAAGAGTCATTTCATTTTTAATCTAGAATAAAAAGAACTTCAAGAAATGAGAGTGAAGCCATGACAGAGTCAAGCCAAAATTGTGAAACATAAACAAAAAGGAAAAGAGATGGAGGTTTTGCTCAACTACATGGAGAACGATTTCCCCTAGCTGGAAGGAGGGTTTCTCAGTTGTCCAAGCACAACTTCTACTTCAAAATTAGGAGAAAGGAGGTAAATTACTTTTAAAAAATAAGACAAAATGAAAGTAAATGATTGGAAAGAGGTTCTGAAGGTAATAATGAATCCTTACTCATTAAAATTGAGTCCATTTACTTAAAATAAAAGTGAGTCTTATATAATACATGAGGCATCCACCATATTAAAAACTAACATATAACATCACAATACTAAGACAATAACGGATATTAAACAAGTGGGTATCAAACACTTGAAATTAAATGATCGATGATAAAAGAAGTTGATTCAATGAATGTGTTCCCGAATAATGTATAAGGAGCCTTGTATCTTTTTTGGATAAAGTACTACGCAACAACATATGTTTCGCCAATAACAACAAAATTTGACCTTATTGTATGAAAACTCGTGACTGTACCTAGACTTTCTGCAGTTTCTCTATTGCAAATTGAATTGAGTACCAACCACGATAGTATGAGCGTAAGATGAATAAAGAGAAAAAGAAAATTCATTAGCAAAATGACGAGCAGAAAAAGAAAATTAGAAGAAAAGAGAAAATAAAAACAATAAAGTTTATTCTTTACAAATAGTGTAGCTGAATCACAAGAGAGAGGAGGGAGATGTGTTTATTAAAAAAAAAATAGAAAATTTGAAAAACTCGCTTGAGTATGATGCATTTGAGCAAAAAGAACAAAACAAAATAGATGGTGAACGCACTAAGCGTGGGGACTTTGTGAGGGATTGAGTTTTTTCTGCAGAAAAATTATTTTCTGAGTATTGTTGTGTTAATCTTACTTGATATTTAGAATATTGACAATATTACTTCTTCCACTGTAAACCTCAAATGGTCATTCTTTGAATGCATATCTCGAAATTCTTGTTCTCATAAATTGACGGAAATTCATGTTTCCTGTAACAAGTGGATTCGGTGTGACCTGTTTTCCCATAATGACTAGTCACAGGTGCAACAACATTTATCTTCCACACCAGTGAGAAAAGTATTTATGTGATTTGTCGTCCCTGTTGTACTACATTAGAGAAGATTTTAGAATGTGGCATTGGATCCATTAAAACAACTTATAATTGGACATTGTCATATTGATCATTCAAACCCCTAAGAAATTGCATTTCATGATATTCACTTTTTCTTTGCATAATCATGGAAATCACTTGTAAATGATTCGACCTAAAATGAATGAATTCAACTTATTTTTGGCATTTAAGTCAGTGATAATAGGACATGAGAAACCAATGGGATGGTCAGATTCTCATTGGGATCGATTTAGAAAACTATGAATAGAAAAATAATTAGTTGATTATTCACTCAGGGTGAAAAGAAAAAAAAAACAAGAAAAAGAAAGAAACAAGATAGTTAAAGACGTACATGAAGAATTCTGATACCATCTTGACTTTTTTGTAATGTCGCTTACAACAATATTAGGTACCAACTATTACATGAATAAGATGAATCCAGAGAGAAAACTATATGAGCAAGATGAGAGCAAACAGAAAACAAAAAATAAATGAAAAGGGAAAAGAAAAAGTTAAGTTTATTCTCAGCAAAGGAATTAATAAAGTAGGAATTAATAAAGTGCAAAGAGAGATGCTTATATAAAATAACATATATAATTTCTGTTCTACTAATCTTACATATTAATTACAGTAGAAGAATATGGCAGTATGAACGAACATTAATATAAAGCCAAGATTCAGTGTATCATCAAGCGATCAACTTGCATAAATGAAAAATAAAAATAACTTGTGGGAATTATTATTGTTATTATTATTATAGATATTATTTACCTTGTATACAGAACATAGGCAAATAAAAAGACGGTGTCCCATCCCATGTAATGGTACAATTCGTCCAAATTCGAAGTAGGGAAAAGTTTATTTATAGTTTAAAGTATCAGTTTAGCTCTGCATGTCCCACAGGTACGAGACGATTACCAACAACTCACAACACAGGCAATAATACATAATAGTTTTGTAGTTTAGAGGTGGCCAAAGCCATAAAATAGTCTAAACACACATATACTTAAAGACAAGGACATTCACACAAACATTGAGCATGCACTGTAGTAGGGTGTCCCATATTTACTCATCCGGCAACTTTTCTGGAGAAAGTTCTTCCAGTCTGAATCTGCTGGGCGGATCCAAGGATGAAGTTTCCAGATTCAGACATCCAATTCACTCCAGCCTTCATTGGTGGAGGACGGGGATGTCCCATTGATTGTCTTCTACTACTAACAGACAAATTGCCCAATTTCTCAGCTGCTTCTGAAACCCCACGTGCATACCTCCCCTTGTTCATAGATGCTGCCAACAACCAAACACAGTTTTCCATAAACAATAATCAACACAATGACAAAACAAATCTCTCAAAAATAATGCCAATCAATTCCAAGAATTAGAAAAACACTTGCAGTTCATATCATTTCAAGCAAGCTAAAGTGGATTTTATATTATCTCTTGACTAGTCAGGGAATAAACGAGGAAAAATACATAGCTTTGTAACTTCGTAATTTCAATAGCTTTTTTAATTAATTTACTGCATAGATGTGAAACAAAGTGTTAGACCTCTTATAAGTAAGCATGGTGTTGCCCTGTTTCAGTTTCTAATCTGGTATTTACCAGTCCCAGTGAATATAATTCAGTACCTATTTCTATACCAGTTGGTTTTTATCACAAAACTCCAAACTAGGCCTAAGACAACAAATGATGGCAACAATTTTAAAATAAAAACGGTTTTAAACCCGTTGGTTTTTTCATACCAGGTTCTAAACAGGCCAAAAATTAGAACGCTTCTCAGTCAAATTTCTTTTTTACAATCAGTTTTTTCCAAACCAGTTCGATTTCAAAACAATTCAGTTCGAACCTGTTACATGGTACACCCCTACTTGATAAAATAATTAAAATACCCGAAACTTAAAAGCTTACTTGGGCTGTCCTTTCCTGGCAGTCGATACTTTGGTTTAGTACTCCTCATAGGTTTTTCATTCTTAATTCCATCCTACAGAAGAAACAGATAGCAATCGTTGGCATGACAGATTGATTTAACGTGGAAGGAACCAGCTTAGGATAAACATATTAGTCTATCAGAGATGACAAATAAGCCTCGTACACAAATAATATGTAAAAGGACTTCAAATACATTTGGTTATCATGTTTTTTAAATCTTGGAGTAAAAAGAAAGTATAGAGGGCTAGTCAGTGAGAGGGGTGGAAAGAACAAAAGCATGTTAAGAGAATAGCTCACCTGATTTACCATATCCAGCTTCCGTTGCACACCTGTAACATTCTTGATTAGATGAGAACAACGGTCTTCACATTCACAAATAGAGTATTTCACTAACCAAAAACAACCTATTTATTATATACATAAATCCAACGGGGAAAACCTCTTATGTTGATAAGATATTTCTGTATAAACAAACAGATATTTTACACCAAATCATAATATAATTGAATTCTCTTCAAAGTAATCAAGCTAACCCAAACGTGTCGACTTATATTTTACACTAAATCTATAATAAGAATGCACCACTAACTTGCTAACCGTGTTGAAATATAGTCAAAAGGTTCAAAATATTTCTGTATTGAACATCATAATCATTACTTACTAAGAATTATAAGCATGGGTAGTTAATTTACATACAAATCAACGTAGAACAGTAAAATATTTAACTTTTCGTTTCCCTAATGATTAGGTTTTCCTATTCAGAAACTTTCATTTGGGTTCCTGTTGCTCCACAGGAAAATTAATGGAAAGAACACATGCAATGTTCTAATCAATAAAATGTAATAGGTCGGTCACCTGAAGCTAAAGGAGGATGTAATTTCTGGGAAGAAAAATTATTGGTGGCCTTTGAATTGGATAAAGCACCGGAATATCTCTTGACCCCTTGATGATCCAGCGCTCCTCTGGTTCCAGCTGGAAAGAAAGGACAATAATAATCCCCATTCAATTGCACAATAAACACGTCCCTAGCTAACAAATAAATAATACACAAACCGGATGGTGGAGTTCTGGCTACTGCTCTGCTGCGAAGGGATGGAGGAATATAGAAGCAACTCTACAACAAGTACAAAGTCCCAATAAGACAGATTGTAAAGTAAAAAGATAACTTCTTGCCAAAAAAGAAAATGAACAAAACATTAACTGGTTAAAAAACCACCTGAAAGAAAGGATGCTGAAGGGCCTCGGAAGCTGTTGGCCTCTTGCAGGGATCCCAGGAGCAAAGTGACTGCATTAACAGAAAAGAAAATGAATAACACACTATTTGTTGATCAATGGCTCACAGGCCTAAGCAACTAACCAATATACCAAAATTACTTACTGTGATAAGGCTGATTGCATCATCGCTTGCAGACGGGATCAGTGCAGAAAGATGCACACCGGCAAGCTATAGAAAGTACAAAAGGCATATAAAGTGATTAGAAGAAATGCCATCATACATAGTAAATTAATTACGCAACTACCATCCTAGATGCTAACTACTAAACATAGCAAGATCGGGTTAAATCTAACCTGCGGAAATTGGTAGTTGATGTCCCTGGCAAGCTTGAGTCCATCATCCCAAGATTCATGAGTTGGACTGCCTATCACACCACATATTTTGTATATCTCATCTGCTTCACTGCATGTCACAGAGAAACAGATTACATATGACATCCAGTTGCTGATCAGGACTGCTTTAGAAATACCACTTTTAAGCAAATAAACATTAGATTTTATTAAGTTACAGGTGAAATTTTGTTTTCCATCATGAATATCTATTTTCTATTTCTCAGTTAAAAATTCATCATTAGGTGTTTGGTGGTGGGGTGGGTGGGGTGGGGGGGGGGGTGCGGGTGCGGGTGTGGGTGTTGGGGCCGGTGCTAGCGCGGCCGTCTCT
>Ga0099822_1009744_pt1 | contig 12029 bp, 4 predicted proteins | sample CowpeawhiteBW_FD_76839 | JGI IMG/M metagenome (GOLD analysis project Ga0099822, IMG submission 76839) | Root nodule microbial communities of legume samples collected from California USA - Cow pea white BW | ecosystem: Host-associated > Plants > Roots > Nodule | place: USA: California | collected... | reverse complement strand
CATACAACAACTACAAAAACAACAAAAACAAACAGAAAAGAAAAAAGAGAAAAAAAAAATAATCAAAACAAAACAAAAAAAAATAAAAAATAAAAAAGAAAAAAAATATAAATATATACATATATATATATATATATATATATATATATATATATACACTTTTTAATAAAAGTACAATAAAAATTTTATAATCATCAAATATTAAATATCAAATATAAACATAAAATAAAAACAAACTTTTGCTAAGAGATAAGATAATAAAAAAGTGTCTTTTTTCGCCTTATATATATGTCTCGAATGGAGCTTGAGTGATGACAGGTGTGTGAACAGATTAATTGAAACATGTGGGACTCACACATTACTGTACCCTTAGAAAGGTTGGGAGAAAAAGTCATATTATTGTACTATTGTTTTTTTTTTTATGGATTAAAGGCTTAAATATATCTTAGTGCATTATATTCAGGTACTTTATTAGTCTTTAAAGTTAAAAATATATATTTTAATTTTTTAATTTCCAAAAATATTTGTTTTATCCTTTCTTATTCACGCTGCACTCAATTATTTTTAGTGATATTATATTTGTTTTATTCATTTTTTATTTTTAACTAAAATATTTTTTAACATCATTTGTCTTGTTATGTGCTTTTTACACGTGCAATAATTCAGAAGTTTTGAAATATTGTGATATTCACGGGTGCAAATGTCTAAAGATTTTTCTTTTATTGAGGAAATTAATTGTATTTATCGGAAGAGTGTAATTGTCATGCGTTTTATACTATACAATTCAGGTTTTAATAAAATATTTACCATTCAACGCATTATTTAACATTACACAAGAATAAACATATAAGACGGAAATAGAGATGTCAAAAATATTCGTATCCGTGGATATTTACGGATAAAATTCGCAATGGGTAGAAAATGAATATTAAAAACGGATACTCGCTATCTGTAGGTACGAGTATTTTTGATACTTGCATGTTAACGGGGCGGGTACGGGTAAACTTTAATTTACAAAAATACCCTTTTATATATATATATATATATATATATATATATATATATATATATATATTAGTAAAAAAAAATTCTGATCTAATATCTTTTAAGCTGCACATCTTATCTTTTTTTGTCATCATTCTTCCAGCTTCAAGTATTGGTATGTTGTTTTGACATTCTTCTCTTTCCCTTCTTTAAAATTGGGCATATTCTTCAAATTTTATATAGACAGTGACGTTTATGGTATGCTTGTTGTCAAATGATGGAATCAAAATAAAAATATTTGGCACATAACAATTGGGGTTTATTATTTTATTATTTTTTAGGAATCAATCGTAAAAAGTGGGCCTGTTGATCCAAACACTAATTATAGAATTTTCATTGTGTTGAACTGTCATTTTATATTTATTTTTATAATTATTTGGACTTGTGTGAACTTGAGTTTGTTTGAACTTTATTTAAAATTGTTGACAGTGATGTATTTTATTTTATTTTATTTGAATTTATGATTAAATATTTATCTTTTAAATAATTTTATAAATACTCGTGGATACCCGTGGATATCTGCGGACAGGGGCAGAACTTAGTGTTGACATAGGGGAGCCATGGCTCCCCCAACATTTTTTTTCTTCTAATTTTTAAATATTTTTAAAAAATATTTTATATATTATAATTTTATTTATATTAATTTAGTTTAAAAAATCTTTTTTAAATTTTAAAATTATGTTTTTCTTTTTTATTATAATTTCTTTTACTTTTTTATTTGGTTTTTCTTTTTTTCGTGTCTCTATCTCTTTCTCTTTTTTTGTTTTCATTTCAATTTTCATCAATTTTTTATTATTTTTAAAATCAAATTGCACCAGAAAAAAATTGAAGAGTTAAGAAACATTTTGGATTGAACAATTTCTTCTTTTGAATAAATTCATTTTTTACTCTCTTTTTTTCGAAGTAATACGTGCTTTTTTTTACGCTTTAGGCATATCTCTATCGGTTAGAGATCATAAAATCATGCTTTAATTGTTCATCAAACTCTTCTTTGAGTAGATAGAGCTATTTTAGACTTTTAAGTCGTGTAGGGGAAGAACAAGATTATGAATCTCTAAGATAAGAAAATGTAATAATCTAGAAGTTATTATTTTTATTAGAATATTGAGTCTTGGTTTTAAGATTTAGCTTAGGATATTCATAATTTAATATTTTTCTAAATAGGTGAGAGGTGACAAATTTATATTAGAAAAATTATGGCAAAGAGTAAAATAATTGATTTTTTTTAAGTGGAAGGCTTGTGATGAAGATGAAAAAAGTACATTTATGTCATATAAACTTGATAAAATTTATGAGAATCCAAAAATTGAAGAAAATGAAAAACAACTCTCTAAAGTTCCTAAAATTATATATAATGAATTTTTAAATGCTTTAGAATGTGATCCCGGAAAGGTAACTTTTGTTCCTTTTTTTTAATATATTATTGTTGATGATAAATTTTATACTACTTTTTTATATATATTATTGTTATATTTTTTGGATTCTATATTTATGAGTGCTTGTTTTGAATAGAAAAAATGATGTGAGAAAATGAAAACATTTTTTAACTAAAAATAATAATTTATATATAACAAATATAATTTGGTCCCCCTAAAATTTTTGTTGAAGTTCCGCCACTATCTGCGGATATGAACAAAATAGACGGATACCCGCATAACGGATGCCTGACAGATATGAATACGGATACAGAACGAATATTTATCTTACGAATAAGATACGAAGGAGTTACTACTCGTATTTTACCCGCCCTGTTAATATTCCTATATACACGAGTTGGTATTTTTGTAAAGTCTTCCACTTATCGTAAAGATTTTGTCTACTGTAAATTGGAACATCAACAATAATATTTTTCTTATTCCAAAACTCTCATCCTTATCCCAAAATCATTATTTTTATTTCAAAATCATCATTACAAGGATTATTCATATCATCCTTATCCCAAAATCATTATTTTTATTTCAAAATCATCATTACAAGGATTATTCATATCAATTCACTATGTCCGAATTCTATTTTATACAGATTTGACAAACAAAGAACCTCCTTCGATACTTATCGTCCAAATTTGATAGAGTTCGAATAGATGACTTCATGCCGAAATTCCCACATCAATAAATGAATTATATTAATATTAAAAAATAAGGATAAAAAATCTCACTAAATAAAATAAATCTCAATAATAAAAACAAAAAAATAAAAATGAGCTTAAAAATACTTTGCTCAATAAAATAAATATTAAATTATAATATATATATATATATATATATATATAAATGAGATTATGGATATCTTCTTTAATAAATTAAAACTTAATAATAAAGACAAATAAATAATTTAAATTTTTATAATCCTTTTATTTTGGAATATTACAATTATCTCTAAAATAAAAAATTTCGTCATCAAAGATTTACTAATCAAGAAAAAAAAAATATAATCCTGACATCTTTTCTCTCATCTCTTAAGTTGGAATGAATTTTAAGCGTTGAGATCTCACAAGACCTTAATTATACCAATACTTGCATGATGATTATTATTGTAGGTGAACTATATCAGGAGTAACATCTCATCCCATGGATAGATAATCTAGGACCCAAGTCCTCAACAAGTCCTTCATGACTAATTCATCTTTTCTGACTGCCCATTTGTTCTAAGGTGGTAAGGAGAGGTCATCCTTAATCGACTCCCTAAATCATCTTGCAGGTTTTCCAAAACATAGAGGTGAACATAGGATCACTATCTGATATAATGCTTGAAGGCACTCCAACCAATTCCACTATCTCTTTGATATACAATTGTGCCATTTTTTTTTATAGACATCCTAAGGTTAATAGATAGGAAATGAGCATTGTTGGTTAATATGTCAACTTTATTGGAGCCATTCTAAAAAGGCTTAATGTTTATGTTTTTTTTTTAATTTTTTTAATATGTGTCTTAACTTTCTCATTTTTAGTCAATATGAGATTTTCAACCCGTACTTAAATTTTTAACACTTACTATACTTATCAAAACCATATTCAAAACATAATTTTATAAACTATATACCTTAACATTCATAATCACACCACCAAATTTACTTTTCATCAAGTGTGTGCAATTCAAAACAAACAATCATCTATTTACAAAATTCATATAATATTCAATTTCAAGCATTCACACAATTTCCAAACAAATTCATCCCTACATAAAGACCAATATTTTGTGATCAAGTCATTTTCACATCTAGATCATTTGTCCTAAGGTTATATGAATAAACCATAAATAACTTTCTTTACCAATAATTTCTCATTCCAAAAGTTCCAGCTAAAGTAAAGGAATCACTAAAAATCTAGATATCTAGAACAAAGTATTGAAACATAACCAAATTTTAGGAGCTTAATCAGGTGGAGAGGATCAATTCTCTTAGCTAACCCTAAGATTGGTGAAAATTGCATAAGAAAAGAAAGAGAATAAATAATCTTTAGAGTAAATGGGAACTTTGCTTAAAAATATGATATGTTAGTAATGATCTCCAACTCCTCAAATATTGCGAGGTGTGATTAGATTATGAAAAACGATAAAAATATAAGGAAGAATTTAGAAAGAAGATAGAGCAAAAATTAAGAGAGAAAGTGAAAGATGAAAATGAAGAGTGAAAGTAAGATAGAGGAATGTCATAGTGTGAGTAAAATAAGGTGTTTCTAGACCAAGAAGGTGGGATTGAATTGATTGTTTTTCTAAAATTTTATTATTTTCAAAGGTTAACAAAACTTTGAGGAGAATTATATTGACCACATAATCTAAGCATCGGTTCTAAAACATACATTTTAACTAGTTAAAATATCAAAACAACATATTAAAATCCTAACACATAATTATACAGTAAATGCACTTAAAATAATCAAGAGATTTCATTTATGTGATTATCAATCAAACTAATTTCAAATACACAAAGTTACCAACTTGGTATGCAATTACACAATGATTTATATTAAGGATCAATTAATTTTAATTGCTTGATGCAAACAATAGATTGAAAAACAGGAACAACTGATTAAAATACTGGTAGTGAGTGTACAGAAAAATCACTCACCACCAAATTTCAAATCTGAACAGTTTATCAACCTAGATCAGTAACAATTGATAAAAAAATACAACCTTATATCAAATTGTTATGCAACCACGTAAGGATTTCAATAAAAGATTGGTTAAATTGATTTTCTTGATGAATTTAAACCAAGAACAATTCAATGTAGAAAATGTAAATCAAATCACATAGAATTTCTATTCTAGTTCATTGCTTTTGAGCTACATCTAGTTAGTCAAGGTAACCTTGACATGACTTTCCACTATTTCAAATTTACAAAATCCTTACATGATTCAACTTCGAAAATGTACAACCATACAACAAGGTTGTTGAATTACACAAGAAGCCTACACAACACAACAAGCACACCACAAATGCACAAGAAGGATCAAACTTCAATGGAGGCTCTCCCTAGCCAAACAAGAACCTTCTTTAATGTACACACCAAGAGCAAACTCAGCTCCAAGACCTCTAAGGATGATCACGAACAACACTAGCACTGAGTTCTTTAGAGAGAGTGAAAGTTTATGATTTTCCAAGTGATTTTGCGCGAAAAAGTGAATCTCATTCTTTCTCACTGAAAAAAGATAGGCTTTATAGCTTGGCACTGACATATTGAACAAATTGAAAAATACTTCTCAATAGGTTGATTTCACTTACTTTAAGTGAAATTAGTTGATTGATTGTTATTTTGGCCGATCAAATATGTTGTTCATAAAATTATAACCACAAACTATTTAACTTATTGAAAACCATTTTATCATATTGAATAACTTCAACTAGACACAAGACTTCTATTCCTAAGTCAATACGCCTCCAAGTAAAGCTCCATCTTCAAGCTTCAAGATAATGCATGTCAACTAGTTCGATCTTCACTTCAAGCTTGATCAGATCTTCAATCCTTCATCAAATCTCTATTATTGATCAAATCTTGAATCCTTCATCAAATCTATATGTAACAAATCCATTTGTGCTAACACAAAGGACTTTACAAACATTCTCTAAAAACTCAAGAATAACTAGGGATGCTAATGTGATGTGGGTTAGTCCGTAGACCCATAAGAAAAAGTGCAGGGTTGGTTGAGTATTTTATCTTGTTGGGCTGCTTAGGCACGCCTTGCATAACCTGTAGCCTGTGTAGGCCAACGACATGCTAGTATGCTTTTGGCCTACATTGACTTAAATTCTTAAAATCCAACAACACTAGCACAACACGTCATGTATATTTCTTCTAAGCAATTTGCTCATTCACATTTCTTCTTCAGTCCATCCAAAAGTAGCTCGCTCATTCGTGTCCAGTTCATCCAAAAGTAGCTCCCTCATTTGTGTTTCTTCCCTTGTTTCAATCTAGTTCAAAGTCATTTTTATTTTTAATAGGTTTGTACTTAAAAATTATAAATTATAAAATTATGTAAAATTTTAAGAAATGGACTTATAAAATTATTATTTCTACTAATTTAATTAAATATAATAAAGTTATTAAAATTCTTATGTGGGACTAACCCACAAACCTGCGAACCAAACATTATGTGAGACATAGTTTTCTATCTTAAAAACGTTGGGCCTGGCCTTGCTAAAGGGCCCACAGTCAGCCCCCTTGTTCCCTGAAACCCCCTAACTACCCTTTCACTTTCCATTCTGCCTCCCACTCATATAACAACTCACTTACTCTCTCTTTTTTTCTCCAACAGACCTCTATTAGGGCTTGAGCAAGCTTCCCTCCGAGCTAGTCAAAAGCTTCTTCCAAGTAAGTAACCATTCAACCTCTGTTATTTTCCGTTTTCAGCTCCTAAGCTTTGGTTCTACCTTAATCCCTTTCTTGGTCTCATTTTCGTTCCCCTTATGTTTCTATTTCAGCTCTTTAAGCTGCCTGGTACTAGTGCTCCTCCCACTACGTGTTCCCTTCTCTTAAGCTCAGTTCACTCAAAGTTAAAGGAAGTTAGGGTTTCACACCTTTTTAAAATATGTACTTATTTTTATTCCTATTTTATGTTTATAATGCTTTCTAGTTGTTTTGGTTGTCTGGAAATGTTGAGATGTTGCTTGGTATTGTTTGAATATAGGTTGCATGCGTGAACAGTGGAGAAAACCTGGTGTTTTCGACCAGGCGAAGGAGTCTCGCTCAAGCGAGAGTATCAGAAATTGTCCCATGTTTCTTCTCCAAATGTCGCTCAGGCGACGAGCTCTGGTTTTGAGTGAGAAGAAATCTCGCTCAAGCGAGGAAGTCTCGCCTAAGCGAGAAATCGCAGAAACCTCACTGTTCCACTGCTCGAGCTCTCGTCTAGGCGAGAAGGGCTCGCTTGAGTGATAGAACCTCTCTCGCTTGAGCGAGGACTTCCAAATTGAGCGAGACTGGTGCAGGAACGTGCTTTAGTTCTGTTTTCTTCTCTGATTTGGTTGTTTGCCTACATGATAGAGTGATTTACCTTATAAGCATGAAGTATGATGCCATGTATGTTGTATGAGATTAAATAATACTGATATTTTACTATATTCAATATGAAATAATTTATGAATTGGTTGGTTGGTGGTGCATTGACATGATATTTGGATGTCATGAGATAGCATGTGGATTATGGTGTGAGAACATGGATGTGACATGAGTTAAAGGTAATTCCACGAATATCTTGGTGAGATTTCATGGTGGTGTTGTAGTGTATATAATTAGATAAGGATTCAAGTAAGGTTGCATCCTGAAACTCTAAAGAATCAGTTAGTCTCATGTAGAGTAAACTGATTCAAGTGGTGAGAGTAGCAGGAGACCCTAGTCTTTGGCAAGATAATGGCCCTAGATGATTGAAGGCTAACCTTGTGCGTGGTAGGGTGAAAACCATTGGTAATGACTCTGCAAAACAGTAGAGGCCACCACAAGTACAAGCATATAGTGAATCCAATCTCTTTATATGTATCCAGATAATTGAGTCATAAAGTCTTGCATTATTTGATATCACATGTTTGAATGCCTATTGTGTTGCTTGTTTGGAAAACTATTTAATATTGCTTGCTCAATGCCATGTTGAAAATTATTTTTACTCTAGCTTACCCTTTTTGTTTGTTGTCTGTTCTCTGTTTGGCTTTTCATTTTTGCAATGATCACCAAATTCTTGGTGTGAGTAGATATGAAAATCCTTGGTGATTATGGTGATGATGGAAATGCAACAGTGTATTATGCATGGTTGTATTTGACTTTATAGAGCATCTTTAGGGGCACTGTTGCCTATGTAATCAACTTGGTCTATGAGCAAGCTTTTTGGACAACTGTCAAACTCTTAAATTTTGTTTTGTTCATGGCATCATGGTGTGTCTTAGTTTTTCTTTCTAAGTATATTTATGGATAACTGTAATAGTTAATACTTATATAGTTCATGTCGTGTGCTCTTTTATATTAAAATTTTGCGATGTTTTATTTATTAGATTTATCTATAAAATCGAATGTCACACATTACACAATATGGATTAGAGAAATTCATTTACAATTATTTATGAGACAAACCAATCCGACTCATTTTTTTAGATCAAATAGGAAAAAGACTCACATTGTCATCCCTAATAATAAACTATTCAACTCAATTAAAGATAAATTCTTCAATTCCTTATCTGATATTTAAAGAGCGGTACAAAACACAAATAAAGTAGGAGCCTATGAAAATAAAGTCATATTATTATGATAATATTGAATTCTAATTAATAAACGCTTTATTTGAAACTTGTGCCTACGATATGATATTTTTTATCAAAAGATTAATTCAAATTGACATCTATAAAATCTTTGCGCATTACTCATCTTAAACATCAACATCATTCTTATTTACTCTTTATCATAGGACTAACCTTCATAAGCTATAAACTTCATAAAATGATACTTTTAAATTTTTCCATCAACTTGTTTCCTAAGATAAATGACACCAACATTAGAAAGAAAGTAATGAAACTTCTATTGTAGCCACACATTTCACCAAACAACTGCAGGGAAAAAAGAACTTGCGTGAACTAAAGAGAGAAATAACCTGGATGAAAATTGGTGTGCATGGCGTATAAGATGGAGAGAGCAAGTTCGAGATTGTTGTAGTTAAGCACAACGAATATGACATAGGAGTAGTCAGAGGTGGAAACGACACCGTCGTTCTGGGAGGAACTGTCGGCGATAATCTACAGGGCCTCATCGACGTCTTTGCATTGGCAGTGACTTGGAGGAGGAGTAGTTGGTCGAGTATGTTGGCGGTATCATAAGAGGTTTCATTGTGGCTCTCGTTGACGGAAGCTTTGGAATAAAGGAATCGCGAAAGGTTAGAAAGAGATGGAGTGGTAAAAAATAGATAGGGAAAAGAAGAGTTGGTGTTGGCAGCATGGTTGACGCAAGTTTTAGGGAGTTTGAGGAAAGAAGAAGAAGGATGATGGAGTAGGCGAGAGAAGCATGAAGTGCGGAGATTTAGAGTCATAAGAAGCTAATGAAACGTGTGAAGTCGGGGTAGTCTGAAACAAACGTCATTTGAAGTCGGAGAATTGAAAAACTGACGTCATTTGACGTCGGGGAGGATAGAACCTGACGTCCTTTGACGTCTAACTTGTGCATACCGACGTCAAATTGAAAAAAAGACGTCTTTTCATTAGGGGGCTGACGTTAATCTTATCCTTTTAATTACAAAAATGCCACCGATCATTTTTGACTTTGGAGTTTTCATGGACTGACGTCAAATAAGTGACGCTATAGGCCCATTTTGTTTTAGTGCTTTAGCTTTGTAACAACATTTTTTCTTCCTTTGTGTATATATTGTATTATATAAAAAAAATAATAATAACTATGAAAAATCATAATTATACGAGTTTTAAAATTATATATATAACGTAAAAATTTCAAAATACATCATGCACATCTTCATTGACCAAATAAATTAGTTTAAATTTATGAGCAATTTGCTCATTTGTGTCAACTTTCAAAACACAATATAATTGGATGAATTTGGAGTTAAAAGATCCACCAAATCTTGAATATCATAGCAAGTGGAAAAATGACCGATAGTACGTGATTGAAAAATACATTCTCAAATCAAGAATAACACTTTGGTTGCAAAGACACAACCATAACTCCTTCCATCCAACACATGCTTAATAATACTAAAACCCACACATGAAATATCCTTCATTCATTACAAAATTGAGCTAATAATCCAACATGATAAATTATATCAAATGTAACCCTTTTTATAAAAAAAATAGTTATTATACCTCTTTTATATCACCAAGCTCACTCATAATTTTTGTAGAGCTAAAAATAATATTATTTGTTGGAATACTTTTGAAAGATTTTTAAATCTCACTCATGATTTGAGATGGAGATACAATGATAGAAATATATATGTGAAGAAAAAATAAAGTAAGAAAACTACTTTAATTTTTTTATACGATCCTATCTAGAAATAATACGATCGTTTCTGAATTTAAATTTTCTAGATATACAACAAAAATAAATCATAGAAGAATGTTTAATTAGACAGAGATGGAGGATGCCACAATATAACATATTGATAAGTCAAGGGAAAATTTACCACAAAGATATTAATCTTTGATAAGAACCGATAATAGAGACGCCACAATTAACAAGATTGATAAGTCAAGGAAGATTTACCACAAAGATGTCAATCTTTGATAAGAACCTAAGGCCTAAACCAAAAAACAAAGAGAATTCTCTCTTTAATAAAATAAAATTCAATATATGACTAAAAATGTCTACATCAGTTTTTGGTACCTTTATATACATACATACATACATACACACACACATACACACACACACACACACACACACACACACATATATATATATATATATATATATATATATATATATATATATTAAAAATTCTTATGATGATAAAACTTTTAATGTTTAAAATATTGAAAAACTTTAACAAGTTCACAAAATTAAGCAAAAGCTTGGATGATAAATTAATAATTCAACATTTTTATATTCGTATTTTGACATACACGATGTATTATTCAAAATTTTGCATATTCAAAAATACATAATACTTTTCTTTTCCAGTCATATAAGAATTTGGAATGTTGATGCAGAAGTCTAGAAGAAAAGTAATTGATATACATAAGTGTAATGTTTTTTCTTTTTATTTTATGTGGGCCGCAGACCAGCCCACGTGGGTTGCGGACTTTTGCAAGCCAACGGGCTCAATGTCCCACCTCGTGTTTTTTTAGTAGGCCTGCGGGCTGGCTCGCTGGGTGAATCCCGTATTGCCACCCCAAATATATAGGCACATAAGTTTAAGAAAACTTGGGAACCTTATAAGAAGGTCCAAGCTCAAATACATAGAAACATAACTAATTTATAAAAGAAAGTCCAAAGCCTAAAAACATAGAAACATAACTAATTTATAAAAGAAAACCCAAAGTCCAAAAACATAAACTAATTTTCCTAAAAACTATCCTTCAAATGTGTTTTATGTCATGATCTTCATATCTTTGAATTTTCAATTGCTTGTAGCATTAAGAGTCTTGGATAGATTTGATCTTCTAATCTCTTGCTCCTTACCCCTGTCATATAGGTTCTTTGGATTGTAAAGGTTCATCTTCAGGTTCTTCTTGTATGTAATATAGGGATAGTCTTCTATCATTACCTCATTCTTGAAGAGAATTTGTCCTCAAATTCGTAGCACTTAAAATTTAGGAAATAGTCCTCTATCATACCTTCATTCTTAAAGGGAATTTGTCCTCAAATTCATCTTTTGATTCCTTATCATTTTTCCTTGTTTAGAGAGAATTCGACTCAAATTCTAGAAGGTCCTATGCACAAACACAACATAAGTCAAAGACACAAATCTAAAATTATATATATATATATATATATATATATATATATATATATATATATATATATATATATATATAAAAAAAAAAGATTTATATTTTG
>Ga0099822_1009742_pt1 | contig 12032 bp, 8 predicted proteins | sample CowpeawhiteBW_FD_76839 | JGI IMG/M metagenome (GOLD analysis project Ga0099822, IMG submission 76839) | Root nodule microbial communities of legume samples collected from California USA - Cow pea white BW | ecosystem: Host-associated > Plants > Roots > Nodule | place: USA: California | collected... | reverse complement strand
TTTTTTTTTTTTTTTTTATGTTTTTCTTGTTTTTGTTTGTTTTTTTCTTTTTTTTTTTTTTTTTTCTTTCAAATCAATGCGCTTATTTTACTTTCGTAACGTGTTTTCGAATTTTCTTAATTCTATATTTCTGTGTTGACATACATAAATTATATATCACTTTCCTCACTTGATCTTTCGCTGTGTTCAGATATTCGTGATAAGGAAATAAGTTACACAATTGATGCTGAGGTATGTTTAATTTCTCTTACCTCACATGACGGTGAATTATTATTATTATTGTTTATATGCCAGTGTTCTGTTTCTGGGACTTACGTATGTTGCTTCATGCACTTCTTTTAAAAGAAAAATGTACATGTCTACCTCCACTATGACTTCACACACGACTCACAAATTCATGGTAGACTTTTTGTAATTTTTTGTTTTTGTGGTATGCGTAATTAAATAACCGTTCTGGTGTGTGTTTGCATGGGCTCATGTTGAAGAAATAATAATCTGTTCTTGCCAACTTTTTAACAGAGCGTTTTGAATAAATGATTATATCCCTAGAAACAGCTTATTTCGTGTACTCTCCTAGGCCTACCTTGATTTGCTCTGTCCTGGCGGGAATTGGTGAAGAGACAATGTTATTGGAGTTATTTTTTTTTTTGTTTGAAACTAATGTTAGGCATTGCTCCTTCACTGCTCGTTGTTGTAATACCAATTATTTAAAACATCAATTGGTTGTATTGCATTGAAGTAACATCAAAATATTGAAGAGCATTCAAGTTTTATCTATGCATGTTCAGATATCTTGTTATTAGAGTTTGATTAGTTATTGGAGTTTGGAATGATAGAAAGCAGAGGTGAAGTGATATTGTGAAGATACTGACACAGTTGGTTAGGATTGCTAACTTTTTAGGTTCTAAATTTCCTAACAGTGGTAGTTGCTTTGCAACAGCTTAGCTGACCAGCTTGAGTGACAGATTGCAGTTGATCTCATATAAGTGAAATGAGCCAAATTTGTGATTTATGATGACCATGAACATAGTCACTTTATGTAGACCATTGGCAATTGTTCTTTAAAAGCAATCTTGTGTTTGGCAGGAGATCAGAAGAGAGCTTGGAATGGAAATAATTGAGGAACAAAAGGTGCAATTGTCTAAGGTAATGCATCATTCAATATTAAAAATAGCTTGGTATCTTAGAAGATATTTGTATGATTTAAATGTTATTGTTTCTTACGTACTATTTCTTGACAGGTTAATAAGAAATGTGAAAAATGTGGTCATGATGAAGCTAACTTTTATACGAGACAGGTACGTTAGACTTCATAACGTAGATTTGACAATTTCATTTGAGTCTTATTTATAGTCTAGAATTTTTTATTTCAATCATTCTATTTTCAGATGAGATCAGCAGATGAAGGACAAACTACTTTTTATACATGTACCCGTTGTGGTCATCAATCTCAGGAGAATTAGTATTTATTTTAAGAAATGTATTGGGAAAAATATCTTTCGGAGGAATGTATTAGGAAAAATAGAATGATCTTCTTTTGTACAAGAGAAAATGAAAGAAAAAAAAGTTATTTTCTTTCTGTTTTGGTAGTGTAGATAAATGAAAGATATGATAGACACTTTAAATTGAGGATTCAGATGAATTTTGATTCTGTTAATTTTTTGTTATATTCTTATACAGAGTCTTCAAAATATATGATGGACATTTGATGTTTTAAATATATTTGAAAAAAAAGAAGTAATACATTAACATTGGTGTGTATGTTTAATGTTTAGCCGTGTGTGTATTTTTAATATTCAGTAAAAGATAGGTCACAGAATTAAAAAATTAAAAAACTTTACAGTGAATCTGGATTCAAAATTTAGATGTTGTAACTAATTGTTGGATAAAATTATAATTATGATTATTGTTATGTATAAGCATTCTTTTTTATTTTTCTAATGCAATATAAATAATATAATTACAAAAAGGAAACTTTTAGTAAATATTTTTGCATTACTTATATTTTTTATAAGATTTAATTATTTAATTTGTCAAAATTAACGAGGAAATTAATTTTATTATTAGAAACAAATCTGCCTTAATTTTATAATTTTTTTTTCATCTAAAACTATTTTTGTTATATAGAGTGTATTAGGTAAATAAAACAACAGAAAGAAAAATTTAATTGAAACATAAAAAAATTTTAATTTTTTTCTTTCCAAGACTTAAGAAATATGGCCTCCGAAAATTCCTTCTTAAAAATGCAAAATCATAATAAAACTCTTTCAACCCTATGATCGGATTAAATAAAGAAAATCATCTACTCTTCTGCAAGGTTCATCATATATGATCATTCTATTATTCTCTAAACAGATAATAATACATGATGTGTATTTAGTAAAGCAATATACTAATTCTTCTTTAATTGAAATAAATACAAAAATGTTAAATATTTTAAGATAACTTATTTTAAGAGTTTCTAATTTATAAATCATAAATTATTTTTGCTAATGTTTAACTTATAGTTTGTTGAATTTCCTTTAATCATTTATATTTTAATACACTTTTCTTATCAATTTTTTCCAAATTTTAAATTAAAAAACATTAACAATACAAATGAAGACAACATATTTAATCATGTGATGCTACGTAAAAATCAAGCATAATAAATATTATAAAAAAGAAATTTAATTCATTAGTTTAAATTAATAAATAACAAAATTATTTTTATAAAAAATAAGTAAAATTAAATTTGATTAACACTTATTAAGTAAACTCACTAAAAAATTGATTAAACGAAAAAACATATAGAACTTTTAAAAAGTAATTAGAAATATACTTAAAAAGTTTATAACAATTTAGTTATTTTAAAAGAGTCTAACATTGTTTTTATTTAAAAGAACAACTATCATTAATTTATCAAATAGTTTACCAAACTTCCTACAAAACTCTATTCATTATTACCTAATTTAGTAACTAGTTTTCAGAAACAATCCCTCGTAAGACGTCATTTCAATTTAAATTGAACAGTCACGATGATAGAAATCCAGATTGCAGTGCCTTAAAAAAGATAAAACGATTTTATTTTAAGCCTGTTATCTGTCAACCTAACACTATTCTACTTACCATGGAGCAATAATGAACTGTAATCACTAGAGAGAAGATTGTAGCTACTGCTTTAGTTCCCTTAGCCAAAGGAGCTTGGGTCTTCAGGGAAAAATATTTGGTAATCCTATATACTTTTAAAATTCTAAGTTTCGCTTTTCTAAACTCGTCAACCAAAAAGAATCAGATATGAATGATCAGTTAGGGAGAAAGATGGTGATTTAACCATGAAGCACTAATTTATGCGGCTAAGGTTTCTATCAGTAATACACGGGTAGAAAAGATCAAAATCAACGTCATGCAAGACTCCACGGAAGAAGAAGCTTTATCTAAATAGTACAATTTAAACCATAGAACATAAACCGAGTACAGAGTCTACTCTCCAGGTGCAGAAACACCTTGCTTCAGTCTCTCCTTCTTCATCTTTTTCTTTGAAACAGGCTTCTTTTTTCTAGGAGGGAGGGTCTTCTGTGCATACGTGTAGAGCACAAAATTTCCAACGAGGAATGTCAACAGCAACCCACCAACAACCAGGAGGACAATTAAGCCTGGGTTGAACCCTTGGTTTGAGGCCTAAGTATAACAAAACAAAAAGCACTGAGAAAAAATGAATGGCAAATAAAATAAAAATGCACTTATATAAAAAGGAAAAATAGACAAGCAATTCATCACAGATAACAACTGTTACTGAGTCACCAACATGTGAATTATAGTCCTCTTGAAGGATGAGTCGCTTATTTATAAAACTACAGCTGCAGAACAATCAAATGATTGAACTTGTTTGAGAATGATTGATAAAAGAGGTTATCATCAATAAGGAAGGTGCAATATAGTTGAGAAAGCTTGATACACTAAACAGGCATAGATTTGACTCCTCTAATGTGAGGAGATGTACTTAAAAAGATAAATTGCACTTAAAACCATTGATTACAAAATCAGTGATTGAGAACTGTGATAAAAGCAAATACATATGTAACAAAATCAAAAGTCCAGTACAGTCTGAACCATTGATTTTCTAATTAATGGTTATTATTCCACTTTATCCTCTAAGGTGTGTTCCGCTAAGTTCTGAGAAATCAAACCCAATATGTCGAAGGATTGATGTGAACTGCAATACATAGAACATTGCAGAAATGATACAAAATACTTTTTAAAACTATTTCGAAGCACAATTTGGAAGGTAGGGGATAGAATAGAACCCTTAAAAAAATTCAACTCATTCCTTCCATCATATAATCTCGAAAAACGTTATTCCACTGAGACAAACCCCATCATTTGCTGATAAGTTGTGGAAAAGGGTTTAATTGTATGAAGTTAAGACTAACCACAAACCATTTGCTATGTAATATTGCTAACATCTAGAATCCAAAACATTGATTGGCCCCAACATCAAAGTATACAAGACAGCAACGCAATGAATAACAAACAAAATTTAACCTACATAAAAACACTTGACACCACGATTTACGAAAACGTAGCTCCACCAGATCACAGTACTAATGCAACAAACAATAGATTTGCGTAACACAACAGTCATTAATATAAACAATCCGACAATCACATATAAGTCGTTTAATCTGAACAAGAAATTTACCTGATCAAAATCCTAACTGAAGAGCTGAACGATGAATATTTTTTTTAAAAGAAAAGGAATCCTAATTTAATTTTCACTAAATCTGTAACATTAGAATCACTGATAATTGGGAACATTGAAAAGATCAATGACGGAAGAAAAAAAATCAAGCAAAATGCTAAAGAATTCCCAATTCCAAAGATCTGAGAATAAAACACGACAGGACCACACATGAAAGGTTCGATCCATAACTTTAAGACCTAATTAAACCGTGGAAAACGTGGAAGAAGGAACATTGTGCAGGAATCGATTAAGATGAGATGTAAAGTAATAAGCGATGATGAAATTGAAGGTTTGCAAAAGTAATTGGAAGTGTACCACTCGATCGAACGAAGGAGGAACTTTATCTGCGAACTCGAAGTCATCGGCCATGGCTGACGCTGAAAACTCGCGTTTCTGTCAAAACAAACGGAGATTCCAATGCAGATTTGAACCACACCTCGAAGAAGGTTCCAGAAACCACCCACGGCCCATGGGTTTATTTAATTTGAACCGACCAAATCGATTCTTTTTTAAAAAAAAAAAAAAAACGAGTGAGTTTAGTTTTTGAAATTACATATGATATTCTGTTAATGCTTGCAATTAAAAAAAAATCAGTTTTTAATTCTTTTAGATTTTTATTTATTTATTTTTCGTTGAAATTTTAAATAAAAACAACAACATATTTTTCAAAATAAAATTAAAAGGTTTAATTTCAATTGTTTAAAATTCCTTAGAAATAATATAATTCTGGACTTATATTGATTATCTAATTTTATTTTCATTGGAATTTATTACTGCGGACATTTGTATTATGGGATAATCTATCATTAACGTTTATTAGTGAAACATTTATATAATTTTTAAATTATGTTTTCTTAATTTTATCATTAAAAGAAAATTAATAGTGGATATAGGAATATATAAATATATATAGTAGAAAAAAATTATAAATTGAACTTATTTTTCATATAGAAACTATTTAAATAAGATTTTTTTTTTAAATAGTGGCCACAAAAGTAGTAATATAACATATTGTTTAAATATTTCCCACTATAATCATTAATGAGCTTACTTTTTTTACTTTCAAAATTTGGGAATAATCGATGATTTTTTTTATACAGAAAATAAAATTTCAAGTAAAGTACGTAGCTTGAATAGATAGATAGAAATTGTAATTAAAAAAGAAGAATGATTAATGTTATGATAAAGATTGCCTAAATTCGTTCAAATAACAGTGTGTGTGCACGTGTAAGAAATATTGATACTAATAAATGATGTTTTTACTTTTTTCCTTTTGTTTCCATAAGCGGTGTGTGTACAAAGAAAGTATAGATAGGACAGGGTAGGGTTGAAGCAGGTGCAAAACCATTGTTCCATTGATGTAATAAGAACAAAGAAGCCAGACATGACACCAATAACGATTTCTCCGGTCACATATGCCAACAAAAAACAATGGAACAGCTTGTGAATTCTTGAAACCCCACTTGTGAGGAAAAACCACATCATAGTTGTAGGGTCCCTCCTTCTGTTGTCTGTGTTTATCTTCTTCCTGCTTTATCTACCTAACTAGTATCAAACTCATTAACTAAGCCTCCACATTTGGTTCCAATAACAACCTTCCCTTTTATTGCATACCAAACAAAAAGGAGATCGAAGAAATCACAATTCAGATTGCACCACCTACCTCTCTCGTTATGCTTTTATTAACATACAATTATTTCGCTATGACATGTTATATCACATGTGGCGGCTCCTCATATGGACCATAACTCATTTTTGGTGGATTTCTGAGGCCACAGTTTTAGCCCAGAACCGAAGATGTTTCTTCATATTTGCAGATGAACAACGTTTCGGAATTTTCAAGTTTAGTAGTGGGGAATCTGGTCTCTTTATAAGCCATGCCTCTGATAAATATGGTCTCATGATATCTCTCTTTTCTTCCTCTGCTTCCGTGTAATGTCCTTCAACCGTTTCTTTTGAATCCATAACACCGAGTCTCTGCAACCCGGGAACAACGCTCATCATTCTCGGGCTTAGATACTCTTTGTTGAATGTGAAACCAAGATCCATAAAACCCTTTACTTCATCAAGTTCTAGTTCCCCAAATGTTCTGCAGCTTACGGATTTCTGCAGTTTCCTTGTAGTAGTAACCGGATTCCTCGATTTTCTGTCACGGTTTTGACTTGATGGGGAGGTTGAGTGTGAACGAGTTTTGTTACCCACCAACAAAAGCTCCATTCTGGCCAATCTTTCCTTTGTTTCTTCTTCTTCTTCATTGTTGATTGAACCATCCTTTTGCGTAAATAAAAACAAAGTAGAAAGAATGGTCATGACATGAATAAAAAACGAACTCATAATACCGAATAGATAGAATGCTGAGAAGTACTGACTCTGACTGCTTTTCAGTTATATTATACCTGAAGAAGCACAGATATTGACTCTGATGAGAGTGGTTTCTCTGAAGAAGCTGATTCATCCGCTGAAGTTTCTTCATCTGGTGGAGGTGGTGAAGAAAGAATGAAGGATGAGCAAGACGCAGATTCTGATGTGGGAATAGGTTTTTCTTCATCTGGTGGAGATGGTAAGGAAGTAACTGATGCTGTTGGACTTGGTTGTGAGAAGAAAATGAGTTTGTGAAACCAAAGACTATCCATTTCTTCTATAGTACATAGAAAGTTTTTGTTTTCCATTGCTTATGTTTGTGTTTGTGTGTGTGTCTGAGAGAGAGTGAGATTTGCGTATGAGAAGGCTGAAGAGAGTAGTGGCCTGTCGGCAAGTGTGGTGGTGGTGAAAAGAAAGAGAAGTAGAGAAGCGAGTGAAGGCAAATGAACGTGGAGAAGTGTGTGGGACAACCTTGGACAACTAAGGGTGTGGTCACCATGGACATGGGACGTGGATTCTAAACTCCACAACTTCTATGCTGATAAAAAGACTGTTCTGTCCATGCTTCAAAAACAGAATACGATGCTCCATGCATGTCAAAATCATATGCTTGAACTAGTTAGATCTACCAATTTAAGTGGATTCATCATGATTCACTCTAGCATGAGATGAGACTAAGGCAAGACAAGGAACCAAATAAATGGTTTCTCCTTTAAGTCCAAAACTTACTTTAAGGTTGTAAAAAGAGCAAATATTCATGAAGATTAATGACCCAAAAATGGATTCGGGTATCTTGACATTACAGTTGTCATACCAACAAAATCTGATTTGCTAGCTGGTTAAGTTCAATCTAGAGTCACGATGGGGGGTATTCCGACATGGAAAGGTGCTACTAATTGCATGATTGGTTTCACCCAGAGACACCACTTATGGGATAATGCACTAGTCAAGTAATAGTGACAAAAAACCAAACTGTTCTTTTTATCACTTGTAGTCTTCTCATCCTTGATGTGACATTTGGACGCTACTAAGCAAATTCATCCTTGTAAATCATGACTCCTTGTCCTCACCTAACACGACAAGTAAGTTAACTTTACAAGAGGATTTTCATGTTTATATGTTTCTATGTTCTCTTCAACGATATGACGGGGTTCATATTGATATTTAAACGTTATGCAAACGATTATTTAATGGAAAACTTCTGGTTTGAACCTCATAAACAAGTGTGATTGGGTATCACAGAAAAGATTACTATCTTAAGTAGTTCAGAAATTTCTTTTGAACTTCTAAATAATAATGCACATTAGATTTTACTGTATTAGCGGAACAAATTAATGCATGGAACCAAGAGATTGACACAATATTACAATTTCACTGCTAAGAATCTGGTGCTCAATAGAATCAATACTAGTTGAAGTTGTGATGTTTTTATGTGGCAATTCTAATTATACAACACTAGGAGGTGGATGACTTGATGAGTTTGCCTCTGTTTTCATCGCATGCTCCAACTCTTCTACAATTTCTCCTTCACTAGAGGAACGAGTGTTTTCACGTAGCCCTGAAGAAAACTCTGGGGCACTCTTATTTTCTTGGCTCCATTCTGAAGACATGTTTATGTGGTTAAAGCTAAAAGACTTCACAAGTTTTTGTTGCTTTCTCCTTCTCTCCCTCACCTCAACATGCCACTGCCTCAGAATTTTAGCCAAGGCTTTGCTCTTCACCTGTGACCCCATCTGTAACAAATCCAATGTTAGGACACTAAACTGTTTGGGATTCACTTTAAAATCAATTTTATAAAAGTTAACCAAAACACACTCTCTCACACTATTACATGAATGTGTCTTTATAGAGTTTACCTGTGCCACTAGTGCATAGAGGGGAAGAGTTACATAGCTGCATAGGACTTGAACTGCCACCCTGAGGAAATAGTAAATCAAAATATCACTTAGGATCAAGAAAATTCACTCCAGGAGAATCAACATGCCAAAAGAAAGAAATTAGAATAAACTTTAGGTGGTCATTACGCTATCACCACCCTTATGACTGTAAATGTTCTGTGTTCGTGGTGGCAAGAATTTATTCCAAACTGTGTCTGTCAACCAAGAAAACAACAGAGAAATAAAGAGAAGGGTGTTAAAGGTAATACATATATTGGATCAATAATGTTGATTTTTTTTAGCAAGTAGATAGAGAGAACTTACTGATACCCATATAAAGAAGGCAAGCTCGAACGCATTCTGTCATGATCAAATTAAAATCTTAGTTTAATCAGTGATTCAATGTGTCATGTCATCACGGATATCACTGCAATTATTCGTGTCATATATACATGTTCATAGATAGAAGAAGGTTTACCACAAATAAAGTGTAATGCAGAAGTGTTAACACGAATCCTGGATGGCCAAACCAGAAGAATTCGTCACTTGGACAAACAAGTGGTGTTCCTTTTGTAACACTGTTGACATCTTTCATCTGAAGAGCCATTTCGTCTACTATGACTTCAAGTTTAGCTCCTACAATCAGAACTAGCTGAAAATCAAAATTCAAGAAAGCTGAATTAGAAGCCATGCAGATTCATTATTAGTTAGGACAAAAGAAGATGCAACATTCTTGTTACTCACCAAGAGGGGAATATAGGATAACCAGAGATATACATGCCAGCCTGATATAGTTCACAGAGAGAAAAATAACTTGTGACTTAGACATAGGAAAAGCTTTTTAAGAAATGGAGATGAAAGAGTAAAACATTCTAACCATGTACGTCCACGAGCAGAAAAATAACAACAGTGAACCACATCACGGGGCTGCAAAGTAACACACATAATAAATAAAATGTGATTAAGATGTGCTCAACACAAAACTGCAGTTGATTATAGGTTGGAATTAGATGAATGGACTGATAAAAGACATAAAATTTTGGTTGGTAAGTAACAACCTAATGCTCACTATGATTCTGAAATCTTCCTCAAGTGACTGTTCAATGTAATTTTGGAAATCGAAGTTGCTGTTTCTAGCTGAAAAGTGAGCCTGAATGGTGCATGGAACATCTTAATTGGAGGTTTAACGGTAATAATAACAATAATAATCATGGTTTGACTGTAATAAATAACAATAATAATCATAGACTTGACTTTGATGTGTTAATGTGTACTTAACTGATATGAAACCATGCCTCAGGGTGAGGTAATCAACTTTTTCTACCGAATGAAAGAACTGTCTGAAAAAACATTTCTGTCCAAATTTCACAAATTCATAAACAACGTTAGCCATAACAAACTATGATACAAAATCATTTCCTCGTTACATTTATTTAATGATGACTCAAAAAAATGCTTACAATCCAAAGAAACACTGGTGATGCAGTTGTAGTAGATATGTGGCGTCTTCCGAATGTTGTTTGCCTTGCGTATCTGAATCTATTAGGGTCTGATTGTGAATCACAAACGTTGAAGGGTCAATTACCCAACAAAAAAAAAAAAAAACTTCATAAGCTATGAAGGCCGGACACGTCTCATCAATGGGCTCGATAGACACGTATCGGACACCGACACTCGTATGATACTCATAGGATACATATTAATAAAGTGTCCAATTTGAAAAATATTTTTTTTTTTTCTTTAACTGATATTGACATGACTCAAACATAATATTAATAACCACAAATTTAATGATTTTCTAAAAAATACATAAACTTGTAAATTTATAATATAAGTTTCTATTATGATTATAAAAATAAAGAAAAAATATTATATTATCATTACTTTTCACTTTTTCTATATTAGATAAATAAATTATATCTATTTCTATGTTAGTTAATAATGTCTTAGTTGAAAATTTAAAAATAATATATATATATATAAATATTGTGTCTCGTGTTTTATACTTTTCAATTTAGTCGTATCTTTGTATCCGTGTCGTATCCGTGTCCATGTCCAGACTTCATAGTTGATAAGACTTTGTCTATTCTATGATGCCAAATGAAATTGTTAGCATTATTGGAGAGGGAAGTCATGGAAACAGAAGAATGATTAATGAAAACGAAGAAAAAGACGTATAACCTATTGATATGATTGATGATGATACTTAAAACAAATTACAAGTATCGTTAAAATTGTGTGTGAGGATTTAATATTCAATTATTTTGTAGTGGTGATTATGCAGAGCAACGAGTATCGTTATCGTCACTGGTCACTGGTTCAACTTCAAGTCTTGATAATGATAACAACACAGAAGTGGGGACTTAGGAAAAACAGGGTCTCAATGAGTCAGAGCCATTAAAATGTTTGGTCCTCAAGGGGACCAAGTTTAAGTAGTTTTGACGCATCTATTCCGGCGTTTCGTGGAGATTAAACTACAACAATAGTATTATTTTCACGTCCAATCATTTTATATTTACTTTTTCTTTTTAATTTTCTTTTTTTTTTTAAATATAAAAGTTAACATTTTTTTTAATAGTCAAAATACTTTTAAAAGTATATTGTCAAATGGTGGTGTAAAAAGTATTTTGGACAAAATAAATAGTAAGTTTAGAGGATTAAATATGAAAGGGAAAATAAATAGTAACTACCCAACATAAATAACCAAAAGACACAACACGAGAGAGAAAAAGTAAGTTTATAGGATTGAATATGAAAAATAATGAAGGATCTTTTTCTTTGTATGCAACAAAAATAAAATTATGGAACTGTAGGAAGTGGAAGACAAACAAATTGGGCAAAATAAGGCCCTTTCACTCATCCTAATTAAAAAAATGGGGACCCCGTTATACATTTATGATTAATTTCAGTTTTATTTATTATTAAATCAGTGTTTTTTTTTATGATATATATATATATATATATATATATATATATATATATATATATATATATATATATATAAAAAGAAATATTTTTTTAAAAAATAAAATTTTTTTAATTTTTAAATAAAAATTTTAATTATATAATTT
>Ga0099822_1009741_pt1 | contig 12034 bp, 7 predicted proteins | sample CowpeawhiteBW_FD_76839 | JGI IMG/M metagenome (GOLD analysis project Ga0099822, IMG submission 76839) | Root nodule microbial communities of legume samples collected from California USA - Cow pea white BW | ecosystem: Host-associated > Plants > Roots > Nodule | place: USA: California | collected... | reverse complement strand
TTGATTTTGATTTTTAGATCTGACTGGAAAGTATTTCTGAAAATCTGATTTGAACAATGATACTTGATATACTGTGATGCTAGGAATAGATCTCAATATATCAATTGCTGTTAACACTCGACCATAATGCTGGATAGTTTGTTGAATATGTGAGGAATCAATATTCAGGGAACTAATCTTATGAATTTTATACGCGAGGGATCGATATAAATGATTTTTGAGTGTGCATCAATATTAGTATTTTCAGATGTTATATATTATATTCATCCAGATTACAGACAAGGGAGATAGATGAAATTCAATCCCAGTTTCTTTTACTGTATTTTTCTAAACTTTTCCGCTTTCATTGTATTAATTTTATGCAATAGTTAATGTCAAATCAAATTAAAATCTTTGTATATATATGCTGATCGAGATAATTAATTATTTTAACTGAATCTGTTCCTCATGGGTTCAACACTCTTACTTCAAATCATTATACTACAGTTGACTTTTGGTACACTTGCCAAGAGACCAACAACTATCAACGTATATAACTTGACAATCAAATTAATTAAATATTCAAAACATTCAAATATTATTGAGCAACATTCTAGCATTTAAAAATATAAAATTGTGAACCTATATAATTAGAAATAGTAAATAATTATTAAAAAAAATTAAAAATTATAAAAAAATATTTGTGGGTTAAGTGGGTCGATCCACCTTCAACTCAGCTCGAACCCGTTTAACCCGTGGGTTATGTGAGTCAGGTTGAGTTCAACCCACTGTTGACAAAACTGAATTTTTCTCAACCTAACCCGGCTTGAAACCATGGTGAGCCAGGTTGGCTCACGGGTTAAAACACATTTTGACATCTTTATTTGAGGGAGAGTGAGAAGATCAATTTAAGGGGATAGAGAAAGGAAAGTGAGATTGTTTGTTTTAAGGGATGGAGGGGTGAGAGTGAAAAGATTTGAAGGTAAAGTTTATGAAAGTTTGTGAATGATTTGATGGATGTGATAGATAAAGAATAATATTTTAATAGATAAAATTGTTAAATTACAAATTTAAAATTAGTATAAACTAAAATATAACAATTATTATTAGTTTTATTATTATTATTATTATTAGTTTTATTATTAATATTATTATTATTAGTTAAATTACAATTTTACCTAAGGTTAAAATTAGTATTAAATAAAATATAATTATTATTATTTTTATTAATATTAATAATAATAATAATAATATTATTAGTTTTAATATATATTAGTAATGTTATTATTATTATAATTAATATATCTTTTATTATTGGAAAAAAATTATATATTACTCTTCAATAATTTACATGATATAATTGTTGTTTCAAATTAATTAAAAAGAAGTAAATATATTATTATATGTTATATATAACAAGAAGAAAAAAGAAATATATATTTAGCTTTTTAATAATTTAGAATATAACGGGTATTTTAAATATATATTTTTTTTATTAAAAAATTTACTATTAACATTAAATCACTTTGTAATCATATGTAAAAACATCAAAGATCATGTTCTCCTTCAAATCCATATTCCCAAATTAGTTCAGATCCTTTGAAGCAAACACTAAAGTCACTCTCAAATCCATCCTTGCTTATCCATATACTCACTCTCCCTCAAATGCATCATTGGAAGCAAACACACCCGTAGGGATTTGCGGGAGGGAGAAAGAGCTAATTTGTTGGATGAGCTCAACATGCCATCTCGTTGATGGGAAGAGATTTGGGGGCAAGAAAGAGCTTTTTATAATATTATCCCCATTGAACCTGTTTTGTGGGTGATGAGTGAAAGCAAACCATGAGATCAAAGGGAATCGATCCTGATAAGTGTAAAACTGATCCATACACATATGTTTTGATATATTGATTCAAGAAAACAAGGAATCGATTCCATACTAAAATGTAAAGTAAATATAATTTTTTATTTAATTTTTACAAAATTAAAGTTCTCTTATTATTATTTCTTTGAATAGCAAAAAGAAAAAAAATATTATTATTATTAAATAATAATTTTTATTATATTATTAATAATAAATAATAATAATGAAATTAATAATAATTATTATTATATTAATAATAATAATAATAATAAATACTAATACTAATAGTAATAATATATTAATTTTAATTATAAAGGCAAAATTGTAATCTTACATTTTAATATATTAAACGTTATTTTTTATCTATTACATCATTCAAATCACTCACACACTTTTATGAACTTTACCTCTAAATCCACTCTCAAATACCTTCGAAAAAACAACACACATTTCACCCTCTAATTCACTCAAATTTATCCCCTCACTCTCTCTTAAATTAATCTTCACAAGTGAACACATCCTATATGCATAACTATCTTCCATTAGGTTTTTTTTTCACATGTGTTTAATGCTTTGACATATTTTAAGATTCTTTTATATCCATTTATTTCAACCAATATGAGACCATTCATATATCTTTTTCTTAAGGAAAATGATATTATGACTCTCATTTGTTGACAACAATTTTACTCCCTAACTTGGTAGTTGATATGGACTTTTAATTTTATTTGATTTTTTTGTTGCAAACGACAATGTGGCAACTGATGGTGTGAAGTGAAGAGGGAGAAAAGCAGTTTCTTAGTTTTTTTGAATACTTTGGTCTTTCTCTCTCGCGTAGACCTTTGGCTTCTCATGTTTTGGAAAACATTATGCAATGTTTGGTTTTCTTCGAAACTTTTCTCCTTTCTTTGTAAGACCTGGAATAAATAAATAAATAAATAAATATTTATTTAATAAATGCGAGAGTGGGAATCCCAAAGTTAATTAATGTGGAGAGAGAAGACAATGAATGGTTCTAGCTTAAGTGGTTGAGGGTACTTGACTATTACGAAAGGACTTGGGTTTGAATCTTGTGTATGCCATTAGTGTGTAAATTTAATTATTCTATTATTTTAATAATATGCGGGACCATGGGGTGTGATAATATAACCCTAGATGCATATGAATTATCATGAAACTTGGTTTTGTTGGTTGGTGGTGGATTGGCTTGGTAATTGGGTGGTGGTGGGTTTGAACCTTGGTTGATGCTAAATAGGATCCTTTTGCCAAATTCCATTTTGGCATGAATGACTGTGATTAGTGAGTGAGAAGGAATGCTGAATTGAGGAAAAGCTAAGGAAGTCATTGGTGATCAAAGAAGGAAGTCTAAAATCATCAAGCTTGACCAAGGAGTATCAGGTTAGGGGAACTCCTTTACACGTGTATTCATTTCATGATGTTTTTCATAGCATGTGCGTTGAAGACAATTTATGGGTTTTGAATTGAACCGCCTAGTAGCTTCATCCGTGATATAATGTGAGTTCTTATAAAATCCCTACGTACAGTTGTATGGGTGATAATGAATAATTGATAATAATTGCCATTATTGATGTTTTCATGTTGATTGAATGGACGTGTATAACATGAAGGGTTCATGTTGGGTTTAGGGCAAATTGGTAATATGATTTTGGGAGCTTAATCATGATGAAATTGGAAATTGTATGATTTTTGTAAGACCCAAGAAAATTAAATAATTTAATAAATAATTATTTAATATAATGCGGGTAATAGAGTATTTATGGAATTTAATACAGGAAGTTATGAAAAGGAATAATATTAGCTCAAGTGGTAGAGAGTACTTGGTTACGATGAGAAGACTTAGGTTCAAGTCCTATGCATGTCATCAGAGTGTTAATTTAATTTTTTTATTATTTTAATAATATGCTTGACCATAGGGTATATGTTTTCATGGTGCTTTACATGTATAATAACTTTTTTTTCCACTAGTTTATGGGTTTTTCCAAAAACCACATGGTGGCATTGGAGGCCCACCAAGTGACACGAGCAACATTGACAGTTCTGCAATTATGGTTGATTTCTGTGACATGTTTTGGTGTTTTGAGGAGTTACATAATCTCGTACATGTGCTTTATAAATTGCATGAGTAGATCACGTATTTGGATGCTTGAGATGTATAGAATAAGTATCTTTTCATGAAAAACACTATTTTTCGTATTTTTGGGTAGTAGGAACCACCAGACGCCAGGTTCCTGACTTATGGACGCTAGGCACCACCAATTTTCTAGTCTGTGCAGTTTTCATAAAACTACATTTCTCGATTCGTTAACCGTCGAATTCATGTGAAATTTTGACAAGTGATCCATAACATGTTGTTCTTTACTTTGACGGTGGAGATTTGAATTGGAGGTTTGTAGGTAGAGATATATGTTAGACATGATTATTGGTTTTGGACTCTATAAAATGCATGAAAAATGATTGTATAAAGATGTTAAACTTGGTTGAGTAATGATTGTGGTATGCAGGGTTAAATTCTGTTTTGACAGTTTTTGGATGAGCATGTATATTCCTTTGTAGAATTCAAGTGTTGGTGGGTTCCATTTGTGATTGGATGCATGTTGATACTTGAATAATGCATAAGATTTGTGATGATGCAAATTGGAGTTTGTTAAGTATACAAATGTCTATTTTGATTTCTTAATGCACGAGAATTGGATGTTTGTATGCTAGGAGCTGTCTTATACTGCCTAAAACTAGTAGTGTCGCATTATTGGTGTAGCGCTTGGTGGTGCAGAGCGAATCACCAAGCGATAGTAGGAAATAAAGAAGCCTGTGTGTCGTGGCGCCCGACAATGTTGTGGAACTGCCATTTCGCCTGGCGACGATTAAGTTTCGCTAAGCGATAGTGCAAGTGGCAGGGTGTGTTTATGATGCACTTGCATGGCTTGTTGTGTTGGTTTTACTCTGAGATATGCTTGTCCGTATCTCGAGCGGGTAGGTTCGTGATTGGTGTTGGAAGGCATGATTAATATGAGCGGGGAGGTTCATATTAAGAATACTCTCGTGTGAGGATACGAGCAGGGAGGTTTGTATGTTATGTGCTCACACTTGAGAGTTGTTGCGAGCGGGGAGGTTCGTAGCTAGATGGATTACACGTGTTCGACTACGGGCGGGGAGGTTTGTATAGTTGGACTACGAGCGGGGAGGTTCGTAGAGTTGGACCACAAACGATCATGTTCGTGGAAGCATTGGAATCCCTAAGACCAACTTGAGTGTGTATCTTGTATAGGGTCTTAGGGTTTAATTTTTTGTAAATAAGTAACTAGCTATGCTTGAGGCATTCTGAAGGTGCAATTATTGGTTATAATTGTGGAAGGTTATTGTGGTGGAATTCATATGTGAATGGTGTATTATCGAACCATTTCAAGACTTGGCATGAGTTACTTGGATTAATATTATGTGTGTGAGTTGAGTGAAATGGTATGTTGGTTGAAATTATAACTGTAAAAGTAGAGGTAATCCATACAGAATTAAATTTAAAACATGTATAAGTATTTGAATTGTTGGGGGTGCTAAAATTTATTTGCGGGTGCTAAACCAGTAGCTGCTACGCTTTTGGTATAACGCTTGGCAACATGAGGAGGTCGCTAGGCGATAGGAGTATTAAAGAAGTCACTGGATTGCGTGGCGTCTGGTGGTGAGGTGTAAACCGTCAGGCGATAGCCTTAAAATAGTAGGGTTGGAATTTGACTAGCGCTTGGTAGAGCGAGGTGTCCGCCAGGCGGTTTGTGTTGTGATTTTGCCTGGCGGTGCTTAGACAGCACCAAGCAATAGCACAAAGAGCGATGTGCTTTGCTGGCTTGTGTTTTGCGTGTTTGTGATGTTGAGGTTGGACCATGAGCGAGCAGGTTCGTGGAAGCATGTATATCCTAGGTTCACGGTCAAATATTTGTATGGTATGCTTGGAATAGTGGTTTCATGTGCAAAAAGAGATTTAGAGTTTTACATGACTTGTAACTTGTTTATTTGGATGTGCATGGTCTACAAGGCTTTGGTTGATACCTTAAGGATGGACTTTGCTAGAGCATTCCTTGAGTTGTGGTTCAGAATTATATCCCTTGAGTTGTGGCTCGGGATGAAGGGTAAACATGTGGCATTCCTTGAGTGGTGACTTAGAATGATATCCCTTGAGTTGTCGCTCGGGATGGAGGATGAACACTGGACATTCCTTGAGTTGTGGCTCGTACAGAGGGTCTCCACTCGATTTAGTAATCACAAGTTGTGGCCGATGATGTGCTAATCTTGTGTCGAGAGTACGAACTGTGGTTCGTATTGGGAACTCCACCCGACATTTTGTATTTATTTTTCTTATTTTATTTATTTAAATTAGTAATATCCGACCGGGATGTTACACTCTTTGTGAAGTGTGAAAGAGCTTTATGAAGGCAGTGAATTTCTTCCATTAGGGTAAGTTGTTTTCCCCTCCCCAAACGTTTTGTTTTTTTTTTTTGCTCAATGTGGTGCATATTTCTTCCATTTGTGTTGGTATAATAGACATGATATTTTTTATTGCTTAGTCTCTGTGTCGTCGCCCTATCGTTGTTTTTGTGTTGGCGATATTGAACAGACCTGGTGATGGGTTTTCAGTTGGGCTCCATGACCGTTGTGGCGAAAGTTTTTTTTTTTTTTTTTTTGCGTGGTGGTCATTCTTCACGGGCTTTGGTGGCAGTCTTCTTCAAGTGTGGATTTTGAAGAAGCACGATGGTTGTGCGCACTACCAGGTTTGGAGCATTGGTTTACTATTTATTAGTTTTACTTGGCCTTCGCTTTGTTTTGTTGTTTGAAAAACATAAAGTTTAAATTTTTGGAAGTTTATATGTTGGTTGTTGATGGTATGGTTTGAGTATTTTGGCTGGTTGTGATTCTCTTTGTGTCCCATTTGTTTCTGAGTATGATGGAATTGGTCAGGAGTTTTAAAATTTGATTTTTGTGTCTCAGTATATTGTAGATAGTCTGTGATATTTGCTGCACTTTGAATTTTGGCTGAGCATGATGAACTTCAAATTGTTGTTTGATCCTTGATTAAATTGAATGTTATGTGTTTTTTCCTTCCATCATGGTTATTTATTGTGATTGATTGGATGAAGGAAGCCCTTTGAAAGCAATTTGTGCAAAAGTTTTGGCTGGCATAAATTTTTACTTTAGTTTTGGTAACATGAGTTTTCTTAATTTAAATGATGAGTTTTGTTTAATTAAGTGATGAGTTGTGTTGTTTATTTTGCATAATGTAGTGATTAAATGAGATGCATTTATAGAACTTGTAGTGTTGTTTAATCCTTAATGGACATTTATTATCAAAGAGGAAATCATTGGAAAGAATCCCCTTCCTGGCTTGTGTTGTCAGAATGCAAACCAAACTGGCTTAAGGCTATCATCATCTTTATTAAGGTTAGCTTTCATTTAATCATTCTGCTGCAATGCAATATTTACATGTGACTCATGTGGAACATGACTTTGTTAGGACCCATCTGATATAGCCAAGGGTAGTGTCCACAATAAAGTGCTCTCAGATCCTAATTTTGGTTCACATATGGTTGTTGGATCTGTCATGTTATTGAAAGAAGTACAAAATTTAATATACATATATATATATATATATATATATATATATTGTTTATCATCTTCGCATACTATTTCTCCTAAAAGTGGATACATTTTGATTAACTATGTTGCCATCTTCAAACCCAATCCATCGATTGCCTACCTCAACATCACATTTAGGAACATTGTTAAGGCAAATAAATAAACTACAAACAAATATGTCTTTTATTCATTTCAGTGATTGGGTTAATTTAACATTCCTATTACTTTCTTTCATGACTAGGTTTTCAATTTTGACATAACTCCTCCAACTAAAGAACAAGTTAAGGCTTTTATGCCTGTAGTACGACTTAACCATCTTGTGAAACCCAATGTGGAAGCCAATGTGGACACCAATGTGCACCCAAATCGAAACGCAAATGAAAGCACAAATATGGAACCCAACGAGTTATCCAATGTGGACCCCAATGTGCACCTAAGTGTGGTAGTCAATGTGGAGGATATACAGATGGTTCCATGTTTTGATAACTATTTATGTAACTGGATAATTTATCATTTATGTAACTGATAACTGCTTAATGTCTTTAATGTCTATACTACTTTTCTTTAACTTTAGGGTTTAATTTGGTCATTTATACTTCCAATTTTATCACTATATGTGTTTGTAAGGATGTACTACATGTATGGGATTGAAGTTATTTTGTGCACTTTATTGATCATTGTACCCAAATGTTTACATGTAACCCACTATTAGTCAAATGACACACGTGCATTAGGTAAATCCATAAGTCACACATGACAGACATTTGAACTGTCAAAATATTAAATGCTAACCAATATACTACTAAGTGTCGACCTATATTAAACATTTTTCATAATCTGTGGTGTGTGAAAAGGGTTTGTACATATAACCCACTTTTAATGAATCAAACACCTTAATAAGGTATATGCAACATATTTAACGTCATGAAATTTGTTGTGGGATAATTTGTCCACATGTCCCCACTTAATAGACATGGCAAGTATGGAAAAATTAAATGTTAACCAATATAGTATTAAGTGTTGACCTGAGATGAACGTTTTGCACACCTTCACAGTTCGTGGTGTGTGAAAAGGGTTTGTACATATAATCCACTTTTATTGAATCAAACCACCTTAATAAGGACATCTTCTTGATGTTGAACAACTTGCATTAAGTCACGTTTTCTCCCATCCTTAGTTCAACATCCATATTCCTTGAAACCTTCCTTGACAAAAGATTGAGTCAGCTCTTCTACAGAGGCAATAATATCTTGAACAACTTGCAAGATTTTCATAACAACAATCAATAATTACAAATCACATCATTAAAATAACTAAATATCTTACAAAAAAATAATAATCTCAAAATACAAAATCTACAATGTTCTTTTTCAAACTCTTGTTAATTCCACAGTTCCCCTACTTTCACTTCCAACCAATGCAAGATTTTGGGGAATTTGGTGGTCGGACATCGTTCCTTTGAGTTCTAAATGAGAAAATGGTCAAAAGACCATAACTGAAAGAATTGTAAGGAAAATCAATTAAAAATCATGACCACATATTTTAAAGTCATCAAATGAAAAACCAAATGAATTAAACATACATGGAAGTGTTTGCTATTTGGTTTGTCCCTTAAGAACATTTTAGTTGCATATATAGTCCCAACCAAATACTCATACACCACACCACCCCAATTATATTTCTGAATACTACCAAGGTCATCATCATTATTGAATAAAATAGAAAAAACTCTTCCATTACCATTGGGCAACAAAAACTTAGAAATTGCTAACAAAAGATAAAACTTACAAAAATTATCCAAAGAAAGTTCTTTAATATGTTTTAATAGGTAATCATAAACCATTTCAATATCAACAACTCTATCAAGACCAAAAAGCTTTTAACAATCACTACCTACCCCTTCCCGATTTAAATCAATCTTCTCACAAACCACCCTCAAACCCAGTCCAAGACATACATCTAATAAGGTAAATCCCACAACTTCTAGACTCATGTCAAACCCTCCCAGCCTTTCATCCCACCTACTAATTAACGAACTTAAAAGATTCTTAGATATCATGACAGACTCTTTGAACAATCATACAAAAATAATGAGTTAGGTCAACACTTTATTCAACTCAGGTCCACAAATATGTCATTCATATAAAGAAAATCTAAGTTAAATGTCCTTCTTTGCTTGCAATCATCACATAATCCTCTATTAAAACTTCATGAGCCAACAAATGATAAGACAAATAAAGTTAACTGATAACATCCATGCTTGTCACAGGAATCCAAAACACTATTAGCTACTCACAATTTCTTTGGTACAAATCAGTATTAGTCAACAATGAATCATCACACTACAAATCAAAGTTATAGGTAACCTAAGTCACTATAAATATTCAATAAAACCTAACTAACGAATTAAGTGAGCTCTTTACAAGTTAGCCTAACTGAGCAAATATACAAATTCACCCTTTTACAAATTCAGTACATGGAATTGTAAACACCTTCAATCTATAAACATAGATGGTATACCCTAAGTCACCAGTTATAAATAGTCATGTCTCTGAATGAGAACGAGGTATACCTTTGCTGAGAGACACCATTAAGTATACGAAACTCCATGAAGTAATACACACCAACAAATCAACCAAGCGAATTTCAGACTCAATGGCATAATCTCACACACACATCGATACAAGGCCCGACAAAAACAAAAAAAATAGAAACAAATTTAACGCCAACTTCAAATCTCAATGGCATAATTTAAAGGCGAACAAGAACAAAAAAAAAACATACTTCTTTAACCATAACATCCACAACAATGATTTGAAACTAAAAACCCACAAAGTTTTTGCCTTTTACAGAAACTAAAAAATCAAACCTGCCACCACGAATAACCACCGAGACTCAATTGAACTAACGAAAGAGAGCCACAACCCTAAGGTCATTCTAATGACAATAAAAATCCTTCAACGAAAAAGGCTTTCGTTAGAGTTCAAGAACAACGACTAAACTTGGAAAAGGAGGTTGAAGAATGTCGCAATTGAAATCGCGAGGGGACAACGAACCAAAAATAAAATATATACATGTAAAAAAAGAGCTTTGGAGTGTCATTGATAAAGGATTGATCCCTACCAAGGATGATGGCCCATGACATATGCTTAGAAGAAAGGGAGTTCCTTGATTCCTTCCTTTGCTTTTATTTTCTTTAGTTTAAAATTCCATTAAGTTGGCTTGGTTGACTATTTTTAAGTTGACTTGTTGACCTTGACTTTGGTTTGACTTGTTGACTCAAAGAATTAGTTTAACCTAAAGCCAACATGCAAATTCAAAAATAACTTGTTTTGTAGGATCATTAAGAGGTGGGACAAGGAAGACAAGTGGCACATTTATATGGCTTTTAGAGAGCACATGTGGAGGAAAGAGAAGGAGCAAAGCTTTCTAGAAACATCTAGAAAGGATGACCACATGCCTTGGCCACCAAGAAGTCTAGACACATCTAGAAGGAGCATCCACCTTGCCTTGGCCAAGAAGGCTTCTAGAATGTGTCCATGTACTCCTTTGTTGACCTACTTTCTAGACTCTTGGTTTCTATATTTGCATTGTAATCCTTTTTAACTTATTTGTTTTTGCTAAGAGGCCCCTAGACACTTCTATTTAACGGGACCTCTAACACTTGTACAAGGGTTGAACATTTAGGAGAATTTATACACTTTATGTTTCAACCTTTTTGTGAGAGCATTCCTCCTTAGGGAATAGAGTTCTTTCAAGCCTTATCTTGCCTTGGAAAGTGGCGACATACACCACTCATCTTCAAGGTTGCCATGGCTTCTTCTAGCCTAGCCTTGTAGTGGCGTGAATCCTCTATTCCTCCCCTTTCCCTTGCTTTTCATTTTATGTTTCTTTACTCTTCTTGGTTTATATTGTTTCTATTATATGTTTTTCCTTTTGGTTTCTTACTCTCTATCAATCCATCCTCATCCTCTCTAGAACCTTGGAAAGGAACCTTCACATCTAGATAGCTTGCTATCTTAATGTCTAGTGGGTATTTCCTTGGTTTTCTTAATCAATCATCACCATATTCATTAATCTTTTAAAAGGAACAAGATAATCATACATCATTTGGTATTTAGAGCTTTGATTGTCCTTGAATATGGTGTTTTCATGTTCTAACCTTGTGTTTTATAGCTATCTTTGAATAGTCTAAATAAAAACAGTGTTGGTAGCAACGTGTGCGTTTTTGAAAAAAATACTGCATCTAGCTCAGTGGTTGAAAAGTAACGTTCTTTATATCAAAAGAAAGGTTTGTGAGTCTTGTTTCCAAAAAAAAAAAAGAATGAACGCATTTGGAGTTCTGTGGAGAGAGTTACGATCAAATGAGTGAGCAAAGGTCAGAGCTGTCGAGAATATGAAAAACAACATTTTCAGGTTATGTTATGACAATTTTGGCTTCGGTTTTGTGACTCTTTTTGCTCCTAAATGTGGTTGGATAACATGTCTTTGGATGCTTAGTCATTGAACTTCAAATCCATGAGTTTAAATGCATCATAGCTACATGTTTAT
>Ga0099822_1009740_pt1 | contig 12036 bp, 8 predicted proteins | sample CowpeawhiteBW_FD_76839 | JGI IMG/M metagenome (GOLD analysis project Ga0099822, IMG submission 76839) | Root nodule microbial communities of legume samples collected from California USA - Cow pea white BW | ecosystem: Host-associated > Plants > Roots > Nodule | place: USA: California | collected... | reverse complement strand
AGGAGTTGGTATGGCTTGGTTGAGAATACGAAGGCGATGAATCATGAGAAACTGTATGAGATGTATGTATATATTTGTGTGTATGCATGTTGAATCTGTTTGGTTGATTAAGGAAGTTTGGTCTGTGTCAGTGCGTAATTCCTTGGGATTCTCTAGGTGGGATTCCCAGGGTCGTGCTTCTGTGGTCGGGACGTAATTCCAGGGCCCTTGTTAGTGGGTGTCCATGGTGGTGCCCCATCTGTATAACTAGGTAAGGATTCAAGGTAAGGTTGCATCCTGACACTCTAAGGAGTCAGTTAGTCTCACCTAGAGACTCCTGTGGTGAGAGTAGTAGGAGGCATGAAATTCATTAAGGGCTAACCTTGTGGTGAGGGAAAATTGATCCATCGTAACACTTGTAACACATAGCTCGGGGGTGAGCAGAGGTATCCACCATAAGTGCAAGCATCCGCTGAATTCGACCAGGTTATACGTATCCGGATGAGTCGAGTCGAGTCGTAGTGTATTGATTGAAAGGTCATAACATGCTTGGTTGTTGTATGAATATTGGATGGTGAATGTATATTTGACTGTATGATGAAAATGTTGTTGGCTCTAGCTTATCCTGTTTGTTGTATGGTTGTCTTGTATGTGACTATTTTTTCTTGCGATGATCATCAATTTAAATTGATGGGAGCAGATGGGCGAGGTTCCCACGGTCAGCAAGGAAATGGCAATTCCGCTGCTTAGCCATCTGGGGTGGACTTCATGTTTCTTTTCTTCATGGGTTTTCTTTAGGGCTACGACCCATGTATTGCTTTATGCTTTACTATTCTACTCTCATTTTGTTAGACTTTTACCTGATTTTCGTTGGCATCGTGGTGTGCCCAGTTTGTAGGGGTCGTGTTAAGGACCCCAAGATTACTCTACATTACTATCTTGTGTGACGTTTTTTTTAATTTTGCTTAATAATTAAATGGGACGTTACAGTGAACAATAAAAAATATATGTAATAAAGTCATCTCAGGTAGAAAAAGATAAAAATGAAAATTTGATAAATATTTTGAAGGTATAAAATACAAAATCTTAGAAACTAGTGTTTTAAAACAATATTGCTAAAGTAACATTTAAAAAAATATTACAAAATTTTAAAAATATTTTATTATCCAACAACTAAAAAAGTTAAGAAAAAAAAGTTTTTTTTAATTAGTAAAAATTAGAAATTAAATAAAATGATGTGTAAAACATAAATTTCATTACCAGCATAATATTTACATAGTTTTAATAATTTAATTATCATCAAATGAACTGGTTAAGAATAAAGGAATCATAAACCACTCATTTTTTGGAATAAAAACTCAATGAATGTATTTACTTTTAGTTTTTTCAATGAATAGAGTAATTTTTTTTTTTTTTGTAAAATGTTGGATTTAAGTATTGATGAATTGATTGAATCGTATAAGAATTGTTTAATATGTAGGGAAAAAGGATAAAAAAATAAAAAAAAAATATTATGTAATAAATAGATAATTAAAAAGTAAATTGTAAAAAACAACATAAAAGCATATTATAAAACCTTTAATTTCCTTTTGTTCCCAACTAGTTTAAGCTTTTACTTATATTTTGAATTTTAACAAGAATTTAGGTTATTTAATTTACCTTATTTACTCAGAATTGAAGCTAGAAAAAGAAGTAAAAAAGTTGAGTAAATGTAATCCCAAAGAATTTGGCACATAAAGTACCAATTTAAGGTGTTTAAGTAGTCAATTTAATTTCAAAAAAAAAAGTAAACAACATAAAAGCTTATTAAAAATGTGAGAAAAAAAAAGTAAACAACATAAAAGCTTATTAAATGTGTTAGGCGAATATTGGTATGAATTAATTATGTTACATGGTAATGGTAATGTTAGTGTATTGGTTGGTTACAAATTAATGAAAAAAAAAAGATATTATATATTGTAAGAGTTGACTATGATAGTACATTTGTAATATAAACTTTTCATTTTTAGTGTGCTCTAAGTACTTGATAACATTTGAGTACTTTAGTAATATATGGTAAATATTATAGAAATTATTTTAATGAAATTCAAGAATTTGATTCTAATATTAGTTCTTAAATCAAATATTTTGCCAAAAATTATAGTTAATAATGTGAGTGTAAAACTTTTACATAAAAGTGTAGTTGTGTAAATGTTATAATTTAATTAAGATTTGATTTACGTTATTTTTTTTTGTTGGATAAATGATACAATCTACAAAAAGTTGTCAAATGACAAATTATTATAAATAAAAATGTATTGGTTTTGATAATAATTATCTTAAAAAATAAAAAAAATGGTAATTTCGATCAAATGGTGATGTAAAAATAGGCATATCTCATTCATTGATTAGTTCCTAACAATCAACAGAAATATGTATTTTTTATATCGGTTGTTATTAAATGACGAGATGAAATTGATTTTAATTATAGGAACCAAGTGCAAAAAATGTAAAAGAAAAGTCAATAAATTCTAAAAAATAAAAAATTATAAAATATGACATTTTTTTCATCAAAAGAACCACATATGAATTTTGAGTACTATTAAAAAATATATGATAAAGTTTTTTTTTTTAACATTTTTATCAAGTTATGATATTTTCAAATTTTTGGTTAACACCAATTTTTATTTACTTTTTTTAAACAAAGTGATTCTGAAACTTACAATATTTACTTACAAACTTCAAATTCCAAATAATACCACTAAAACCATAATTACAATATATATAAAAAAATGAAGTGAATTACATGGTAATAACAATGCATCATGGAGTAATGACTTATGGAAATAACAATATAAAAATGGAGAAAAAGTAAAGAGATATCCTTTATTGGTATTCCCAAAATTATAATACATAACATTGGTTCGTATTAGAACCGTTATAATACGTAGATTTATTTATGTATTATGTCGTTTCTAATATTAATCAATATAATATATTTATCAATTAATTATAAAGATGTGATTAATGATTATATTATTTTTAATGATGTTTATGCTATAAGCAATGCATTATAATATTGTCACTTTTCATCTGTTAACGAATAAGAAGATAATAGAAGTAAACATAGGTAGGTAAAAAAGAAATAATTACACTCACCGTGTGTTTCTAAATTTTTATCTTTTAAGATTTATTGAATTTTTTTTAAGTTTTATGGATTTTGTAGATTTTATAATTTTAATCTCTCATATAAAATCACGTCAGATATTATTATGAATTTTAATATCTCAATTAAATTAATATTTCAAAATTCATCTATTATTTACATTTTACATAAAAATTATTAAAAATAAAAAATAAAATAAATGAATATAAAATATGAGAGGAAAATATTAAACTTATGATAAAAATTATACTAAATTTATTATAAAAAAAATCTAATTAAATATACAAAGGTTAAACAACTTCACCTCAAATCTCTAGGCTAGAATCAAGCTTCAAAGGGCATTGTGTAAGGGTCTAAGACTTATTGAAATTTCTTATTGGGCTGATGGTGGTTTCTGGGCTGGACCAACAGTCGACATTACAAGGCCCAACTTGTTTACACTTTTTTTTTTCCTTTTTACACTTCATGTTTTTTCTTTTCCTTTTCTTGTATTCACAATTTAGTTTTCGAAATGTATTTCAAAATAATTTCTAGAATATAAAAAATAAGAAGAAAGTACAAAGAAAATCATTCATTCGTGATTGCAACAACATCAAAGTAAGATTCGTGGTGTGAGATAAACCTTTTAAAATTAAAAGTTATTATTTTTCCTCCTTTTAATATTGAAAACTCATTTAATATCACAAAATTTAAAAGATTAAGTTACTTCCTAATGTCAAATAAACATTAAGAAAATTATGTTAATAGTTTAATGTAACGAAATTAAAGCTTGGGATTTTAAGATGTGATTTATTTTTCGGATATTCTACTTTATTATATTATAAGAGAGATTCTCAGTTAGAAATAGAAAATATTAATAAATATAAAACATAAGGATCATTATAAACAAAATCCTTCTAATAATATGATTATTATTTCTACTAATATAATATAAAAATAGATAATATATTTTTTTTCATGCCACAATATTTCACACATTTTTAATGTTGTTTATTTTTCTTTTTGGAAAGCTTATAAATATTCGTAGTAACTTTGTAACTGGTCAAAAATTTCTCTCAACTATCAAATTAACTTTCTTTTATATTTATCTATATATATTTACTCTTCTTAATTGCTTATCACTTTCAATCTACTATCTTTTTTTTTATCTCTAAATTGAATTTCAACAGATATCTTTTTAAGAATATATCAATAGTTAAACGCAGCTTTTATCTTACAATTTCAATTGTATAAATTTAAAATACAGTATGTGTATAGAAAATTATACATTATAAATTTTACAAAATCAGTATTAGTATAAATTTTAAAATACTTTCCCCATCCAAAAAGGGTTGTTATTTTATTTTTTTACGAATATTACGATCAACAATAAATATACTAATTCCTTAAAATAATTTCATTCTATTTATAAAGTACATTATTTTTACATGACAAAGATACAGACATTAACATAATTTATTTTGGGATAGTTAAAAAACACTATTTATTTAAATTTAAGAACATCAATTAGTTTTTGTTTTTATTTTTATTTTTAATCGAAACTATAATCATGTTGAGACGGAGAAGTAAACTTATCATTATGCAATTTAATAATACCATTATAAAATTGCTTTACTGATTAATTCTATAAGCTATTTCCTATTTTTAAGAATATCAATAAAGTAACTTGTAAAACATTTTTTTTAATTTATATTTTAAATTTTTCGCGTGCATGTTTGTTTTGTCTATCTCCCAAAATGTTTAACTAAATCAAACTTCAATTCAATTGCATTCATAGTTCATTTATGATCGTAATTCTATGTTGATCTGATCCGAACTGATTAATAGTACAAAGTCCAAACCGTGGAAATTTGAGTCACACAGCACAACCTTGGATCCAACACTTTCACCTGTGTCTCGAATCCCATAATTCAATCAACCCCATTGTTCTTATCAGTCTGAAGCTCGGATTTTGAGTGTAAAGATCTGTGCTTTGGCCATGGAGAACTCGGAGAAGGTGGTGGCTGTGATCATGGTGGGTGGGCCAACCAAAGGTATTTGAAATCTTTGCATGTTTTCTGATCAAAGTTAGTGTCTTTTTCCAGTTTTGAATTTTGGGGTTCTCTTAGTATCTTACATGGCTTTGTCCAATTGTGTTTGCAGGGACCAGATTTCGGCCTCTTTCCTTCAATATTCCCAAACCCCTTTTCCCTTTGGCTGGCCAGCCAATGGTTCACCATCCTATTTCTGCTTGCAAAAGGGTTTGTTTCTTTGCCTCACCTCAATTACCCCTCTCACTGTTTCTCATCAAATTCAGGGGAAAATGAATTAAAAGGACTTCAATGTCAATGTTGACTTGCATACTTGTGTGTGTGTGTAATTACAAATGGTCTTCATTAGTTTAAACTCTAAAGTTCAAATATGTGTGTATATGATGCGTTAGTCTATCTTCTAAAATTCAAATTAGATCAAGTTGGAAAATAAAAACAAAAAACTAGAAGGAACTTCAATTTATGTTTGTGTGTGTGTGTGCGCTCACGCAGGCCAGTGTATGATCCATGTAGCCAATCTCAATCTCGCCTAATGGGATACTAAGACTCTATGGTTGTTATGCTGTCGATGTTTGTGTACACAAATTTGATCAAATTGAGAATGAAAGACCACAATGAAATCCAATTTCAATGTGGTGCGTTCTACATTAGTCTAAAACTATCTGATCAAATTGAGGGAAAGAAAACTAGAAGTAACTTCAGTTTCAATATTGACTTGCATACTTTTCTGTGTGTGTATAAATATACATGGTTTCATTGGTTTTGTTGAAAATTCAAATCGAAGATCACCTTAAAAACTGATGAAAAGGAGATGAGAGGGGACATGTGACTTACAAGGTCTGAAGTGGTTTTACTTACTAGTGTTGACTTCTACAGATACCCAATTTGGCTCATATATATCTTGTTGGATTCTATGAGGAGCGAGAATTTGCACTATATGTTTCTTCAATTTCAAATGAGCTGAAATTACCAGTAAGGTGAAAAGTGCATTAGTATGCAGCTTTAATAAGAGAAAGTATGTTTAACTTTGTTAAATTCTGGACCTGACCTGACCTTGGCTTATTACTGATATCAATCTAGATATTTGAAAGAGGATAAACCGCGTGGTTCAGCTGGTGGCCTTTACTACTTCAGAGATATTATCATGGACGACAGCCCAGTTAGAAACACTGCTCTTATCTGTTTTTACCATTTTATGTTATATTGTTGATTACCTTTGGAATGATAAATGTATAAATTTTAACATAGTGGCCACATTTTTATTGCAGTCACATATATTTCTGTTAAACTGTGATGTTTGCTGCAGTTTTCCACTACCAGCAATGCTTGGTAAGTATGTGGCTGTTAAACTGTGGTAGTTCTTCAGAAGTATGTCACTACTGAAATATTTCTTTTTTCCTTTTTGCAGATGCCCATAAAAGATATGGTGGGATGGGGACAATGTTGGTGATCAAGGTTGGTGCATAAGAAAATGGGTATACTTAAATAGCACTTATTGTACAAAAAAAGTGGTAAAATCTCCCTATCAATAGAGGCAGAGACAGACTAAGGATTTAGAGATCAATGTTTTTTCTATTCACACAATTCACATTAGGACATTATGGCATTGTTTGATAATGACAACTTCATCTACAACCTAGTGGGAAAAGGGCTTCATTGTTGTTCTGTCTATGGGCTTTCTAAATACATTCAGATGATACATATCCATAAAGATCATTGCTGTGTTTCTTTACAAAACCACTTTCATTCTCTTTTTGGGGTTCTTGATGTCTTGTGTAGGTTTCAGCTGAATCTGCTAACCAATTCGGTGAGTTGGTCGCTGATCCAACCACTAATGAGTTGCTGCATTATACAGAGAAACCTGAGACATTTGTGAGTATTCGGTTTGGTTTGTTTCTCTTCATTTTTTTACTAAGAAAAAAAAAGCACAATTCAATTGGGATCTTGATTGGTATAATGTGTGTGTGTGTGTATGTGTGTGCTGCTTCTACACCATAACAAAACTAGTCCCTGTGTAATTGCAGGTCAGCAATTTGATAAATTGTGGTGTGTACGTTTTCACCCCTAATATATTTACTGCAATCGACGATGTATATATTGGTCGAGAGGGCATAGGTTGGTCTCTTTCAATATAGTTTCATCTTGGAAAACTTGTGTTGCATGAATTGATTCTCTGAAAAGTAAGATTTAACTTGGTTCAACCTTTAGAATTTTAACTAATGAGTGTTGCATAGAAGTGGTATATATTATGAATCAAGAAGGCATAAGGTGATCTTTGTCAATTGAACTTTAGAAAGCTTCACTCGTAAGAGGCTTGTATTTCATTAATTGATTCCTGATACCAAAGATTTAACTTGGCTCTGACCTTCAGAAATTTAAACAAGTTTGTATAAACCGGTATATGTTATGAACTGGGAAGACAAAAACCTTACTTTTATCATAACTTAGAAAGCTTTACCATTAAAAGGTTTGTACCTCATGAATTTGTTCATTGATAGACAAGATTTAACTTGGCTTCAACCTTTTGACTTTAAACAATATAGGCACAAGACACAAAATTGCAAAAGTTGAGAAATTTTATGTTAGTAATAATGATTCTATTTTCAATCACTGTTTATATTGTTCACTTATAGACACACTCACACACATTTGGTAGCATATGACCGGCTCCTGTAATTGGTGAACCCATATAACTTTTCACTACAAATAATTTTTTTTATCAAATTGTAAATTGAAGTTCTTTAGGGTCTGTGTTTTATTAGTACCTACCAGATGTTGGATACCCTTTTCATTGCAAGAACTGTGTTGATAGGTTTTGAAATCTTTTGCGCAACTTAGGACTAGAGAAAAAAGTATATACACAAGGACTAAATCAAAATTGTGCGAACTGTATAGAGACCAATATATATCTTAATAAAAAATGTGTAACTACCACGTTATGATGGGGTTATGCAATACAAAGGCTGGTGTCTATTTTGAAAACTTTAGCACTTATAGGGACAAAAAAGATACAGAAATCAAATTTAAATTGGGACAAGGTGACCCATGTAACGATGAAATACATAGTTTAACCTATTTTATTCTGTCATTTATTATCTTTCTTATAGTTATTCCTTAAAAGAAAAAATGGGATGCTTCATAATATCATTTGATGAGAAGGTTCTCTGCATACTGAAGAACAACTTTTTTTAACTTGGCTCTGCTATATATGGTGTATTTGTAGCTTTACATATTTCTAACATCTATTTATGGCATTCATGTCTAAGAACTTGAAAATCTTGCATGCCTTTCGGTTTTTTCACTTTATCTATCGACTTTGTTTATTTTGTTTGCTGTTTTCAGTAAAGCTGAACCATTGGAAATTGACTTGATTTATTGACACCTTTGCAGCTAATCTACGTCGTCTCTCCAACTTTGAAACACTCCAATCTGCCACAAGGTTGATTAGTTACCTGTTTTTTATTTTATTTTGAAAAGAATTCAAAACTATGTTTAATGGGGTGCATGGATGTTGGTTCAGATGTGAGTTAAATGTTGAAGAGTCTCTACACTTGACTATAATTTTCTCTTTTAAGGATTAAGTTAATCTTGCTCAGTGTATGACAAATATCTAGCCTTCATTGCTTTTCTTCCTCTACTTGTCACATTGGCTCCAAAGGATTCCCCCTTTTCTTTGCACTTCTTTTCCTCTTTGAAAACTACAATGTCTTCAGAGGCTTATGGACACATTTTCCCTTCAGGAATATTCCTGCAGATTTTGTACGACTGGATCAAGATATATTATCACCTCTAGCTGGGAAGAAGCAATTATATACGTATGAGACAATGGATTTCTGGGAGCAAATTAAAACTCCAGGGTAGGGTTGCATTGTATCTTAACACTGTCTGAAGATTTAATATGGGACCATCATTAGGTTTAACTTATATTATACACTTACATGAACAGAATGTCATTGAAATGCTCAGAATTGTATCTTGCTCAGTTCCGGTATACTTCACCTGATCTTTTGGCCTGTGGAGATGGTAATAAGAGTGCAACAGTTTCTGGTGATGTATATATTCATCCCTCTGCAAAAGTTCATCCATCTGCAAAGGTAACTCCATTGCCTTCTCAAAATTGTAAATACTTTACCTTTACATACAAAAATTAAATTTGCTGTAGTACCTTATGCATTTCTGCTGAAAACTCCTAAAGTCTAAAATAGTAGTTACCTACTAAAGATTATATAGATCTGTTCTTGAAGGGAAAAAATACTTGACTAGAATTTATACAATATTTCCAAATGGTTTTTTTAAGGGTGCATTGATTCCTTGCAAGTTAAGAATTTATTTGTTAGGGTAAACTGTTTGTTGGACAGATGATGTTGGAAAGATTTTTATTCAGACTTTCAATCCAAGATTGAATACACAGTGCAAATTTCATTATTGCAATTATAAAAATGTTAGCTGCACGTGAAATGAAACAAAATTGTGGAGAAAACCAGAATTTCTGTTTATATGGACCTGAATAAGAACTTTAGGTGAAAGACACCACAAAAGCAAGTAGCGCTGTAGTAATAGTTGGAGACTTATTTTGTGGGACTCATGCATCATACCTTGCAATTAGATCCCAAACAAATGCTTGACATGAAATATAATGTAAGTTTTTCTTCTCTTTATTGAACAGATTGGTCCCAATGTTTCTATCTCAGCAAATGTTCGTGTAGGTGCTGGCGTCAGGTTAAGCGGTTGTATCATCTTGGATGATGTTGAAATTATGGTAAGGAACTGAAAGGTTAGATGTGAATAAGTATTTACAGTATATAAGCAAAAGTGATTCTTCTTCTGACAGGAAAATGCTTTCGTCACAAACTCGATTATTGGATGGAAGTCATCACTTGGAAGATGGTCACATGTGCAGGCAAGTTCAGTACATTTTTAATTAAACTGGTGCAACTGCTGAAGAGCATAAAAATATAGAGAAATTTTGAACAAAAGGAAAAGTTTCATTTCAGCCATCAACATGTCTGAGACATTTGGAATTTTAATTATTACAACCACTCTTGCTTACTGTGGCTCACCTATTGAATGATTCAGGCTGATGGTAACTACAATGCAAGACTTGGCACAACCATCCTAGGTAAAAACTTCTGCTTTCTTATTTTGTTTATGAAGAAAACTGATATACAGTTTTGGTAGGTACTTCTGGTGATGTTCTTCAGTTAATCATATAAAATTGAAGTTTTACCTTATTAATCTGTGTTGAACTTTATGAAAACTTCCATTTTGCTAATTACTGAGGTAAAACTCTAATCTGGATTGGAAAACAATGCCAAAAGTATTTCAAGAACTGTGTCCTATAAACACCATTTCAGTTGTGACCTTTTTCCTTTTCTCCTCTGTGATAATGATCATTCAGGGGAAGCTGTAACTGTTGAAGATGAAGTGGTAGTGTTCAACTGCATTGTTCTTCCCAACAAGACTCTTAATGTGAGTGTGCAAGAAGAAATCATCTTGTAATCTGAAGTGAGTCCTAAAAAAATAGAGGCTTGGAGCATTTTGGTTTTACCATTTCTTTCTACAGTTTGCTTGATCTAGGAATGCAGGTTAAGGTTAGATACAACATACAAGAAGAGTAAGGAATTTTGGCTTAATTATGGAGTTATGTACATTACAATATTTTTTTCCCCTTATTTTATGTACACAAATGGAACAATGTGTAAATCACTTTCCAATTATTAGGATCAAGCGCTTACTACTTGATCAAAAGTTATAACTATTATTCAGGGTACAACTCTTTTTTCTTAAGAGTCAAAGAATTCAAGCGTTACGATTTAATTGTGACTTGATCCACTTGACATCTGTCACCGGATAATTGATGTCACCTGCACCAATTTAAAAATTAAATTATTTTCAAATTACACCGTTCAAAAGTTATTTTTGTCTTTTGATTAAATTATACAACCCGAAAGTATTTTTGTCTTTTGATTGAATTATAGAAAGTCATGCTTAATTTTTAGATTACACGAAAAGTAAAGAAGAATTTCTTGATATTACATGATGATGATTACTTCCTGCACATCCCATATTTTCTTTTCTACACCTTTTTGTAGTGTAATGACAAAAATGATTTATTTTTGAAATGGTCATACTTTCTAGGAAATTATATTTGAAATGTTATTAAAAGACTTTCAAAGTTACGCTTTTGGGAAACATTAGGAAAATTCTATATTATTATTGTGAAAATAATCAATGTCATAGTTACACCTCTTTTTGTATACAGTTTTTTTTATATTTTTTATTATAGAAATATTTCTATTAAATTTTCATTTTAAATGAAATATTTAAATATTGGTTTTTTCTATAGCATTTTTTATCATCTTTTAAAGGTTTATGAATCTCCGGTATGTGCTTTCTCTATGCATTTTTCATCCTCTCTGTTGTATTGTCTTTCTGCTGTTTGGTCTAAGTGTTGGGTGAAGAGAGAATGAAGCGTTTTGATGAACATCATCACTCACTTTGCTGACGGCCACATACACGTTTGCCACCATTTTTTCCTCTACCACCATCACTTCTATCCAGTATAAGGGTATATCTAATATTTAAAAAAGTTATGGAGGTGCAAAAACAAAATATAGACTTGTAGGAAGCAATAGCCTAACCAATATGGGTAAGGAAGAAAACATTTTATAGTCATGCCATTACCACCCCTTAATTGCTATTAAAACCCCTAACATAATATACTGTTATATAAATAATATTTCACTTTATATATATATATATATATATATATATATATATATATATATATATATATATATATATATATATATATATATATTTTTATTTTTTTTGTTTTTTTTTTTCTTATATATTTTTTTTTTATATTTTTTTTTTTTTTTT
>Ga0099822_1009737_pt1 | contig 12038 bp, 7 predicted proteins | sample CowpeawhiteBW_FD_76839 | JGI IMG/M metagenome (GOLD analysis project Ga0099822, IMG submission 76839) | Root nodule microbial communities of legume samples collected from California USA - Cow pea white BW | ecosystem: Host-associated > Plants > Roots > Nodule | place: USA: California | collected... | reverse complement strand
TATTTATCTAAAAAAAAAAAAAAATATATTATATTTAATATTTATTTATATATATATATATATATATATATATATATATATATATATATATATATATATATATATATATATATATATATATCATATAGTTGCTCAAAAAAGATTAAAATATTTTATTGTTATTTTTTATTGATGCATTAAAACACATTATTCTTTTCATTTTATAACTGTATTGAAAAGATGAGCAGCATGATTTGAAAACATATTATTTTTGTGAATAATTAAATTAATACATTCTATTTAAAAATATACAAATAACGAATACCAATGTTTATTATAGATCAAGATAAATCATCTATAATATGTGAAATTGATTATCACATATTTCCCATAATAAATCTAAAAGAAAATATTTTTTTATCTATTATTTAAGAATTCTTTTAATATTTAAAAATAAATAATTCCTATAATTAATACTTGAAAATGTTATATATATATATATATATATATATATATATATATAATTTTCTCACGTGAAATTAAGAAAACGTATAAATTTTTGTGAGAATAAATTTCATCACTATCAATTGATTATAAAATATTCTTTATAATAAATTTTAAATAATTATTATAAATCAATAGTCATACATAATAGTTTGTGATTCTATACCAGAATAAAATATAATACACTTTTAATGCTTGCAATTTTTATTCCAAAAGAAATGGACATGCAAATTTAAATACAAAGATTTTTTTTTTAAATATAATACCTTTTAATTCTGTGATATTTGTTGTAAAAGAAATGGACAAGAAATTTATTTACAAAGGTCCTTTTTATTCCAAGAGATATAAACATTAAATGATAAAATGAAGAATAATAAAATCAATTGATATTTTAACAATTTTATTATTTATTTCACTCGTAAGAACCCTACATCCTCTTACTCATTTTGCTTGAAAAAAAAAAAAAAAATCACGTTGGTTGCAAAAATACCACCCTATAACTTAGATCTGAACATATAATTATTACTAGTTACAATTTACAAATAGTTTTTGCTTTTCTACATATAAAATACCAATTACAAACTCAATGAAAAAAGATATAAAATAAATGAAGGTGTATTAGACAAACTTTCTCACAAGTAATTTGAAGAGAAAAAAAGATATGAATTTTTCCCTGAGTTATTAAAAGTAATATTCATTACTTGTACATACTCTTTCATATAATCTTTCCAAATTTCTCTTTCAATTTTTACATAAATTAATTTTTACTTAATCAGCTTTTTTTTTTCTTCTACATTTATTTATGAATAAGAAATTTAAATAGTTTACGTTTTGCTAACAGCCTAACACAAAGATGCACCCAAATGCAATCAAAAAGAAGAGCAAACATACTTATAGAAAACCAGTTTGACCTAATTTGAAAACACAAATTGTTGAAGACAAATAGATGACAAGAAAGACACTACAAAGTGTTTGACAATTTGAAAATTCCAAATGGCAATCTTGGCCAGCAAGTAGAAGAACACTATATATACAGAATAATCATATAAAGTGAAAGTGGAAAAAATATACTAAAAATTGAAGAAAAACTTCAAACATAATGGTCCAAAAAACAAAGGATTTTGTTAGAGATTGACCTTTTCATGATGTGTAGATCCTCCTTTGTATAGTGTGAGTACCCTTTTGATGATTCCATTGCCATTGAATACATGACACACAAGTTTTGTTTTATCCCTTTTGTCTTCTTTCCTTCAACATCACATTGCAATTTTCATCACAATATGACTCATAAATAACTACCTCAAAATACAAATTAGGAAACTATCATTATAATTCTCTGAAAATCATTCAATTAGAGATTGTCACCTTCAATGAAAAGGAATCATTCCATCTTTATATCACCATGTCTAATATTGAAAATGATTTTTTCATTGAAGAACAAATCCAAAAATGAAACATATTTTTTTAATTTTTTAAATATATTTGTAAGAATTTGATTGACAAATCTAAAAATTTATACATTTATTGTTCTCTGATTTCTTCTCCTTGGGTGCCAAGTTACTCATAATTTTGTTTATGGAATATAGTTTTTTCCTTTCTTTTTCTTTATGACATTTATGACTAATTAGCTATTGCATGATCTCTTATTTTTACCGAAAAAGGGAAAATAAATTGGGACCATGTAGCTTAATTTAATGAATTGGATGAGCAAATTATAAAGATAAGGAAAAGAAAAGTAGTGATCAATATTTATTAAATCATGTGATGGTGAACCTAGCTTGCTAATTTGAATTAAAAGTTCATGAAGAGGGTCAGCAAAATAATGGAAATTTTTCTGCTTAAATAACATCAGGCATAGACAATTCAACAACCTATTCAATTAATTAAAACACTAGTCAATTTAAAGGTCAATAATAGATATTTTTTATAACAAAACTTTGTAAACAAATAACCAAGTGAAGATTCAAAACATGTATATCATGTCATGTGTGTATGTGTATGTTACTATTTTAATGTATTCAGCATAGACATGTAATTTCACTTGTTACATACCCATATATAGCCCAAAATAATGATACAGTGAAATATACTTACTAAAAAAAAAAATCAACGAAAACCTCTCTCTTTAACTTTATCAAACTTAATTATATTTTTGTAGTTATTTCAATTATTTTTTTTATAGTGAATTGGATTGTTAGTCAATAAACTTAACTGAGCCAAATAATAATAATATCAATAATAATAATAATAATAATAATAATAAATATCAATGCTTTAAAGAAGGATAGAGCTATGTCTAAATTTCTAATTACTTTGTTAATATAACAAATATTTATACTACAAGAAAATGTCTCATTAACAATAAATTTTACCGATCAAAAGTTAGTCTCTACAGTGATCAATTTAGATACCAATTTACAAAATAAAGAAAAGATATTGGTTACTAAAATAATCAGTATTATGAATGAAAATTATAATTTATCTCTAAATTAGTTTCTAAAATTTAGCTACCAAAATAAATTGGTCACTAAACATTTGCTACCAAGATCTTTGTTACCAAAGGAATTGATTTATAAATTAGTCTCTAATTAATTAGTGACCAATTGTACTTTTTTATTAATATTAATGACTATTTTAGTAACCAATAATTTTTATTTTGTAAATTGGTATCTAAATTAGTTACTGAAATGACTAACAACTTTTAGTCCCTAAAATTGTTTGTTAATTAAACATTTTCTTGTAATGTCATTAAAGTTTAAAGTTGTTTCATATGGAGAGAGAAAACAATAATGTCTAACATGTGTAATATACATAAATTAAGCTTTAGCTTCTTTTGTAAGAACAATTTTATGTTTGGTAAAAATGAATTTTATATTTATTAGAAGTGTTTTTAAAAATAATGAAAGTTAACCGTCTAACTTCTAGTTAATATATAAATTAAATTTTAACTACTTAAAAATTCATTTTACAAACTTTAGTATTTCTCTAAATTATTCTTTCACATTGTTTCTATCTTCTCTCTTTAATTATGGTATTACCTTCTATCTTTTCTCTAAATAGAAGTCATCATGTAGAGTATTTGTTTTCTACTTTTGTGAAACACGAGATAAAGGGAATTAATATATTGATTTATTTAAGTTGAGTTGTGTTCCGACAGAGATATAGGGAGTTAATATATTGATTCATTTAAGTTGAGTTGTGTTCCAATACGTCTAATAGTCTCATAGACGATACTAATGTTCTGATCTCCAATCCTAAGTCCGTTGAGTAACATCGTTAGGGTTATTCACTACATTTGATATATTGTCCACTTTGGAGTTTAGAGCTCCATCACAAATTTGTTCTTAAAAGGCGTTTCGATGAGTTGAAGAAAGAAGAGGTATTTAAACTGTCTTTGACCTCAACTCTTGAGTGATGTGAAACTATTGGGTGTACTATAACAAGTTGAAAAGTTGCAAGTTAGGAATAATATATTGTTAGTCGTTAAAATGAAAATCTATAATGTAAATAGATGGAGTTGCATTCATTTTGATTGAAAAATTTTGGTTTCAGTGTTACTATTGAATGTGAGATAATAAATTTGGTATGATATGGATAACTGGATTGATATTCGATGTTAGAAATAGAAATTTATGAAGTTTAGATATATGTTAAGTTATAAGGAATTAATTTTAAATTTGAGCATTGTATTGTCAATATGAATTTAGAAATAGTTTATTTAATTAATGAAATGCAAACATATGTATACAATGATATTGATTTTATGATGGTTTGGTTGAAACTATTTAGATTAATAATATTATATGATGGTGTTTATATTATTTTTATGCATAATTTTTTAATTTTATAATATTTTCTCTTAAATAAAATATGAGAACGTCTTTCTCTTAATTTTATAATATTTTCTCTTAAATAAGTAAGAATGCGAAAAGTTTCTTTCTTTTTATGAATTTTTGTACAAGTGATTGTTTCATCACTTAGAATGAAAATCAGAACATGAGAACGTCTCTTTTCTTGACATGTTTTTTGCTCGAGCAACAATTTGACATGTTAAACAAAAATTGTGATAAGACAATTCTCTCTCCTTTTTGTGATTTTTGTAGGCGAAAACCAATTGCTCAAGTGACATTTTATGGGGTGAAAATGTACATAAAAAATGTTAATATGTATCATTAAAGAAATAAGATATTTTAGGTTTACTAACAATTTGATCATATAATTAAGACATTTGGTGGTGAGAAGTTGAAATAGGTTCTTGTATCAAGGCTTTTTATAACAGATGTAGGTACTACCCTAACATAAGAAACTAAGGTTGATTTTTACCAATGACATTATAGGTTAAGTGTTAGTCTCGGTTGGGACATGCTTGATACGAGGCTTTCAAAAAAATTTAAGTGTGAAATATTGTTTTGAATGGTTGAAAAGTAGTTGAGAATTGTGTCTTGGTTAGAAAATTCAATAATAGTTTGTTGCGTTTGTTATCTAGTGTGAGAATATGAGTTAAGTCTTTAATCGTGAATGTGTTTGATTAAGTAATTATGTAATTACATGAGTATGAAGTAGTATTAGCTTAGAGATTGATATTTATTATATTAGCTCACTCTTGTGATAGTATTTTGGAACACACGTTTCATATATTAATTTGGAAACCAATGGTTCTAGAAGAATTGCAAACTATTAGTGACAACAAAGCATGTTGTATCCTTATGAGAGGTGTTGATCTATTTAAAAACAAAAAAGGTTGTGAATAGAAGTTTACGTTCAAGTTGGCTAACTGAATATCTTTTTATGTTGAATATGGCATCCCTAACTTCCCCTCTTGTTATATACATGTCACATATATATGGCATAAGCCATAGTGGTGATGACCACGATGTTACATAGTATAGTGCCATGATGACAAAAACAACATGTTGTATTAACTACAACCCAACAGTTTATCATTAGACCTTTAAAGTTTGGATGATTTTATAAGGCACGTACTTTCTAAATTCAATGAAAAATCTAGTCCAAATCATAATATTAATGGACCTAGAAGATTCATTTTTTATGTGATTCAATTTCCAATTTGGTAGGGGCCAAATGTTTGAGCTGATTTGGCTGGGGTCAAAGGTCGAGCAAAGTCAATCCAAGCTTAAGGTTGGTTCGGGTTGGTACCAACGGAAGGTCGATTCGTGTCAATCCTGGCCAAAGTCGAGATGAGTTATCACATGCTTAGGGTTGAGTCGAGTCGACCTAGGTCAAAAGTCAATATGAGTTAGTCTAAGTCGAAGGTCGAGCCTAGTAGACCCGAGATGAAGGTCAAGCTGAGTTAACTTCAGCCAAAGGGTCATGCCGAGTCATCATGGGTCCGAGGTCGAGGCTAGTCAACATGATCCTAGGTTGAGTCGAGTCAATCCAAACCTAGGTGGAGCCAAGTCGACAAGACCCAGATTAAGTCAATTCAGTCTCGACATAGGTTGACTCATGTCAACTCTTGCTGATATTGATGTGAGGTGGCTCAGATCAACATCAACAAGAATTGACATGAGGTGGCTCAGATTCAAGTCGAGCCGAGTGAACCAGACCCAAGTTGTTATGAGTCGACCTGGGTTTAGGTCGAGTGAGTCATCCAGATCCATATCCGATGGAGTTAATAGTCATGTATATTAGATCGATTTTACTAAATTTAATATATTTGACAAAGTAGATTCAATCTAAATTTAATCCAATTAAAATTGGATTGAAAAAAGAGTTATAATCTAGTTGATTTGATTAAAATAGATATGAATCGTAGATCAATATATTTTATTGGAAGTAGACTAGATTCAAAAAAATCCAATCCATGCCGAGAGATGTATGAGAAAGTTACATTGATAATTTTTGGTGGAGTACTTCCGTAAGAAAATCTAATACTCCAAAGAGTTTAAGTTCATACAACTGATTTAGAATGATTTATTTGGATTATATTTCTGGATAGACTAACTAAATTTTACACTCAATCCATTAAAGCCTAAGAATTCAAAATGTTTGAGAATGGACTGAGGCAGAAAACAAAAGAAGTTGGCATTTCCTTACATAAAGTTTTATGTTTTGATTGAAATGATTAAAGTAGTGGAATATTTATTATACTTATAAAAAAAACACATTTTGAAATAAGTGGGAGTTGATCCAAAAAATCTATGAGGTAGATAAAAAATATCCTAAAACATAACTTCTAACTGTTATATATATGTTTTTTATAAAAAAAATAAAATTAGCATCAAAACGCTATTTTTAACAAAAACCTCAAATTTATATTCTGGGAGACTCTTTTGTTCATTAAAAAAGAGAAAAAGAAAGAGAGGGAACTTATGATATTTATAATGTTTACAGGTCTTTGCATTTTTTACAATGTTTGTATATCTACACCATTGAAGTAAAAGAATCAACTTATGAATGAAAGCACACTCAAAAACAAAAGAAGGAACGCACAGAAAAATGGAAGAAAAAAATGCTACAAAACCAAAGGAAGAAAAAAAAAATGCTTTCATGTGCATGAAAATGCTACAAAAGCAATGCAGAGAATATCACAACACAGAAATGAATGAGTCATCAAGAAATAAGGGAAGAGATATGTGATGTTCACCTGATGATGCAGGAGAGGTTTTAATGGCTCTGATTTTCCATTGCTGAATGTGTTTACAAAAAGTGTCAACGATGTTACTTTATGAACATTTATATGGGTATAGCATAGAAGCAAAGCAGTGAAGTTTTCCAAAAGCACGTTTGTATCGTGAAAAATAGGTGCATAAGCTGGATTATAAATAAGTTAGCAATAGTAACGTAGAAGGAAATTCTTCAAGCATTCTCCTCTTTTGCCTTAATAAAGTGAAACCTTTATAGAAAAGCTTATGTGTTTGCCTTTCCTTGTAGAGAAACTTTGCAATAAGAGTGTCCCCACTTGCCACTAATTTTGAGCTTCTCATAGAAGAATACATAATTTTCTTTACCTTTATAAGTAAGATTCCCCTCATGATGCACTAATGACGAGAGATGACCAACAAAATAATAATACACTAATTGAAGAGATTGAAGAGGGAGTTGATTTCTTGAAATCTTACTTTTTAACACTAATTAAGCCATTTGGCTTTCTAAGTTTATAGAATAATAATATTTATTTTGTATATCATATTCTAGTTTTTTATAATTTTCAATAATTTTGATTAATTCTTTTAAGTGAGATTTTTCTTGAACTTAACAATGTTGTGGTTGAGGTTGGAAAAGTGTTTTTTTATGAAAATTCCACATGTAACAATTTGTTGAAGAAAGGTGCACCATTGATGAGCTTAATTTTGTTTTAAGGAAGGTCTAGGTCATAGAGTAGACTATGAATGTAACAAATAATTTTTCCAATCTTTCTCCTATAGTCCTATTAAAACCTAGTGAGATAGGGAAGTATTCTATACAAGACAATTGCTCCTCAATTTCTCTATGAACGATGGAAGAAAGAAAAAAAAAAGTAAAGAAGATTAAGCCATAACTTAAATATTAAGTTTTTTTTTTACTACATGATTCAAATTTTGAGAGTTATTTTTTTAGAGATTTTTTCTTTTTTTCTTTTTTTCTTTACACAACTCACCGATCCTTAAGAGACATTATTTACATAAATGAATCTTTATCATTATTGATCATCATGATTTCTCTCGTGAAAATATTTGTCTGAGCAAAAGTTCAGCACCCTATTTTTTTAGGGTTAAATATGTTTTTGATCCCTCAAGTTTAAGTGAATTTTGGAATTAGTCTCTCTTCAAAACTTTACACCAATTTAGTCTTTCATCTTTAGAAATGTGTGGATTTAGTCCTTCTTACCAAATTTTGTTAAGTTTATTTAACATTTTAAACGCATTTTATGATAATATTTGAGTTAACATTGAAACGAAAATGTGTCAAACGGTGTAAATAATTGAAATACTATCATGAAATGCGCTTGAAACGTCAGATAAACTTAACAAAATTTGGTTAAAATGACTAAATTCATGCATTTTTTAAGATGAAATATTAAATTGGTCAAAAGTTTTGAAGAAAAATTAATTTCAAATTTCACGGAAACTTGAGAAACCAAAACATATTTAACCCTTTTTTTTTATGATGTGCTTAATACACCACAACTTAGAACATGAAAAATTTGTGCTTATATAAATTATGAGTGCAACTGTTTCATCTGACAAACAATAAAACATCATGCAAATCTTTTCATTATGTCTAATACATGATTAATGATTATTAGACGATAAGTACAACCTAACATTAAGTTGACACAAAAAATAATCCTAAAGTTTAATTTTGTGATGACGAGAATTGTGTCAAATATAAGCTTTTTTAAATGTCTCGTATAATGTGAAGTTGCATTGTTTGCCAATATCCTACAATGCACACTTAATAAGATATCCATAGTTCAAATATACTCAAATATAAGCTTTTTTAAATGTCTTGTGTAATGTGAGCTAAAGTTGCATTGTTTGCCAATATCCTACAATGCACACTTAATAAGACATCCATATGGTTCAAATATACTCAAATGGCAAAAAAATTTCAGCAATGACTTCTTCATGATCCTATTTAAAGACATTACTTGGAGAAAAAAATAACCATTCTTACTTTTTTTTCTTTCCATTTTCTATCTATTCCTCTATTTTCTAATCAAAATATACTTACATTATATTATATTAATAGTATAGCATTTATATTTGTGTTATTTTAATTTGTAAAATTTAAAACAAAAGAAAACACTCTATATAATAGGAAAATGGACAAAATCAACTTGTCATTAATTTCTTTAAAATGAGTTGGATGAAATTATTGTAAATTACAAAAATAGATTAAAAATTTTAGTCTACTCTAATTTAGAAATAGTTTACATACCAAGAAAACAAATCCCAAAAAATAAAATATTTATTCATAAAATTAATTTAAATAAACAAATTTACCTTTTTTTTTCATGGATTGATAAACCAATTACTTCTCAAGTGGCTCATGTTTCTTATCGAAAATAAGAGTGATTGACATATGGGTACCATATTTTACCTTCAAACTATAAAAGACTTTTTTTTACCATCAACCTTTGACAAGGAACTTAAAAAACAGAAAGAAAAAGAAAGAAATCACACAAAAATTCAAACTCCTAATAGTCAAAGTGTAGGGTTATTCCAAATGGAGACCAAAGTGAACCTAGGATCTCATTTACCACATTAAAGATTCTAAACAACCCAAGTTACATTTGATAATATATCTTACCAATTATACTATGAAGTCAAAACAAGATAAACATATAGTTTTATAGAGTCCAATGATGTCAACCTATTATTCAAGTCTTTATTGTCCCTTTGTTTTGTCCTCCACAACCAGTGCCAAGATTAACAAATCCATACAACATTATTTTTGGTAACAAAAATAAAAATGCATGCAATGTTATTTTGATGAAATTGGATAATAAATTAGATAAAAAGTAATCAAAATTGATTGGAGAATTCTTCTAAAACCAACCATTAGAAGATAGCACTATTATTTTAAAGGAGTCTTGTCTCCATCTTATGTGCATCTTTGCTTTTATATTTTTTTATTTGTCAAACACAGGTGGAGGATTGGTGTGGCACCACTACATATTCCAAGTTATATAGTGGCAAACTTTTCAGGGATGAAAACAAACACCCAATCGATTATACTTATTCTATTTTTCCAAGTACAATTTCATATTTATTTTATATAATGACTATAATTCTCTTATTTTTGTCTTTGGTAGATAATGAGTATACTTATATTTTTATTATATTTGTTAATTTAAAATATTAATTAAATAATGTTTTCTTTAAAAAGATGAAAGTCTTTGCTTCGTAGTTGCACCTTGGCCACCAATACCGATTATGACTTCTCTCTTCCTCTTTCTCTTCTTTATCTTTTTGTTTTATATTTCTCATTTATCTCCACTTAATTTATATAAAAAAAAAACAATATTAAAAATAATTATATATCTTTTAATTTAGTTTTAAAAAACAATAAAACCTTTTACGTTATGATAGAATTGGTTAAGCTAACTTTGCTAGCATTCAACATTAAACAAACTCTATTGATATACACACCAATTCGATACTAACATAAATATTTATTTATTAAAAAAGTTAAAAATAATTTTATATTTTTTTTAAATTAAATTTTTGCATTACTTAATGTCCGTTAAAAGTTTAACCAATACTAATATTTGAAAATTAATTTAATATGTTTTATAATATTTGTTGAACATTCTTAATCATCTATATATGTGTGCGTACTACTAGAACTTTTCCCACAGATTTGGTGTCACCGGCAACTTTCGCATAAAAATATGAAAAAAAAAAACTAATTTCTTACAAATTTTTACAAATATAAATTAAGTAATAATGTTATATAATTAAGACTAAGTTCTGACACACATATAATAATATTGAAAAGAATATAGGCAGTTATTGAAAGAAAAAAACACAGGAAAACGTAAGTTATACACATATGTGTATTCTCTCGCATACATATATATAATCGGTTTAATGTATTGAAGTGGATTTAATTTAAGTTTATAAATTGCAGTTTTAGTATGACATGATGCAGAGTGTGGTAACATGGAACAGCAAAAACCTTAAAATCCTAAAAGCTTATGCCAACTGGGAACAAATAATGGAGCTAGGAATGCATGTATTTGGCGTTATTCTTACCGTACTGTTACCGTAGACGTCCTATTGCACAAAACTCCATGAAACTGAACATGCATGAATGTAAACTTAGGAGACATAATTAGACCTACTTGATTCTCTTATTTGGTTTCTTCTTCTTCGAAACACTCATAAACTCAATCATCATTTTTCTTTATCACTTCATGGACACCCTGTTTCACATTATAACTTCCACTTCTCTCCTTTTCATGCATCTTTTTTCCCCCTCTCAAAACATCATATTAATCACACATATAATACATATATATCAGGGTTTTACATAACGGGCTTTTTTATATTTTTTTATCGTTTGATCATAAATTTGTAAAATAGAATTCGTTGATTCGTTTTTTTTTAAATTGGAATAAGTTGTCACGGGGAGGACAACATTAAAGATGAAGTTGTTCTCCCTCAGCTAGTTTTTTTTTTCTTCAAAAAGCAATGTCGTTAGGTTCGACTCTGATTTTTGTACATCTCATAGTGAGCTCGTTGTCTTATATAACAACTTCACTTTTAGTTTTTTTTTTTTTTGTTTTTTAACGTTGCAGTTTTATTTGTTTTTTTCAAATTTTTCACTTTTCAGTTTTTTTAACCTTGCATCCAACATACCCAAAAGATGACCTAAATGTGAAACTGGAGGACATAGATATAAATGACTGTCTTATTAATCTCTACTAACTTAATTGTTGTATTTTAATTTTTAATCAATGTTAAAATATATTAATGCTTATTTTTATTTTTATTCCAATTTTTTTATCACTTATTGTTCCAATACAAAAAAAAAAAAAAAAATAAAAGTAAAATTGTAAATTATAAAAAAAAATTAAATTTTCAAAAGAAAAAAAAGCTAATTTA
>Ga0099822_1009732_pt1 | contig 12042 bp, 6 predicted proteins | sample CowpeawhiteBW_FD_76839 | JGI IMG/M metagenome (GOLD analysis project Ga0099822, IMG submission 76839) | Root nodule microbial communities of legume samples collected from California USA - Cow pea white BW | ecosystem: Host-associated > Plants > Roots > Nodule | place: USA: California | collected... | reverse complement strand
AGAAGAAAATCATAATAAAACTGAGTAAATAATCCCGTCGTGATCCCCACTCCGTCTCTACGTATCCGCCTGCTCACCTGCATTAACATCTGCTCCCATGTAACAAGTTACATGATCATCGCCACACACACACAAATAGGGTGAGCTCATTTAAATAAAACCAAACACATAAACTATTAAATACAACATCGCAACCTTAAAACCCCGAGTTAGTATTCTTCTCCCTTGTTCCTTACTTCTCCACTTCCAATACTTTCATTAGACGTCTATCATTTCTATACCCTTTAGGTGATATCTATGATCGATCTTTGGTGCATAAGTGTCTACTCGCCCCTCCGACTACAGGCCACCACCTGATAGTCCACATGTGGGAATAACATTGCCACAGCATCTCACCGTGACACCAAGTGGAGTTTCCCGAAACAAACATAAAGTTTGTAGCTGTTCCAGACTACCAAAGCTCTATCAGATTCACTCTGAAGAGGGCAATCACCCGAACCTCGCCGTACGAGCCACAACTCGCACACTCCACTGGACTTCCTAAACCACCAGCCTACAACCTAGAGTGGTCACGTGTTACCCTAATACAAGATACACTCGTAACTGGGCCCCCAACCAAAGCATCACATCACAACATCCCCTAAAGCAGTGTAGAAACCTTTCCTCGCGCACCATCACTGAACCAAAACCGCTTGGCGCGCATCTCACGTCGTCAGGCACACACTAGGTTCAGATCGCCTGGCGGGCATCACACACCGCCAGGCGCCACACGCCCGCAGAACCATCACTGCACCGTCACCGCCTGGCGGGGGACACGTACCGCCACGTGCCACGCGCCTGCAGAATCATCACTACACCGTCACCGCCTGGCGGGGGACACGTACCGCCAGGCGCCAGGCGCCACTTGTTGCCACCGCCTGGCGCACTTGCCCCGCACCGCCAGGCGCCACAGTGCCATCATGGTCTTTGTTGTTCTATTCCGCCCGGCGGGACCCTCCCTACCGTCAGGTGCCATGACCACTATCGCTGATTGCATTCCGTCAGTAGCGCACTGTTACTGGTTCCTTGGCACTTAAACAGATCCCCAAGGGATCCCAATCATACAACATAACAATTTACAACACAGCCTGGTTTTCCAGTCATACAACTATAATAAAATTACACCACACCCATTCAAACATGCCATCAAATCAAGTATTGTCACGCACCCATGCTCTCCTTCACTTACCCCTTTAAAAATGCCACATACATTCCACATACACCCCGTCTTAGGATCATACAGTCTGATATTTTTATAAACTCATGACACCACACTTTTTTCAATATTGCATATGTACCTCAATAAAAATTCACAAGCACAAAACCACGACTAGGGTAAAGTTTCACCATCCATACCATATCTCACATAATTATCTCACTCGTACCCAATTAACACACATTCTGAATTTAACTTACCACATGCACCCAATTATGCTTCATTAGAAGTTACTTGAACTAATCAAAGGCTTATTCATGTATTTTACAAACTCCAAATTCAACAATATTAATTAAGGTATATCCCTAGCTACTGACCTCCAAATCCAATCTCCACCCTTCAAAGTGAAGAACCACATGTTATGGACCACCTGTCAAAATTTCACCTAAATCGGACAGTTTACGAACTGGGAAATGTAGTTTTACGAAAACTGCGCGAACTAGAAAAATTGGTGGCGCTTAGCGCCCAAAATCAGACGACTGGCGCCCGGCGGGACTAAAATACCGCCCGACGGTTACTGTTACGCGAAAAGTACGAAAAACAGCGTTTTTCGTGAATCAACACACCACGCACCTCTGGTGTGGCGCCTAGCGGCCAATATGGTGCCGCCAGGCGGTTCCTGTAGTTCCAAGAACCCAAAATTTTCCTCAACACCTACGAACCTTATTCCAACCCCTACAATTCTGATTTCACTCGATTTACGATCCAATAGGCTGCCTTTACATCTTACCTTCTCCTCATTTGTGTATTACATGCCCTATTCCCTCAATTACCACACTTCTACAAGATTTGATACCTCGTTCTTGGCAACCAAATTGTTCAAATAAATATCAAATTCCATTTCTTTATTATTATCCCACAGAATACAAATCAACATATGTAATGCGTATTATCTCATATTCACATTCCCGTATAACCTCCCATACCCCAACAACCTAAGGTTCATGTAATTTTCGCAACTACACAGTTATAATATCCAATTCACCATGCAATTATTCACACACCGTAGAATTTCAATTCCAACATCATCATGCCACGAAACCATAAAAAATCAGTGTAAAACTGGCAATCCAGCACACACTGCCAAAAGAACCCAGAAACTGACGCAATTCTTGTTTCTTGTTAACTAATAAAATTCAAGTATTATATTATGTCGCATCACGACTAACACATATTTAAAATAATAATAAATAAATACACAATATTGGCATACCTAGGACTCAAACCCAAGTCCTCTCACACAATTAAGTACTTTCAACCACTTGAACTAGTACTTTTCCACGTCATTAAGGTTTACAATTAATGCCATAAAGGCTTCTCTTACCAGCATTTATTAAATAATTATTTATTTAATTATTTAAATTTTGTGGGTCTTACAACATGTATCTTTTTGTACTCCAAACCCAATAGACATATAATTTTCTTTACCTCATAGTTACGATTAAGTAATGTGTTATTTTTTATAAACATCTCCTTCAACAACTCTAACAATTTTGTTAAACTTGTATTAGTTCATCTATTTCTTGCTTTTAAACTGAATAATTTGAAAGTTGCTGATAATTGTGTAAAGTTAGTGCTTCTTGGGTACATTTGTTCCTATGAATCAAACATCAAACATCATACAAATGAGTTCTTCCAAAATTTTCTTAACCAACATCATATACCATGACCTCTAAATGATCACTCATCCATTATTTTTGTTTTTTCTTGACGTACTAGATTTGTCTAATATTTCTCTATGATATGCCCAATATATGTGTTCTTAAGTATATTGTAAAAACTCATCAACTCATTTTTCATGGTCTTCACTAACACGGCGTGCATTCATCCTACTTCAATCATAGCTACATTGGTAACAAACTACATTATTCTCACATTTGTAATTCTCACAACCGGTGAAACCCATACAACCTATAGCAACTCCATTAGTGTTGACTTTTATTCAACCCACTTTAAGTATCGTTGAAAGAATTTGGATCGTGGTAGTCACTTTCCTAGGTCTAGTTTGGATGCCAAAAACACTTCAAAATATTCATATCATTATTCGTAGGTTTTCTAATAGCATGACCTGAAAGGCTGATGAAGCTTTTGATACTTAATAGCTTATTATATTAATATTTTGTGAAACCTTGCATAACTCTTCCTTCTCCATATCATCCATGCATAATAAGTGATTCTCGCAAGTTAAATTTCTTCAATTGAAGGACCACCAACAACTTTGAAAAACTAAATTAAATCATTTAGAAGAAGAAATACACACCTGGAACAATTGTTGTAACCAAGACTAAATTTGGATGACTATGTGACATTCAAAAAAAATATATATCATATTTTTTAACTCTCATCATTTACTTTCTAATGTGATTTAGTGTGGGTCATTGATTATTTAAAAAAATATAGTGATATATTAATCAATAACTCACATTAAGTCACATCAGGAAACAAAGAATAAGAGTTAACAAGAATCATAATATCACTCTCTTAGACATTAAGGAATGTGTTGTAGAGATTAATAAATGAAGGGTATTCTTAAACATAATAATAAACTAAAACCTTAAGAGTTGTATGCATAACTTAAGCGTGTCATGTTTGTGTATAAGACTTTAATTGTTTTTTCTATCCAATGATACATTAGTAAAACTAATAATAATTTATTCCTCTAAACATGCATATCTAATATACGATGGTCGAATTTGTTACATCATATAATATGTGAAGTCTCAACGTGCTTTATTCAGGTTTAATATTATCTAGATCCGTTTCTTGGATTCAACTTTCACTTTTCGCAATCACTTTTCTTCGTCATTTGGTTTCCTAAATGAAAAATATATCGCTAATTGGAGGCCTTAAACATTAAGATCAAGAAGTTAAATTTTTAGGTCATGTCATAGCTGTAAAATGTAAAAATGAAACATGTTATTTAAGGATTTAAATCACTTCTCTCTTATTTATATTCATTTTATTAAAAAACACTTTAGTGTAACAAATATAAGAAAGATAGAAAATATTAATTTTAATACTTTTTAATTTTTTTAATTGGAAAATTTAAAAATAGAACTTATTAAATTGAGATTCATTATCAGTTATGATCGTACTTATTTTTTTTATGTTAAATTATGGATAATGAATTGTAGATTATCTAATCGTAATAAAAAAGGGAGAGATTAAGACTACGATTTCTAACCATAGCCTATAATACATAATATGCTACAATTCATGAAAAAATTATAGCATATTCATAACTACAGACTACGATCATTAAAGAATTGTTGTCTATGCATAATTATATAAGCTATAATATAATAATCATAACCTATAGTCATAAATAAACTATGATTTTTCCTTAAAAGAAATGTTTTCATTTTAGTAATTCTATATTCTATTAAACAACTTGAAAATTTAAACAAAGATTTAGCAGCACCAAATACATTGTTAAACAAAAAACAAGCAAAATAAAAATCCAGTTTTCACCATTAGTTCTAATTTTGGAAAATTTCAATAAAAATGGTATAAATTGATTTTTGAGTCATTTTTTGTGTGTTGACTTCTAGTATATTTGTTTGTAGAGTGTGTACATTGCACATATTTGTCACAAGTTTTGTTTTGACAATATTTGGTGGAGAAAAAACTTGAAATGATCATAACTTTTGTTATGGACCTTGGATATGAAGATGTGTTGAACTGCTAAGTTGGCGGTAAAAAATTATCAATATTTCATTGTTTACTATCTCTTTTCTATTTATTTAGTACTTTTGCCCCAAACTTTTTACATTTCATACATTTATTTCACTTACCTATACTCTTCAGAAAATTCTAAAAACATTTGTGGTGTTTTCTAGTAGTAATTAGAAAATTTTCATTCTTTTACATTTTACTTTTGTCATACTTTCATGTAAACAACATTTAGGATTTTAGGCTTTAGGATTTAGAGTTCATCATCCTTTAAAATTTGTGGGTACAAAAATCATCATGATGCATAGAAAAAAAATCAAATATATCATCATATAATTTTTAAACGTATTAAAAATGGTAAAGAGAGGAAATGCAAACTGTGAGCTTAGAGCTTGAACGAGAACTAAGTTGAATGCAACAAATTGTGAACGAAGACAAAAGAACTAAGGAACATAAAAGAGAGGAAACGAACTTGGTCAAAAAACAAGAAAGAGCTCTTTAAACATGGAGATGGTCACCTCCAATGGGGCATGAGCAAGACAAACCTATGAATGTCATGCAAGATACTCAAAAGATGTGGGTATATTCAAACAAGGAAGAAAATGACCCCGAGGAAGAAAATAAGAGAAAACAACGAAGAAAACAAGAGAGAAGACCTTGTCTTTTTTGCACCAGATTTGGAAACGAAGGCATTAATAGTATGGGGGGTTATTACACTTCGAAGTAAGCTCCTATTTTATTGGTCCACTAAACGAGGTTTCTCAAAAATTTCTAGCCCAAAAAGGTTGCTCTTAAAGTGAGTTAGAATTAGGGTCAAAGTGTGTTTGACTTCATTATAAGACTTTAATTAACAACTAAATTCAAGACTTTTAACCCGAATTGAAGATCGAACCGAGTTGATTGTGCCAAATGTCGAATCAAGTTGACTCGGGTTGAAAGTTGAGACGAGTTAGTCCAGGTCAAAAGTTGAACTGAGTCGACCTGTGTCGAGTCGAACCAACTCCACTCATGTCGAACATCGAACCATGTCTACTCATGTCGAATGTCGAATCAAGTCAGTTCAAACCAATTGTTGAGTCGAGCCTGTTACGGTCAAAGGTCAAGGTGAGTCATCCCTGACCGAAAGTTGAGATGAGTTGGCTCAGGCCAAAGATCAAGACAACTCAACCCATATCGAAGGTCGAGACAAGTTGTCCTAAGTCAAAATTCAACACAAGTTGACTTGGGTAGAAGGTAAAGCCAAATTTATCTAATTATTTTTTAAGAACTTTAAACGAAAGTATTTCTTATACTATTAGATTACTATGATTCCATAAAGTCACAATCAAATTATTTTTTTCTCTCTCACTAGGATAAAAAAGTATTATTTTATCACTAAATTTCTTCTGACTTTCGATTAATATTATATTATTGTCATTCTTATAAAGATGCTATTGAAATGTTACAAGCAAAAACTCTCAAGACAGAGGATATAAATATAAATGCTTCTTTGTAAGATTATTTGCTAAAGTGAAAGATTTACAAAGATTTATTATTATTTTTTTCAATACGATAATCTAATACCCACACTTAATAATTTAATAAGCAAAAGCACATACAAATTTCAGAGTGTAACCAGATTGCTAATTGATTATGCATAGAAATGACAAAAATATCTGTACTCGCGGTTATTTACATATAAAATATGGGATAAATAGTTAGTACCCGCGGGTAGTGGGTGACGAGTATTTTAATACCCACTTATAAACGGGTCAGGTACGAGTATCATACTACTCATACTCGCGGTTACCCGTTACCCGCAAATAATAAAAATTTAATTTATATTTTATTAAGTTAAATTTAATTAAAATTTAAATTAAAAATATATTTTATTATGTTAAATTTAATTAAAATTAAATTTATATTTAATTTTATTTTTTTATGATTTTATTTAAATTTTATTCAAAAAATTTATAAAATATATATCATTTTTAAATATTTGTGAGTATGTGGGTATCTACGGGTACCCGCGGGTTTCAAAAAAATCTGCAGATATTTTTTAAACATGTACCCGCAAGGTAAATGGACGGGTAGTGAGTGAATTTTTTTTTTGACGAGTCGAATTACGGATAAACACTATCCATGCTTGACTCGATCCGTTGCTATCTCTAATTGTGCATGACGAAACTTTCATATATATATATATATATATATATATATATATATATGTATATTGAATAAAATTATGGGAACTTGTACAATTTTTTTGCCTTTTTTTGTCAGAGTTATAGAAAAGGTTGACAATCTTACATTGATTGAATTATATTGACTTGTAATACTAAATTACCTTTCAAACTAAAAATCTCTATATTGATAATACTAATTTAAGCATAAAATCCTTGATTATCAAAGAAAATCAAATATGATCGCAAAAAACTTTTATCATCAAATTAAAAATATCATTCTAACTTTAGACTAATAGAGAGATCATCTTTATCCATCAATTCACAAGGAACTCTACTCTTAGACATTCAAACAACCATTTAACAATTATCTTCTCTAAACGATCTTTGTTATTAGCATCCATATGACAAACTTAAATATTGAAAAGGATAATCAATTAACCAATAATGTTAAAAAGAATGTAAGACAAAAAAATAATAATAAGATAATGATATTTATGAGATACGACGTGAATAGTAAAGCTTTGTGTCATTTATAAGTTTTTAAATTAACCAATTAAATATTCAAACATTATTTCATTTTAAACCATTTATACTCTTATCGAATTTCTCATTCCTTGCAACTATAATTTTAGAAAATATATGTTTTAATTTTTAAATTTAATTATTTATATATTTCTTTAAATAAATTAAAATAATCATTAGGGCGACATAAGATCTAACCAAGCTAAACTTTATATCTCTTTTGAGATCTATCCACCTATTATATTTTTACTTTTACTATAAGAATTTTTTTTATTAATGAATAATTTGTGACAAAAAATAATTAGTGTACTGATCTATTTAGATACCAATTTATAAACTAAAAATTATTGATAACTAAAATAATTTTAAAAAATTATAATTAGTTTCCAGCTTGATAACTAAAATAATTATTATTCTGAATTGGTTTTTAAATTGATCACTAATATTAGTTACCTAAGTTTTGGCTACTAAAAAAATTAATCTCTAAATTAATTTCTAATTAGGAAATTGATTTTTAAATTGGTCTCTAAAGACATTTTCTTGTCATAGAATTGATCACCATTTAATAGTTTTCTTATAATAGTTTTCTTATAATGTTCTTCATTCATCATATTGAGATAAATTATCTCATTTTGACACCTATAAATATTTCAGATAGCAATTAATAAAGAAAAAAAAATATATAAAATGGCATAAATATCTATAATAAAAAAAAGTGTAAAATTAAGAAAAAAACCTACAAATTTAATTATATAAAGCGATCTTCTTTGTTTTTTTTTTTTCTAAAACAGATGGATTACAATGATTGCGGAAAATGAACTGTTTCTTTAAAGTAGTTCCTTCTTTCTTTCTTTATTACCTAACAAGAATCTCTTCGATTTTTTTCCCTCTCTTTTCACTCCTTTTATGTTTTTCCATTTTCCAAGCTGAGGGTAAATTTCTAAACTTTAAAAAAGTAAAGCTACAGGCAATTTCATATTTTGCTTCTACTAAATTTTTATTTCAAAATGATGAGATTATCGAAGAACGTGATTATTGTTATTATAAACTTGTAAAGATAACATGTTTGTTTTATATTTATCGAAGATTCTACGTCAAAAATAAAAGCACATGCAAATCTCACTATATATTTTTATATAACTGAGTTAAGTTTAAAGTTAGTTTTTAAAATCACTTGCATGAACTGAAATTTGACCTGAACTCAACTAATCAAGATCAAAATACAAATTTTGAGTTTAGTAACTAAAGTTAAACCGTTTTAAGTAAAAAAATAAAAAACAAACTTATAAAAAATGTTTTTTGTAACTAATTAATGAGCTGGATGTTGTTCAGTGATAACAATTTTGCTTTCTTGTAGACTATTCGAATGTAGATGATCTGTTCGTTGTTTTTGCGTTGGTTATCTATTAAATGTGTAACACCCCATTTAAATAACGAACTTAATTAAATGAAATGCCATACAGAATAATATAAGAGATGAAGTCATGGAATATAAACACTACTCCTTACAATTGTCCAAAAGAGAACATGAAAATAACTAAGGCACACTCCGATGCCAGTAACAAAGTATAATAATGGATCGACAATATTTCTAAATAAAGCCCAATGACAAGACAATACAAGGGCCATAACCCTAAAATAAACTCAGATGAGCGGAATCTAGCCCAGATGACTATGCAGCGGAATCACCATTTCCCTGATGAGCACGTGGAGTTCTCGCATCTGCTCACTACTCACATCAATAAATTGATGATCATCGCAAAAAGAGAAAATCACACACAGAGGACATACAATAAGCAAAAAGGGTAAGCTAGAGCAGAAAATGATTTATCATATGGTTATACTATATCATAGTCCAAGATGTATATGTCAACCAATCATGTTATAAATTTTCAAGCAATACATTAAGACTCAAGACACGACTCATTCGGATACATATAATTAGTCAGATTCAGCGGATGCTTGCACTTGTGGTGGCCTTTACAGCTCTATCGAGCTAATTGTTACAGTGTTTCCTTTCCCCCACACACAAGGTTAGCCCTTAAAGTTTTCCAGACCTTCTGCTACTCTCACCACTTAAGTCAGTACGCTTTATGTGAGACTAACTGACTCTTTAGAGCGTCAGGATGCAATCCTTACCTTGAATCCTTACTAAATTATATAAATGAGGCACCACCACGAACTCCTACTAACATGGATCATAGAATTACGTCTTGACCAACTGAGGCACCATCATGAGATCTCACCTAGAGATTCATGGGATTACGCCTTAACCAATAAGGCACCACCACGAAACTATCGTGGAATTACGCCCTACCCACATAAAAATCATGTTTCACCAACCAAATGTGTACTTGTCATGTATACCAATCTCATGCCAACATTTATAACCAACCTTCATTCATATTCCATACCAAATCATATCAAACTCATCATATTCCGCTCATGAACCATTCTATACAAGCAACATCACTCAAATCATGCTTTGATATAGTAATACAACCAAGCACATGTCATTCACCCAAGAATATAGGGAAATAATAGAGTACAACACATTCTCGCCCAACTTCTCGCTCAAGCAGAAAGGTCTCGCTCAGGCGAGAGGGTTCTCTCGCTCAGGCGAGCTCCTTTCGCCTAAGCGAGGGCTTGAAGAGGGGAACAGTGGTGTTGTCGCACTCTCTCACTTAGGCGAGACCTCCTCGCCTAAGTGAGATGGGCTCTCGCTCAAAACAAGAGCTCGTCGCCTGAGTGACAGCTCACGCAACACCTGGGTGGGTTTTCTAATACTCTCGCTTAGGTGCGATCCACTCGCTTGGGCAAGATTATTAGATCTCTGCCATTGTTCACGCAAGCCAGCACAAAAGTTATCCAGAGCAAGGCACAATACATGTTCATGTTAACTTAAAAGCCATAAAATCACCCAAGAGCACAAAACAGAACCAAAACGCAAGCTTAAGTACATTTAAATGCGGAACCCTAGCTTCCCTTACCTGGAAAAAAGCTAGCAAAGACTTCGACACCCGACAGCCGAGAACGACAGCTCAAGGAACAAATTTATGAACTGGACAAGATAGCGAAATAGATTTTAAAATGAACTTACTACGAAACCCTAACTGGAAATACGAAAATATACCTAGAGAGGAGAAGTATGAGCTGGAGAATAACTTATGTGGAGCAAGGAAATGAGGTTGAGCTACTTGACCAAGATTGGGGCTAAACCCTAGCAGAGCCTCTGTAGAGAAAAGGAGAGTGTGAGAGTACTGCTTTTGCGAGAATGACAGAAGTGAGAGTGGGCCTTACAAAGTGAGTTCCCAATGCCATCCTTAAAACTCCAAAGGGTTCTACGAGAGTTTGTTCTTGAAGTTAAGAATCTTCATGCCAATTGACGAGGTGGTCAAGTACCACATGAAAAAAAAAATAGAAAAATAAGCTATTCTAATAAATTCATGACAAATAATCAATAATACAATATGTCTATAAATAAATATACTTGTATAATTAGAAAAACTGTTAACTCGATAAGTAACAAATAAATAACAAGACAAACTTAACTTGTATTAAGGATGACAATGTATAATGTAGGATAAGAAAGAATGTAGGGTGGACGACTTCGTATTTTATTACCAACAGTTTAGGTTTGTCGTGTATAATTTGTAACTCACGCGGATCAGTGATAAGATGGGACGGACTAAGCGATATAATCTGCAAAAAGAAAAATTATCATATTTTAATATTTAAGTCAGACATAATTTTTTATTTTATTTTTTATTTTGTTATTTCTTCACTCCATATTTAAATTTATTAGCAGATTTTCTTGTATGTATTTGATATTTATGAATTTTATAGATTTTTTTTAGCTTGGACAATAATTTACTTTTATATTTATATGTTCATGAAATGTTAAAACTTTATCATATTTATTTGATGTGAATATTAATATTATGTATTCTTAATTTATTTTAATTTTATTGTTAATGATAGACTCATGGAATGAAATGCAACAAAAATGTAAAATATTAAAATAAGATTATTATTACTATTATAACATTTGTATTAATTTTTTTTTTAAATTAATTTTGTTTATACATGTGGTCTACACGCCTCTAGGTCAATCATTATGTTAGATTGACAAAAAAATTAGCTCGCAATTTTTATATGGAATGGACAACCTCAATTTACTTTATACGAACTAAATGTATGACAAACAAAATGAAATAAGTCAACCCACACTATTATTCCCGTCCTTTCCGACTAGTATGTTTGTTTCATATATATATATATATATATATATATATATATATATATATATATATATATATATATATATTTTTTTTTTTTTTTTTTTTTTTTTTTTTTTTTTAAAAATTTTTTAAAAAAATTTTTTTTAAAAATATAATAAAAATATATATATTTTTAAAAATATATATT
>Ga0099822_1009729_pt1 | contig 12043 bp, 8 predicted proteins | sample CowpeawhiteBW_FD_76839 | JGI IMG/M metagenome (GOLD analysis project Ga0099822, IMG submission 76839) | Root nodule microbial communities of legume samples collected from California USA - Cow pea white BW | ecosystem: Host-associated > Plants > Roots > Nodule | place: USA: California | collected... | reverse complement strand
TATATATATATTTTAATTATGCATTGATCATGTTTATTTAATTATATAATTAAATGGTTTAATATTGAAATAAAATTTATGATAAATGAAGATTTGATTATTGTAGTTGGAGGTATGACATTGGGGATTTAAACAAGTTAATATTACTCAAGATGAGATGTTCTTGAGTTACCTTGTTGGCCATGAGCTCATTTATCCTGGCTAGTCACTACAAAATTAATCAATATCTTTATAAAAGTATAATAAAACTCCAGTTTTATGAATTTGGGAGAACTTTCATTTCATTTTATTTTGTTATGATATGCTATTTTATTTTGTGATATTTGTCTCACTTTCCTATTTTATGATTTTGTGTGAAATTTTTTTTATAACCTTATCATAGATGGTTGCTCCCAACATTCCTAATCCCTTCTTCGCCGACATTGTGGCCGTTTTTCCGGAAAATGCATGGCAAACCAATGCAGTAAATAATTCTGTAACATTTCAGGGAACATGAAACTCTACCATTACTTTTGTCTCTACTCCAAACGCGTCGATTGTCATCGAAGGACAAATCGAAGTTACCTTCTATTTACCCCCAACAGTCTAAGTGAACTCTATCCATAACCTTTTCCCTCCACCTGTTTGATAACCCGTATATGAGGGGAAAACTGTAAATAAATAACACTTCTTCCTCTTCTAGTGTAGGAAATATAAGATGTACTAAACAGTGTAGATATAAGATGCATACAGTATTGTAAATATATATATATATATATATATATATATGTGAATATTTTAAATATAATTATATATCAATGTATAATTTTACCTCTAAATGTTTATAAGTATATTGTAGAAATAATAATAATTAAATAAATAAATATAAACAAAATTATCGCAACATATAACTTATAAGGAAACCATCACAAATAAGATGTCTCATAACTTCCGTTACGTTCAACTTTCTCCCATTCAAATAGTTTACAAAATGACATTTAAACTTCACCTCATCATCACTTATACCCTCATTATATTGTGCAAATTGTATAAATTCTTGTACTCCTTTGAATGAATGATCACGTCGCTTTTGTATTCAAGGTGTGACCTTATCCCATTCAAGAAGATCCACTTTTTTTTATTTTATTGGTACATATTAATTTTAAAAAATATATCTTAAATTTCACAAAATTTTGCCAGTATTTTCGCATTGGTTTTCAAGTTACACGAAATGAAAGTGATTATCAGTCATAATCAAATATGCACCCGAAGATCAATACAAAACACAGTTGATAAATTTTCATGAATTTTAAGATATGTATATTAAAATATACATGCACTAATAAACTACTAAAAAGTGATTAATCTTCTTAAACTATCCAACTGGACAATTAAATATTCAATATATATAAATTAACACACACACACATGCACGCACACACACACACGCATAACATAAAACAAATAAACAACATATTACAAAATCATAGGCTCATATTAGAAATTTGGGATAAATAATAAAAAATCTTAACAAAACATAAAAAAAGAAGAAGCAAAACACGAAAAAGAAGGCAAAACGAAAAAGGGACGTGTTTGAACTCACACGTGTGGGCGAGGCGCCGACAACGTGAGCTGGCAGCGCGACAGTGGATGGTGGAGGCAAGAGGCGCAAAGGTGGTTGGCCAGGGCAAGAGTAGAGGTGGCTAACGGTAGAGGCTGTGTGAGAAGATGAGGAACGAAACTTTGAGGAAGAAGAACAATGTCATGCCTCTAAAATTCACTTTTTGAACCCTAAGACAACCTTTAGGCCCTGGTTCAATTTTTAGCCGAAGCCTAAACTGGAATCTGACTCGATTTAATTTTCAATCGAGGCTAACCAATGCCAATTTTGAAATATTAAGCAAATATTACGACTTCAGTTCTACGGGAACCAAGGCAATATCTTACATAAAATAATAAAAAAAATGTCATATTTGAAATTTGAACAAATTTATAGGCGTCAGTTATTTGGGGAACACCGGTAGAAAAGTTTGCAAAAATTATAAAATAGTCATCGCGTCCTTATATGTTTTGTAAAATTGTAAAAATTAAGACTTGTTTGCTTGAATGATCTCATGCCACTTGAATGACATTTAGAAACCTAAAGTTGTGGTAAACAAATTTAAAGAAAAAAGAAAGGGTGAATTTGAATTTAAGAATTGAAATCCAGATCTAGATGAAATCCTTTACTATTTGGCTTAGGATTTCTTTGGTTTGAATGACTTTAAGATGCTCCTTGTTTAGTTCTCTAATGTTCACACCCTTAGCTTTATTCAACTTAATAGGTTTGATCACAAAACTACTATTTATGTATATTTAACAAATGAAAGAAAAAGAAATGAATTTTTTAAAAATTTTAAAATTTCAAAACTTACATTCAAAGTAAATTCTATTTTACAAACATTTTGTTTATTTAAGACAAATTAAGACCATCCTTATTCTTGCAGTCATCAAAATTATCTCAAAATCTATTTTGTTAAGTCATAAGCCATATTTGAGCAACATGTAATGCCAGTGGTTGACTGACTTTCAATAATGCATATGATATTTACTCATTACTTGAGCATAATGACAACCCTGAAGCAGTACATGTGCATATTATAAAAACTCAGTTTTAGTTACATGCATGTTACAATTACAAATACTAATTATTAATCAATAATTGTTGTAAATAAATTTAACTCAAAATACTAGTTATTTCAAATCCCAAATGCAACTTAGAAAAGTTCATTTATATATCATTATCATTTCTATATAATTATATCTTTCCATGAAACTCTTAATATCGATACACTCCGATACATCTAAGTCAACTTTGAATGAACTAGATGCAATTTATTAACTTCTTACTCAAAAGGTAACTTATGGTGCAAGCAAAATATACCTTTCAATCCAAACTCTCCAATAAGTTAGCAAAACTTTCGAAACTATAACTTATACAATCATCATCCCTATTTTGACGTGAACATCTCTACCTTCTCTATTGCAAATCCCAAAGAAAATTAAGAAAATAATTGTATCAACTATAAGAATCTTACTCCAATCAAAATTTCAATCAATTTGTCTTTATCAACTTCGAACTCCCTTCTTAAAGATATATTTTATCAAGATAATTAATAAATGACATGTTGACTTACACCCTTAAAAGAACATATAATAGAAAACGAAATCTTCAATAGAAATAAAATGAAATAAAGTATGCAATTGTTTAATTTTTTTATTGACTTTCTTATTCTTCCTTCATTAGAAGTTATATTTAAAAAAAATGTTCTTACAAAAGGATTTCATGTATTCATAAATGTACAATTATACTTTTTTTTATCTAAATTTAGTTTATTATTTTAATCGTCTAAAGTTTTTTTTTTCTATTTTTTTTTATCTCCATCTCCATCTCCGTTTTCAATTCAATTGAGTATTCCATTTTGTTTCCAAAACCCTCTTCTACCAGTCTCTCTTTCAACGTTTGTTGATTTAAATTATGTTTTAGTGTTTGACGAAAATCCGAGCTCATGATGAAGATGGTTGTCATTGATGACATTGGATGCTTCATATTTAATCAATAATAGGTGTTGAATGTCCAAACTAGAGAACGATGCAAGAAAAGCTATTGTGGATTATTTAAATTAAACGATGAGCTATGCTACAAAGTACTTTATAAGTGGTAGAAAATCTTGTTTAAGAAAATAATTTATTACATAAATCATATTAAAGAAATTTAAATAATTTTTTTGAACTTAAACAAAAAATCGGTAATAATTTTTCATAAAAGTATATTTTTCCATAATCTGTACTTGTAGGTGTATCATCAATCGCCTAAGTAAATTTGAGCTAAAGTAGCTTAGTGGCAACATCTGCAGCTCTAAGGTGTTAGACAAAATAGATTTAAAGGAATATTTAAAATATTTTTTTGAAGTTGTTTAATTATTTTTTTTTCTGTTTTTTTCAAAAATATTAAATTGTTCTTTCAATTTTTTATGTTTTAATTTGGTTTTGATTTTTAAAAATTAATATAATTTGGTTATTTTTATTAATTTTTTAAAAACGAATAAGTGATTTTTTTATCAGATTTAATACAATAATTATGTTAATTACATTATTAAAACAAATCATATTTATTTATATTTTGATCACATAATAATCATTACTTAACCCAATAGTTGAACTAAAGCTAGGTTGTTAACCAAAAAAATTATAAATCTAGTGCAACCCAATCTCACTGAACTTAATTATTAACTATACTAGATTGAAATTAAAACTATCTAAACATGTTCGAATTAAATTAGAAATTTTTCATAAATTTAATTATTTTTAATTGAGTTTTGTAATTTATTATATGCTTATAATTTTTAGTGTTTTTAATTGAGTCAGTATTGTTTAATTTTATTTTAATTGAGGGAAATAATTATTATTTTACTATGTAATTTTTTTTAGTAAAAATGTAATATTGTGTGATTGATATAAAATAATGTTAAAATAAAATTCTAATTTATATTAAATGTGGTATTGTTTTATTAGTTACATACTTTTTTTAAAACATAAAAACAAGAAAGCAAAATAAATGAATAAAATAAACAATCATGTCACCCAATAAAAAAATGTAGAAAAATACAATTGAAAAATATAAAATTTGAGTACCAAATAAACATAAAGATTTAATAGAAACTAATTGAAAATACCCAAATTTTTTAAAGATTTCAATATAATCGAATGTGATATATGATCATATGGGATTGAAAATTGTAAGCAGGGAACTCTTTTGTTTATTAAATTTTATAGATATATATTAATTATAGAAAAATTGAGAATTCATTTCATGTTTAGAAATAGCTTAGAAGAAGAAATTTGAAAAAGTAATAGTAGTATGAGAAAATAATAGAAGGGAAAATAGGAAGTTGAAGCAAAATTTGTTGTTTCAAAAGAAAGAGAACGCGTGGCACACGTTCCTTCTCCATCATTAACCATAGCGCGTGCGCCAATATTGTTGTCTAAAGGGGGGCGTTGACTTCAATATCTTTACAAAAATTACCAAATCCGGTAAGAGCATTTATAACGAAAGTTATTATAAAATTTAGTCATCAATAAACATATTAATTTAATATTAATATGGACGATACAAATTAAACTTATTTTTAATTTTAATAATTTATGCTTATAGAACATATATTAAAATTGTTTCACACACAAGTAAAAGAGATTTATATCTTTTAGATTAAGAGATAACTAATATGAGAAAAAGTTGATTTTTTTATAAAATACTATGTGTATTTATAATATTTTGGATCTTAGATTTATAAAACAAATAATAAGATATTAACTAATATCAATAAAATAACAATTTATCTTAAATAAATAATAATAATAATAATAACAATGTACCATCTTACTTGATATACCGAGTATTTTGTAAATATATAATACTAAAGAATATAATAACATAATCAAGTATATAATGTTATTATATGAATATTTGCACTAATAAATATATCTAAGAATATCTTTCAACCACTTTAAACTAGTAAAACTAAATAGGTCTTGTTGCACTACATTACGTAATATTTTGTTCGGTTAGGTACATTAAAAAAGTAATATTTACATTAAAAATATTCTATAGGCAACTAGTTGAATAGTTAAATATATAAATTATAATATATATATATATATATATATATATATATATATATATATAATTTATATGTTTGAATTCAATGAGATTTTGTCTTTTTAGCTTTTAAAAAATATTTAATAATTTCAAATTCATAAAACAAAATCTTTTTTATTCTTTCCAACGTAATATCATAATATTAAAGTTATTTATTTTAAAAGTAAGTATAACCGATAAAATAGACGCTATTATGATATCATATCATTATGTAATTGAGTATAGTCACAATCATTCACAATTAAATTCTTCCAAAGTCTTCTATAAATATCTCCATTTTTACACAAAATGCCATTAGATTATCAGCTATACTAAATATTCTATACATGCATCCATCAAACCAAGAAAATAAGCACTACCCCGAAAACATCCACTTGGCTACCACTAGTAGCCCTGAAACATCCTTTGCTCATGTCAAAATCACAATAATCGGAAAAAAAGAAAAAGAAAAAAAAGAAGAGAACACACAACAACACACAAAAGAGAGCAAAGCGAAAACTTACTCTATTAAATTGATCGGTTACAAATGTATAACTCCTCATGGGGAACTATCCTATGGTCTCTGATATAAAATCAGATAAAAATTAAAGTTAGAAACAAAGAGAGAAGGCAAAGAGAACTTAGAGAAATAATTTCTAAATATAAGGTGATTTTTATAAGAATGAACTTTTCTTATTGAAAACGTTTATATAACTTAACCTTTAATTATTTAAATATTACATTGTACTCTTTTTATGAAAACCACCATTGCTCTAAAGTTATTTGCTAGGTCCTCACATTAAGAGACTAAATAATTTTTATTAAATATGAACAACCAAAATAAGATTTATGTATATGGATTACAAATGCAATTAAGTCAATTTTAAAGTATTTTATTTAGTAATTTTAAGAAAATTATTTTTTATTTTAAAGAAATATGTCTTTTACTTTAGATGAGTCTTTTCATGGAGATTCATTGAAGAAATACAATACCAATAAAACCTAGACAATTACTTATATATCGCTTAACTTCCTCATTTCCACTTAATGTAAGACTTAGAGTTACACTTTGATTATCAATAATATGCTTTCAAGGGTGAGTGCCTTCTACGTTGATACCCCTAAGGGGGAAGTATTTCAGACCACAATTCCCAACAACATTCATTCAAGAGTGAGTAGCTTTCTCATTGATACACTCTACCTTGAATTGAAGCATTTCAATCCACAATTCCCAATAATATTCTCTTAATAGTGACCTTTTATACTGAGGTTTTATAACACAACAACGAGACATGCTTGTCTGAAACCCTCATCAAGAAAACTTCTGATACAAAGAACCCCCACAAATACGATTCTTCCAAATAAACTCATGTTAGGCATCATTATGAACTCTGACACCCGGAAGTCCATCAGTCATTTACCATCACATGAAAAATTATTAAAAGAAAAAAGAAAAAAATGAATACAAAGCATGAGAGACCCATCAAACCCATGATAACAATTACACTTCACGGAGCATAGTCAAGTTGTACCTATTATGAAAAATAAATCTAAATAAATGCATGAAGGTAAAACATTAAACCACTTATATGATTATTTATGAATAAAAGCCAAAACAAACTTATCATCACAATGATTTTCTCATGAAAAACGTGAGAAACTTTGAACTACACATGCTTATAAAATACAAACACCGATGTCATCTCCCTCTAAGACTCAAGGAACCACTCGTTGATCCAAAAAATCATGACAAACTAAAGTATAATCACTCTCAAATCAGAGAAGATGAAGCTATGGATGGAAATTGATAGCCCCCTCCTCATGTTAGGTTGGACCAAAGCTAAAACATGAAGTTATGGATGGAAATGGAGTTGCAAAAGCTTGGTAAATGAGAGAAGATGCTCTTGGTTTTTGTGGTTTTGGTCGTGGGGTGAAGGTGGTTGTTGGTGTTCTTAGAGAGGTTGGGTCAACTCTAGAGAAGGGTGGCCAAAGGGATCTTATGGGATGCTCTAGCAATGACTAAAAGACAAGTTTATGGTTCAAATAAATTTTGGCAACATAACATTATACATCTCAAAGTGATCTTACAAGGGGCGATACACCACTGTAAATGAAGGTGTCTCCAAAGACCAAAACCCTAAAAATGTTTTCTTGCACTAAACCCTAAAAGTTCCATCTTGGTGAAGGAAAGCATGACATGACACTCTCACTTTTTGAAAAACTCTCCATTCATAGAGTGCTACGTGGAAACCACTTTAGTGAAAGTTTCTCCACTAAGAAAATGACACATGACCATTACCTTTGTAAGAGAACTCTCCACTAAGAGCTTGCAATGTGGCCACCATGTCATGTGTGGGACGTCCTCCACCTAAGTTAGGGTTACAAAACTAAACACCCAACATTAACTTAAGCTAGGCACAAACATTGCCCTATAATTGAAGCAAGATTGTTCAAAAATCCTATACTACTTGGTCCTTAATACAAGGTCTAAAAGAAATTCAACATTACATGACCCTTAATACAAGGTTTAAATATTCCTAATCTACTAAAGATACTTAAAAATGGCCTAATAGATAGAGCTTTGCTTCACCTTACATAAATGACTCCAACTCTTCTTGAAAGTGCTTGGCCAAGTCTAGGGGGTATGCCATCAAGTTTGCACTCCTAAAAAATTTGAAAAACTACCAACATATTCACTCAAATTCCTTTAAAAATACCAGCAGATGTAGCTAAACTAGGATAACACCTAATTGCACCTTTAATATTCACCTTAAGCTAATTAACAGATGAAACTTGTCATATTTTGTCCATAAATGAAACCACCCTACCCTCTATAGTTTGCATATTGAAAATTTTTAGCACCAAAATATCATATACAATATTACTTATATGCTTTTTAGATTTATTCTTAGTCATATACACCAACTCTTTAATTTGAAAAAAAAAAAGAGCAGAAGTAAACAATTGTATCATGAAATCCACTATGATTTCACATCCTCTAAATCTTTCAGATAAGCGTAGTATTGACAACCACTATAATCACTTTAAGAAAAAGACTATAGAGGACTTTATAAACTGAACAACAAAATCCAAAGAGAAAAACTACAACTCTTGAAAAAACATTTTCAACCATTCCTACATCCGCATAACAATAAAATAGTGAAAGAACAAATGAGAGAAAGATTCAACATTACTCTCATACAAAAAACACATAAAATCACACCACTTTTTTAAACCTCCAAAGCAACAAGTAAATGAACATCCAATAACTTTTAAAGAACCAAAGTTTTAGCTGGTGACACAACCTCTAACTAAATCAAATTTCTCCAATCCACACATGACATACTAGAAGTGTAAAAACTTTAGCAACATTTTTAGAAGTACACCAATATCATCTAGAATCCAATTAGGCACATTTATATCCTCATTAACCATCAAGGAAGAAAAATCACATAAATTGATAACAAAAGAAGGAAAATTTCAGTGAGTACCTATCTAAACTGAGTTAACAACAATGTATAACCTTACTCTGTCAAAATAAGAAATTCTAACCAGTTTAGATATGCAAATATTATAACACCAACGATCATTTTATAAATTAATACAATCACCCTTACCTAGTGTCCAAAAGTATTTTCAAGAACAACATCATATATATCCTTAATACCATGGAAAATCGACAACAAGTTAAAGAACATATATTTCTGTTTCATAAACTTAAGAAGTTGAATATGCATGAGTTGAGTCCAAGTCATTTTTTCATAAGCAAAATTTCAAGTTATACATAACAAATATGCTTTTATTTTCTAACTGAATATTGGTAACATACAAACCACCACTCACCATAGAAAAACACAAGATAGACCATTTAAATGTGAGCAATCCCCATTTATGTGTTTTCTCAATCCAAACAAAACTTTGAATTTTTTTGTTCCACCTCAAGAAAAAACTTAATAGTTCATTTATAAACGTAAAAGCTATAAGACAATAAGCCAACAATCACTAAATTTACTAGTTGAATTTCCCTCATCATACTTAACAACTTTCCTTTCTAAGAAGCGAGCTTATTACAAATATATAGGATTCTTCAATATTTTTATTTTTGGAAGAAATATAGCCTTTTATTCGTGATGGATTTTTTTTAGAGAGTTATGAGTCTTCTTCTTTATATGTTGTTTAACTTTATTATTTTTATTTAATGTGAGATTTAAACTCATTCTTATATTCTCGATCATTCATTTTATATAATATCGAAGTTATATGAAAAGAAAGTACAAAGTAAATTAACTAATATTTATTATCAACTAGAACCGGTTTATATGTATTTTTCTTATACAAATTAAAGTGTAGAATTTATATAAATGATTTCAAATTTACTATATATCTTCTCATCAAATTGGAGTTGAATTCATGAGAACGAGCCAAGTGAATTTGGAGCAAAGTATACGTGTTTTGGTTGCCCTTTCTAGCCATGAAATAGTGACTCTCATGTACTTCTAGCACAATGTATAACAAACACATTTTTAATTTTGGATGATATAAGAGGAGAAATTAAATTACGTTACTGTAATTTGTAATAAATATTATATTTATTAATAACTTGATATGAAATATAATTTTTATTTTTCTAACTGCCAAATTCTAATATGTCAAATTTTATTAAAAATAAACAAAAAAATAATATAATAATTTATATTATATATATATATATATATATATTAATGAAGGTATTTTATTTTTATTAATATAAAATAAAATAAAATTTTAAAATATAACATATATAATGGATTACATAGTTCAATCGAAAGTGTTGCAATAAAGTTATCCAATTAAAAATTATCAAAAGCATATTTATAGATTAATTTCAATGTTTATATAAGTTTTTGAAGAATGGTGTGGAGATGGACCAGTGGTGTAGAGAGAAAAGGAAGAAGAAGAAAAATGATAAATTTTTTTTAAAGAAAATGAAAAAAATATAAAAATATAAAAATTTAAGATATATGACACCGATTAAAAGATGTTAATGTCAATCTAAAAAAATGTTCCGGAACACCCAATAAGTACAACATCGTTTAGGAATCGAGATTAAGCATAGTGTAAATACTTCTTTCTCCATCTACTTTTTAAGGTGTCTTTTAAGGACAAAACTGCGGACAATATTTCTGGAATGTGATTGTTATTCTTAACAATTGCTGCTGGACGGACTAGAGTAGTGGACAATACAATTTTAAATAAATTTAAGATTCAATTGAGTGAAAAAAAATTATAATATATATATATATATATATATATATATATATATATATATATATATATAAAATCAACGTACAAATTAAACCTAATATAAACTACAGCATAATTTCTTTTATAGTATAAAAGTGTTGGCCAATATTTATGTATTTTTCTAAAATTTAAGCAGGGTAACAAAAATGAAAGGCGTTAATTGTTCTAGTAAATATTAACATGCTTTTTGAAAACTTTATCGTAAAAATTATATATTTTTTAACAGAATTAGGGTATCACCTGTTTAAATAGTTCTCAAGAACCTATTTCAAATGTGTCTTTTTTTTAAGATCACCGTTCTTATCTGACGAAAATATGTGTATCTAGATGCTAGTCGTTAATGATAATTAAAGTTAAAAGAAAAATAAGAGAGTTGACTATCACAAGAGTATTGTTATTAAGTTGTCCTAAATAGCTGATTTTTCTTGGTAGTGTTACTAAGTTTTTGTTACCTTTATATCGGTTTTGACTTTCATACTCTTCACCTATTTTCTTGCGTAGAACGAGTAAATTGAGAGGCTGTTTTGACTTTAACTTAAATTCAAAATATCTAGTAATCTTGAAAATTTATTTACCAATTTCCTACATAAAAATATTTTGAAGTATTATCCTTCTACTTACAGGAGTCTTAATTTTATTTATTTATTTTTCTTTCGTTGCGTTAGCTTGTTTAGTAGAGATAATAGTATTTGACTAGAGTTTATTTTCCAATCATTCATAAGTTAAAAACTCGTAAAGAAAAAGGAATATTTCTATTTATATATACTAATCGAAGTGATTTACCTCAAATCAGAAAAAAAAAAGTCATTAACCTCACGTAAAACGAGTTTACTTTTTTTTTTTGAATAAATTATTCTGCTGTGAAATGAAAATTTACATGATGACCGAACTTGTAGAGAGTGATTATATTTTTTAGCATCTATCATAAATTCATTTAATTTGGTTTAGATAACAACCGAACTTCTAAGTGTAGCACATAAATACAACCTTAATATCCACCAAACTTTCTTACAGCTTTTCCTTATCTTCTAACTTATAAACAGAGGAATATATATATATATATATATATATATATATATATATATATATATATATATATATATA
>Ga0099822_1009728_pt1 | contig 12044 bp, 12 predicted proteins | sample CowpeawhiteBW_FD_76839 | JGI IMG/M metagenome (GOLD analysis project Ga0099822, IMG submission 76839) | Root nodule microbial communities of legume samples collected from California USA - Cow pea white BW | ecosystem: Host-associated > Plants > Roots > Nodule | place: USA: California | collected... | reverse complement strand
CTCTCACTGATCCGCATCGGACCCCGCGTCGGAGCGCGCAGAACCCAGAACTGGCGACAAAACCCAGCGGACACGTGAACGTCGCTTCCGGAGCGTCCCGATAGGACTGGACCATGAGCGGTTGCTGAACCGGACCGGCAGAGGGATGACAGCAATCGTGCAGAATGCGCTCGTGGATCCGTCCGTATCGTACGCCGGGTGTGTCGCTTTCGCAACGTCGTAACTATTCCACTCGATCGCAAGCTGTTTTTACTTCACACCCGCGGAAGTTCCGAGCTTATGGCGGGTCCAAAGTCATGGCGCGAGGTGGACCAGACCGCTTTTGGCGTCGGCGGTCCCTTCGTTTGCCTGATGCGGGGGAGCCTATCCGAATGCCAACGCGAGCATCAATCTTCCTCACGTCGGTGGGCTGGGCAGCTGTCGTGGTCGTAATCCTGCTCTATCTGGTCTTCAGTCCAGGCTGACCGCTTGATCCTGAGCAGGATGATTTGTATCGACGGCAACGGCAGATGAGCCACGAGAATATTTGCCAGATTGTCTCGCGTTGGCAAGAAACTCCATGGTGACAATGGTACCGAGCTCACCCACCCGTCCGCGTCGATGGGCTACGACTGGTCGATCTGCGAAGATGAATTCAACCACGTCGCCGAATGGATGTTTCGATGGAAGGTGGTTGCTCAGACTCGGGTCGATGATGCTGATTGGTTCTTCATGCGGTAACAGTTGAGTGCCGGCCCGCCGGACTGATCCGGCGCCATTCATGACGTTATGAACGAAGCGGCCTCCGCGCCGGGTCTGTCCTACCGGGCTGGAGGGCACTCGATATTCGGCGGCCGGTCAAATCCAACGTGCCTCGGCGCAATCTGCCGCTCCAATCAACTCTGTTGGCTAGGGCGCATTGACGGGAGGTATTGACGCCGTCGGCCGTGGCGCGAATCTATCTTGGTACTGGCCCCGCGTTGCCAACATCAGTACCAAGAGTACGAGGAGGATTAAGAGCCCACGCATATCAAAGCTTACTCCTGAAGCTGTACTGTAAGTGTGACGCGGCCCACGTCCGGCGCGTTGGCCTAGGTTGTGGCGAGAAGAGCCTATCGCCACCCCCAATTTTGTAAGGCCCGCAACCGGCGAGGGCTCCTCAATCGAAAACTCGGAAGTCGGATATCTCCTGTCTTCGCCGCAAGAGGGTCAAAAGATCTGTTCATGTGGCTGCAACACTGCGCCAAATCAAATGGTCGTTGTGCGTGGCGCGGGTGATGTTTGAGTGTGGTCGTTCGCAGTCGCGCGAAGCAACGTCCGATGTCCGCGTCAGTTCAGCAGATCGACCCTGCCGGTGTCGAGCCGATAGAGGCCGCCTAAGACCTTCAGCTTGTTCTGATCAACTGCCGCGTTCAGGATGGGGGTTGCCGTTTTGAGCTTGTTGACGTTATCGATCACGTTTTGCCGGATCGCATTGGCGAACACATCGCCGCTTTGGTGGCGAGATGCCTCTACCGCGGGCCTCAGAGCGGTGACGAGAGACGGAATATGCCCCGGCGGCGGCTTGTTGTCCTTGAGCGAGTTGATCGCGGCGTCGACGGCGCCGCAACGGTCATGACCGAGTACGAAGATCAGCGGCGTATGCAGCACGGCCACCGCATATTCCATACTGGCGACGGTGTCGTCGTTGGCGAAATTGCCGGCGAGGCGGCAGACGAACATATCGCCAAGTCCGCTGTCGAAGGCAAGTTCAGGTGCTATACGAGAGTCGGCGCAGCTCAGAACCGCCGCATAGGGATTTTGCCCATCGACCAATACTTCGCGCTCGTGCTTGAAATCGTCGCGGCGCGATACGCCCTGGACATAGCGGGCATTACCTTCCATGAGCCGCTTTAGGGCTGCGTCCGGCGAAAGCAAGTTATCCGGCTTTGGCGGCGCCTTTACGTCCTTCGCATCAACAATGCTGTTGCCAAGCAGCAAGCCGACAGCCGAAGCTGCGAGCAGCATCAGGGAACGACGAGAAGGGGCGATTGCCATCGGACGAGACATATTAGGGGAGAGGTCTGCACGCATATGGGTCATCTTATCGCGCGGCTTTGCGCCAACCAGTGGCCTCGGCCTCCGCTTCGCTGCAGAGCCAGCGCTCATCCGGTTTCTTCGTCATGTTGATTTGTCCGTAACTGAGTTGTCCGGGCAAGTGATAAACGCGCTTGCCCTTGCCGTCCACGGTGCCCTTTATCAAGCATTCGGGTGAGGGCGGGTCCGACAGCAAATCGGGTCCGAGCAGCAGTTCCTGAGCGTTGGTTGGTACCGAGCTCGCGCCAACGATGATCGTCGCTTTGTTGCGGTGACGCCAGTCCCAAGGCGCGATGAACGCCCCCGACCACAGGCCTGCATAGGCATTGCTCGCCACAACTTCATAAATATCGTAGCTATGGGTATATCGCCCCAGTGAAAGTGCCCAGCCCGATCGTACCATCCAGGCGCTCACGTCTTCGCCTGCGATGAAGCAGTTGCCGAGCGACCTGCCGTACTGGTCGACACCTGTGGTATGACAGTCCCAGAGTTGGCCATTCGAATGCTTGATAAGTTCATCGCGGGCCTTTATGCCGCAGGCCCATTTCTGGCCATGGACGTCGAGGCAAATCTGATCTGTTTCCGGCGCGTCGATGCCCGAGAGCCGAATTTTGGTTTGCTCGATCTCGATCGTATTGCCGTCGATGACGCGCGCCGGGCCGCTGAGTTTTGCCGCGCAAACCGGAGCTGCGGCGACAGCGAGCAACGTGGTGATGACAACGCAGTGCTTCATCACAACCACCGTGTCCATTTGACCGATCCGCTCGTAAACACGTTCAATTCGGCCTTCCCATCCGGCCGCTTGATCGCACCATGTCTGTTATTCGGCTTGCGTTGCATCCCCGTCCGCGTCCTGCTTTGAAAAAGCGCGTATGAGTCCTACGCCCTGACGCAACGTGAGGTTCAAGGGATTTATTCCGGTAAAGAAGTGGCTCCCTCTGCTCCGGAACCGCGACCTCGTGAATTTCGGCGCGTTCGCAAAAAAAAAACGCCCGGCCGCTGTTCGGCGGCCGGGCGGAAGTGAGCCCGGGAGGAGCGACGCTGTTACACATCGCGCCAACTTCCATCGGTAGAGGGAGGGCTACCGACGGCTCGACTACGGCGAGGGCATTCGCCGTAAACTGTGGTCGCGAAAAACCCGATGGTCGAGCGAAATCGGGCCTCGGATCAGTCTGGCCGACTTGGACAACGTCCCGTGAAAGTCAACCCGGCCTTCGCGTGCAACAAAATCGGTAATGGAGTCTGTGTCTCCTGCGCGTAACCTTGGATGGCTGTCGTGCCCTTGGAACGCCGACGACGCGTCACGAGCCGGCCCATTGTCATCCGGACAAGATGTGACAGTGAACGAGCAGAGCATTCGCGTCAGATCCACCAAGGAGGTTACCTTCATGGTTCAACCGACTTGACTGCATTGGACATTGGACTAGCGAGCTCGACTGCACGACCGCTTGGCGCCGGAAAATCGCTGCTCCGATGGTCGGTAGGCTAGACGCAGTTGAGACGTGGCTCAATTGCGCGGCGGTATGCGGCCAATATAGAATGGGTTTGGGAACATATACGAAGGTTTGCGACGTAAACCGTTCTTTGGCGGCGCGGTGCGCTCGACCAGCGGGCGTCGACGTGGCTGACCGTGATGTGCCTGGATCGGTGCAATCGGAGCTCTTTTGCTGACACGCTTGTTGAGTTGCTCGACGCACCTTAAGTGCGTCCGGGGACCATGAGCTCGTCCAGAATCTGCTTTGAAATAAGTGAGTGAAGCGCGAAGGTCCCCTTAACGGGGTGGGCTCTGCAGGAGCCAGGCACTTGCTTCTGCGACAGATACGATTGTCCTGCGCCGGAACGTAGTGGTCTGCTGGATTTGCGATCAATTTGTGCGCCGAGCGCCTCTTTCAGCGACTGTCTGGAGACGGTCGTCGTTCTGGACAGGACGGTGGCGAGTCGAGTTAAACTGCCCGAGTGTGGGGAGCTTCCGAACGAGGAAGATGAGCGTCGAACGCCGAGGCGACGCTTCTGACAAGGAACTGTGCACCGTCGCTGACGGTAAGGCGGTCACCGTCCATGATCACGACGCCGTCCGCGACAAGCCTGTCGAGCCGAGCCCGGTCGATGATGGCCGATTCCGGATCCTGGCCATGAAGGCGAAGTATTTGAGAAAGATCGACGGACATGTCGCACATGATCCTTTCGATGATCTCGGCGCGGAATCGATCGTCCGTCGTGAGCAGGTAACCCTTGGCGGTTGGGAGCCGATCGTCGATGATACGAGCGAGATACTCGCGTATCGCGACGGTGTTCTGGACAAATCCGTGGGGCAGGCGACCGATCGCACTGGCGCCGAGACCGATGAGAGCGTCCGCTGAATCGTCCGTATAGCCCTGGAAGTTCCTCCTCAGCGTGCCTCGCCGCCTCGCCAGAGCCAGGTTGTCGTCCGGGAGGGCAAAGTGATCGAGGCCAATGCGTACGTATCCGGCATCAACCAGAGCTTCCGCGATTGCCTCGGCTTGGAGGTGCCGTGCGACGCTGTCAGGCAAAGAGGCTTCGTCGATCTTGCGCTGATGTTTCTTGAACGATGGAACATGACCATAGCCAAAAACCGAAAATCGAGCCGGCCGCAGCTCGAGGCACCTGGCGACGGTGTTCTGGCAAGACGCGACGGTCTGCAGGGGAAGGCCATATAACAGGTCGAAATTGATCCGGTTCACGCCGGCACGGCGCAGCCACTCGACCGAAATTGCGGTCTGTTCGAAGCTCTGCCGGCGATTGATGGCGCACTGCACCAAAGGATCGAAGCTCTGGATGCCAAGGCTCGCTCGATTGACCCCGCAATAGCCCAGCGCCTCCGCCATCGGCTCTGTCAACGTCCGCGGATCGATCTCGACCGCGATCTCGGCACCAGGCAACACAAGGAACGAATAGCGTAGCGCGCCGACGAGATCAGCGAAGGTTTCGGGCGTCATGATCGTCGGAGTGCCACCCCCGAAATGGACATGAGAGATCGACAGTTGCTGACCGATGGCTTCTGCGACGAGGTCGGCCTCAGTGCGCAGCCCTGCCGCATAGGTCGCGATCGGTTCGCTCCGCTTCGTGACAGACGTGTGGCACCCGCAGTACCGGCACATCGAGCGACAGAAGGGCACGTGCAGGTAGATCGATGCCGACTGCCGGCTTCGCAGCGACTTGAGCCATGCGCGGTAGTCTGATTCCCTGATCGACGACGAGAAATGCGGAGCTGTGGGATAGCTGGTGTAGCGCGGTAGCCGGTCCTGCCCGTAGGAGTTTGCCAGATCCGGTCGCATTCGGTTTCCTTTCTTTCTCTCCGGCGCGACTATCGGACTTGCGGCAGACGATCATTGCGCTTGCTCAAAAAAATGCCCGGCGTGCCCATGCAACGATCCTCAAGTCGGGATTGGCTAGGCGATGACCACACGGCGCATACATCGGTTCGCGGATGAACTGACAAGGTATGCATCGATATGCGCGTGCTACCAGCGTACCGCAGTTCTCGTGGTGGCCCATTCGCGTCTGTCATCGCGCCGAGTGGCCAAAGCCGCTCGCGCCCCCAGCATGTTCGGTGAGGCGTGTCCGTTGCCTGCGTCGGATCGCTTCGAGCCGCAAGTGACAGCGGTTCAAGGCAGGCCGTCTCGATCCGCCGGGATCGCTCTTCGTCCGGCCGCCGACGTCGTGCGCGCCTGTCTTGACGCGCCATCCAGCCGAGGTTTGCCAACCGGCGATAAACGGGCATGTCGTGAGGAACTTGGAGGCGCCTTCGCCCATGCAGTGTGGTTATAGGCAACGATGCCCATCCGGCTTGGTGTGATGTGGTCCGGCGCGGGACCCGAATATGCACATTCTGCGACAATCGCCGAAGTCGCCGGTTTGCAGTTACTTGACATCGCCGAAGATGACCCGCCGTCAAGGCGACGGCCCGTTTGCCTCGGTGCCGCCGCGTGCGACCACCGCCATCGCGGATGAAAGCGCGGCCGAGCGTCGTTCGGCTTCAGCCTCTTGCGCGAGTTCCAGAATGTGCGCTCTTAGCGCGTCGGAAATCGCTTCGGCATCCTCACTAAATAGCGGATCTCCATGATCGTTGAGGGCGGAAGCGGCTTCCGCCCAATCCTCAGCTGATAGCACCTTGAGGGCGGTGGGAAAGAGATCCCGTTCTTCCCACGTCATGTGATGTCGCTCGTGCATTATAAAATTGCGCACAATATTGCCGACATCTTGCCGAAGGATCTCTCGATCTGCGAGAACGCCATCGATCGCTTCAGCGAGATGATGCAAACGATCAGCGCCTTCGTGATGCTCACATGTGATGTCTCCGAGGCTTGCAGCCGCATCCGGATCACGGATCTTCAGTTTGGCGAAGATCAAATCTTCCTGCGGGTGATGGTACAGTTCCGGGTAGACTTCGAAGTAGCTGACAATCGCGCGAATAACTTCATAGTCAGGACGATCCCCACGTTCAAAAATATCCAGTTCGCGCTGAAGTGCGTTGAGGAGCAGGTCGATATTGCGATGCTCTCGACGCAAACGATCGACGATCATTGTAGTACTCCCGGGCAAGAACCTTCGACTTAGACAATGTAAGCTGAAAGCGATTGTGCCCAATTGCGCTGGATCAAGCCCGATCCGAGCCGGGATCCACCGGGCGCTGCCAGCCTAAATCGCAAAGAGGAGCCGCAGTTCACCAGCCGTTCCGTGGCGCGCAGATCAGCTCAGGCCAATTGCGGTGCAGCAGGAAAACCGTCGACTTGCCGATCAAGCGAACGTCCCTTAATGCAACACGCTGCTTGGATGAGCTGATTTGGGAAAGGACCCGTCGCCTGGGTCCGCGTGGCAGCATCGCAGCATCTGATCGATGGGTCTCGATCAATCGCTCGTGACGAAGAGGAAACCTGAGTGCGTCCCTGAGCCGAGATCGAGGGCGAGCTCAGTCACCGTCGGATCGACGGCGTCGCTGATTTGGTTCGCCGACGCTCATCGGCCATTAGCTTCAGATGCCCTCGATCGTGATGACTCATTTCTGGCTGGCGCTGGGGGCATGCAGGACGGAATGGCGGAAAATCGCATGGATGGTCCCTCGCTCAATGCGACATCAAGGTCGGGACGGTCATTGACCGAAGCAGATCGCATCTCATACGGCCGAGGAGCTTTTCGTGCAGCCAGGAGGAGCTGCACGCGCTCATCACTATGAGATCGAAGCTTTCGTCCATTGCGCGCGAGAGGATCGATTGGAGCTTCGACCGGCGCACCGGGAGGACCGAGATGACCGTCGCCGCGAGGCCCAGCCTTGCCAGATGCGTTACCAGATGGTCGCAGGAGCTTTCGGGCGAGACAGTGCCGCGGCCGGTGACCATGATGATGGTGAGAGCATCGGCTTTGCGCAGCAGCGGCATAGCATCGTGCACCGCGCGGGCTGCCAGCCGGCTGCCGTCCCAGCAAATCCCGATTCGCTTGGCTGAAAAAGGGCTATGAAAGGCGTAAGGCATGAACAGGACTGGACCTCCGGCCTGAAAAAGGATCTCGCTTGGCATAACGTTATCATAGCTGTCGTGGTCGCTCCGCGGCTGCGTGACGATAGTCACGTCGTGGACGCGCGCGCTCGCGCAGAGGAGCGCGCGCGCCTCGGAGGGGACCGCACTGACCGCGCGGGTCGCGTAGGAGATGCCGGCGTTCCTCGCCTCCCGATCAAAGGCGCGAATCGCCGCCTCAGCTCGCTTCAGCGCCCGGTCGTGCTCGACTTCGAAGATCGAGGTGACCGGTGCGCCGCCGGTCGCAATGAGGGGCACGATCGTTCTCTCGTATCCGATCGCCGTAGCGTCGAGATGGGCACCCGTGCTGACGGCGAGGGAGATCGATCCGTTCAGCGCAGGACGCACCGGAAGTTCCGTGGGAATGTGGACCAGTATGGTTCCGAACATTGCCCTTCTCCTAACATGAAACGACGCGTTGCCCGTCAGATCCTGGCCTTCGCGGTGACAGTTTGACGTTTCGCATAATCGTTTGCCGACTTCGTTTGAGCGAGATCAACTCGGCCGCGGCGCATTTCTTGCAATGCTCTGATGCCGAGTAAGGAGAACCGGCATGATGCCTGTCGCATTGGTAATCGGTGGAGCTGAGAAATCGAGACCCGTTGCCGCGCGTCATGCGTGGCGGCTCGGACGATGCCCCACGATGCCGTCAATTCAGACCATGCGATGGGCGATCGCTCGGGCAGGCGAACTCTACGGTGGCAAAATCGGTCGAGCGCAGCCACTACACGCGCAATGTCACCCCAATCTGCGGGCTTCGGCGTCGTGATCGACAGGCTGCGTCTCGTGCATGTCAACACAGGCCTGCTGGTCGCGATAGCTCGCGATTCATGCAAACCGCCATTCTGCCGCAGCACAGATCGGACAATGAGGCCGACCCGGAAAGCTCGTCGGAGCTTTCGCATACCTAACTGCCGACGTGTGGTCGTCACGGGCGCGCTGTTTGCCACGGAGTGTCGACGATGTGGCCGAGGCGTTAGATATCTACGGCGTTGCTCAGGTCCCGTCGTCGCCGCAGGAACCGCAATCGGTGCGTCAGCCGCAGTAAGGCTTGCGGCGGCAGTGCTCCGATTGAGGGAGTAAACCGCGAGAGGGGATATTGGAGCCAGTTCATGAGCGGAATGACAGTTCGAACACATGTGCACTCAGTCATCTGGATCGATCACTTCATAGCCAAGATATTTTCTGTCGGAATGACAGGCGCCAGCGCAACGGCCGTGCGTGCGCGTTTGCCATCCCAGCAGCTGCATCACAAAGCGAATACGACCGGCCCCGGCTGCATCCATGAAGATCCCACATTCTTCATCAGGGTCGGCGAAGCCGTCGGCGGCTGCACTGATGTGCTCATCATTGGGCCAGGTGCCGAGAAGACCGAACTTATGCACTTTCTGATAAGGGCGCGGCCGGACCTCACCGTGCACGGTGAGCCGTGCGATCGGCCGAGCGACCGGGAAATCGTGGCATTGGGACGAAAGCGATTCCACCTCGACTGATTGTAGGAGAGCAACCAGAAAGTCGGCCAAGGCACGATGAGGGGGCTGCCCGAGTACATCGAGCCGATCAACCGCGAAATTTCGAATGGGGGCGGTTCGCACACTCTCGAGTGAAGCTCTCACTGGCGGGATAATCGAGAAGTTGCAGGTGGCTCGGGGGTGGCTGAGGACTGTGCAGCGAACCTCGCCACTCTCAATTGTCCTTGGCTTGCGCCACTCGTTTTTCAAGACCGTGGCGAGCGATCTAAATTCGCGCGGTCCTCGGAACTCGGCTGGTGCGATCGTGTCGATCGCATTGCGGCTTCCAGGGTGGCAGTCGAGCCAGCAGATGCGTCTCGATCCGCGGTGATGAACCGCGGAGGACATCCGATGCTATTCGCACCAGACGCGCCAATGGGTCGGCTGCACGGCGACGCGTTCTCCCGTCTGTACTTTGATCCAGCCACCGAAGCTGCGGCGGCAGGGGAAGACCAGCCGGTGAATGATGTTCCCCTCGATCACGGCAATCTCCAACACGCGATCAAAGGGCGCCGTTTCGATGCGTTCCCAAGTGAGATGGCGACCGGCTCCGCGGTGCCGTTCATCGTTGCTGGTTGACAAGATCAAGCAATCTTCCGGGCAGTGCGGTCCGCATCGCCTGTCTCGCCCGCGATGGCAAGACGCAACCGACCCATGTTGCAGGTCAACGAACGTCAAACGCGACGTCGAATGGACGGCGGCGACGAGCCGGCGAGGCTAGCTGGATGTCTCCGCTGAATCGGCCGGGGCAGTGGAGTCATCTGAGCGAATGTGATGATAATGGCCAAGATCAGACCGATCGACGCCGGCAGAATGTGTATCATGAATGGTGTGTCCTATGCGTTTCAAGCGTGCCTTCATCCCCCCGCGTGGTACCTTATCAAGCCGTTGCGCAATCGGATTGAGCGAGATCAAAATCTCGAATGCGCAATGATGTGAGGATTCTGGTGGGAAGAGAATCGAAGGAGAATCGCACTGGTTCGCTGCAGATCAGGACGAGACGTGTGGTGACGTGGGCTGCGAAGCAGTTGGCGGATTGATTGCTTGCTGCGGATTGTCGATGGTCTTTCCGGCACTGGTCGCGGCCACAGCTATGAGCACTGAAGAACTGAGTCTCGGCGGCATCGTGTGGGTTCGCATCAACCTGATCACTGGCTATGCGATCGCGGCCGCTGAGGGGCCCTCAAGAGCGACAAGGCGTTGGTTTTCAGTTGCTCGCGAACATGAGATTAGGGAGACTTCTCTGTCGCCAATCCTTGTTGCCCAGCGGCGCTATCGCCACCGATAGACGGGTTTTTGTCACCAGGGAACGTAGCTAGCTCGCTGTCACCGCAGGTGCATTTCGGTGGGCGTTACCCGTGGAGTTTCTTCCCGCAAGTCGGGGTCCTATTTGATGGATGTCAAAAACCAGCCAGGCTCGGGCAGCTAAAGCAAGCTTGAGAGGTATCGCGCATGGTTACTCAACCTCCACATATTCGTGGTTCTGGACTGTTCAAAAATCTGCTCCGCAGGTTACGGGCGAGCCTGTCCCAGCAATCAGAATTGGCTTACTTGAGCCGGCAGGACATCGACTTTATCGCGCGGGAGCTTAATCTCTCCACGTCCGATTTTCGAGCGCTGGCGCAAAGTCCGAGCTTGCCCGAGCTCTTGAGCAAGCGTCTCGCGCGTGCCGGCATTTCCGAGGAATCGCTTGCCTCCTCGCAAGGCGACGTGTTGCGCGATCTTCAGCGCGTATGTGGACTGTGCCACGCCAAGGCGCGATGTGCGGCCAGCCTTAAACGAGAGAAGCCGGCAAGTGCCGTGAAATACTGCCCGAACGAGGCGACGCTGCGTGCCCTCGCTCGTGAGGCGGATAACACCTGCAGTACGTTGGCGATTAATGCTAATCCGTCGTGCTCGGGGATACGATCCGATAGCCATTGTTCGATCCGAAGATGAGCGGCCTGGCTGTGCCCTGCATCGCCGAACTTGTGGGCCAGTGATCGCTTAACAATTTACGCCACGGGTGCTGAGCTTGCCGGTCCTTGGAGTCAGCTCTGACCGGCTCTGGGCGTCTTATAGCGCAATGGACAAACCTGGCGTTCGGCGCCAACGCAATTGTCGTGGCCTCGATATATGGGCTTCAGTCGATCTGCAGCGCCCGCTTCGCAGGGGCTCGTACTAATCTCCAAGAAACGCGCTGATGGGCTTGACTATTCGTAGCGCTATTCCATCTGATCGGGCCGCACATCGACAACATCCAGCGTCGCCGGACTGTGCTCAGATCTTCGGCATCATGCTCTCGACAACGCCGTGGATACCATCATGAATGACATGATCAACAGCGGTGCATCGGCCGCGTATCGCAAATCCGCAATCGTTTACCCCAAGGCGTGAATCCAGCCAATGCGCACTTCCGGGTCTCGACGAACGCCATCATGGTGTGCATGTCCGCGATGTGAGCGCGCGGAAATCTTTCGGACGCGTATCAGTCGGATCCGTCCCTGCACGGTGGACGAAGGTCAGGAATCCGGTGACGAAACAGAACGCGGATCGGAATCAGATGAGGAGACGGTCCAGGCGCCCGCGGTGTGCTCCGATTAGCAAAAGGAGTCGTCGGTTCGCCCGGAATAGGCGGGGCTGAAGCCGAATATGTTCCGTGCGAAGGTTGAAATCGGCGATACCGCTTGGAAGGGCCAGTAGTCGACTGCGTGGATACTCGTGTTGTCTCCGCGCCTGTTACTTCGTCATCGCGGCGGGGAGAAGCGCTTGTTCAGCGGCACACAAGTTGCATCCATTTCGCAGAAATGTCCTGCGCTATGGTTATGATGCCTCGCACCTCGTGTGAAGCGTGCCGGTCAAGTAGCTGCACACAAAGTATATCACAGCAAGGTTGCATAGTTATATGGTGTATGTGTGAGCGGTGATCCAAACTACAGCGTGCGCTCCTGTGATTCCATGAAACGGG
>Ga0099822_1009725_pt1 | contig 12047 bp, 3 predicted proteins | sample CowpeawhiteBW_FD_76839 | JGI IMG/M metagenome (GOLD analysis project Ga0099822, IMG submission 76839) | Root nodule microbial communities of legume samples collected from California USA - Cow pea white BW | ecosystem: Host-associated > Plants > Roots > Nodule | place: USA: California | collected... | reverse complement strand
ATTGAAGTGGACATCCTTTTCTAAATCATTAATCTGCCTCATTTGTGTCATGATGATGACATCCTTTTCATCAACACCACCATTTGAAAAAGTTGCAGCCCACATTATTAGAACCACCACTCTATAAATCAATAAACCAAAAATTAAAACCAATTTATTATTAACACAAAAATAAAAATAGATTGTACCCAAAATTTTCTTCCAATATTCTTTGGAGTTCTTGTCATCCTCAAAGCACCCATCTCTTTGCAACTACAAATCGGGGTTAATTCGTTTCTCGTTGAACCACCAATAATGCATGAAGTGATACAACACGGTTGCCTCCAACGATTACAACCAGAGGTAAAGGGAGAAGATTGGGACCGTAACATACCTATATAATGGGATTGCAGGAAGAAGAAGATTGCAGCAATACCAATTGGGAATGGAGGAACAAGATTGCCAAAGCTCACCAATTTATCCCCAAATATCTAATTAAGCCACATGTACAGTACACGTAATACACCCTAATACAAATCGTGCCACATGTACAATGCTCCGTTAATGATTTAAACGACGTTACAGAAAAGGACCAAATAAAACACGAATTGCGAAAATGAGAATCATTCTAAACATTCGGTAAAAATGAGGACCACTTTAAACATTATGTGAAAATGAGGATCATTCGCAACAAACACTACGAAAATGAGGACCAAAAAGGTATTTAAGCCAATCATTAACGATCATGAACAATAATGACTGTCACATGTCACTTTGTGGTTTTTTTTTATTTTTTTAAATGTCCACGTGTCAATCCAGCAGCAGCGAGCAACATAACAGGGTTAATGTTTTATATTCAATTTGGTCTCTATATTCGTGATTTTTGTTCAATTTAGTCTCAATTTTTGTTAACAACCAATTTTGTCCCTTCCAAATTGAAACCAAATTTAATTTTTATATTAGAATTCACATTTTTAAATAAATATTTTTATATAATATATTAAAATTCACATGATTATAATTTTTATATAAAAATTAAATTTGATCTCATCTTCGATATGACAAAATTGGTAAATTTTAACCAAAATTAAAATTAAATTGAACAAAAATAACACATATAAAACATTGACTCTGACACGTGACACGTGGTTGGATTGTCCCGTGCATATTTAAACAAATTTAAAAATAAATAAAAAATAAAAAATCACGAAGTAACACGTGTCAGTATATAATTTTTTTACTTTGAGAATATTACATTGATCTCAGATGATAATTAATGCTACTAAATTGGTTATTATGACATTATGTGTATGTTTATGAATTACATTGGTCGAGTAATATATGTAAAATGTGTTTAACTTATAACATCGCGTATAATTAAGGATTAATTAAACTTTTGGTTTCTCGTAAATTTACAAATTTCTTAAAATTAATGCCTATCATGAGTAATATAAGGATTAAATAAATTTTTGGGTTTCCATAAATTTACAGAATTTGCGTTTATTATTTAATAGTTTTCTTTTTCTTATTAATAAAGATTTTATTTGTATTTTGATTCCTTCACTTTTGACATCCATTAAATAACAAATGAGTCGGTGAGTAGGATTGATACATACTGTATGTTTCCTATTGGTCCTCAATAACTTTAATTTTCATTTTAGTCCATCATACTTGCTTTAGTTTAATTTTGATTCTTATCATTTATTAGCATTTGTGATGTTGGTCAATATTGTTTTTTAATTTTAGTCCCTCGTAAACTTTTTTAATTTTGGTTTGATCCTTGTCATTTATTAGCCTCAATGATGGGTTTTCTGTATTTTTTTCCATGTTAGAGAATAAGATTGATAAGTTCGGTTTTTTTATTGAGTTTTTTTTTTTTTTTTATTTTTTGAACATTAAAATATATTTTTTTTTTTTTTAAATTTAATTTTAATATATTTTAAAATTTTAAATTAATAGTTATTAATGTATTTTGAAGATAGAATAGAAAAAGAAAATCCAAACTCAAAATTGATACGTGTAGAAAGTTATTTTTATTTAAAAGAAAAAAAGTTAATCAATCGATGTGATGTAAATAATATTATATTCCTTTGATTATTGTTTGCGTTATTTAAACGGATAACTCATTCATCAATGGAAATCAGAATAATATACGAAATAGAAATAATTACTGAAATCGAAAACCAAAAGGAAAAAGGAATATATTGAAAACATAGTTAAGATTCACAGGGTAAATAATCAGTTTATTTTAATAAATATTGACATATTTAATTTATTTTGATACACTAAAAATATAATAACAATATACATTTTTGTTCTTTACTATAATTATTACTTGTGTGTAATTACTAAAACAACTAATGTTAATATATAATTAAGATTTTAAATTCATAAAGCAAAAAAGAAAAAAACAAAGATAAATTAGTTCATTCAAGATTATTGCATATTAAGGTTAAAATTAGCTCTTTTATAAACATGTAACCCTTGTTAAGAATTAAACACATTTAATTATATCATTCATTAATGTAATTTAAATAAAATTAAAATTAGTATATTAATGTAACAATTTTTTTATTATACTAAAAATGATTACTTATTCAATTTCTAAATTTACAAAAAAAAATGAAAAAGATATTTAGGTCATAATATTATTATTATTACGAAAGCTATACATAATTAATGCATCAAAGGAGAATCTTTTCCATTGACCGAAGCAGTTAAGTTGATAAAAAAAGCGACTCTTGTAACGTGTAACAACCATTTTATCAAAGAATGAAAAATACAAAGAAAGAAAACTGAATTGAAATAGTACATAAACAAATTCCCTCTTGAGTGAAAATATATTGACTTTATTAAAAACATGCTACAATAAATAATAATGAAGAACACGACCTAATCAATTCCAAATTGTAAGTACGTATAGTCCAGCTATCACTCCTAGTAAAATACAAATGCAATTACATCATGTCCAAACCAAACTTACTAATAATTTTTTTTATTAGTAAATATATATATATATATATATATATATATATATATATATATATATATATATATAATAAAAAAAGATATAAATGTCTCTATATATATATAAAAAAAAAAAAAAAAAAAAAATATATAAATAATTTTTTATATAAATAAATATATATATATATATATATATATATATATATATATATATATATATATATATTGAAAAAGGTGATAGAATTGTCTCAACCTCCATATAAAAAACAAAATAAATAAGAACTTTATAATTTAAAACTTTTACTATTAAAAGGTTTATAATTTTAAAGACTAATTTTAAACATTAACTTCTTGGTAGCTAAAAATTTAGTAGCTAATGTTAAAAACTAATTCAGATTCTAATTTATAAATTAATTATGATTTTGTATTTATAAATTATTTTAGATATACAAAAATTTTAATTTAAAAATTGATATTTAAATTAATTATTATAGTAACTAATTGTTTTTCATTTTTAAAATGGACTGCTATTTAATAATTTTATTGTAGTGAGATATGTGTCCAAAGAAATTCATAATTTAATGGTTCAACTGATATCTTTCTAACATAGAGTAAATATTTGTATATTAAATTAAAGTAAATTTTAAATTTAATTTAATGTTAGAAAAATTAGTTTGTAAAATAAGAACTAAATTCACTTATATACAATAATTTAATTTTGTATCTATAATCAATATAAAATCTCTAATATAGAAAAAATATAAAAAACAGTTTAAAGCTAAAACATGTATTTAACAGAAAGTAGCAATCCAAAACAACAGTAAAAAGAACTTTATTGAATAGAAAGTAACAATTCAACAACAGCGAAAAGAAAGTAGCACTAAGAAAGAAAGTGTTATACAAAAAGCCAGACTAAACTATTTGTTTACATTTATACTTGAATAAACAAACGTTTGCTGAAAAATGTTCTCTGTTAATTTATTTTATTTATTAATTACTCTTAAATTCAAATTAAACTCTAAGAGAAATTAAGATTTCTTTTTCTAGTCGAGGAGCACAGATGTTTTTGAAGGTTTTAAATTTGAGTTTTGTAGTAGGAAAATCATATTTGAGTGAAGAGAATCAATAAGATAGTAGGAAATTAGTCATTAATTAGCAAAAGTAATAAATACTTAATACAATAACACAACATAAACTAAAAAGCACTTTTCTGGTTATGAACTTTAACATGTTTCATGAGATCTTTTTGAATGTGCACTTTCATGCCATTTTACATTCACCATGGTCTTTCTCCCAAAATTTATTATATGGTACCATAATTCCCTTTAAATTTTGTATGATGATATGAATCGGTAAACTAACTTTAATTTAGACAATTCAAATCGTTATTATTAGTTATATTATGTGACAGTTTTACTATCTCAACTTCGGCAATATTAGTTATAGAAATTAAAATGCACCTTAATTTCTCTACTGTCATAATTATAATGATGCTGTTATCACAAATGACCGCCGGCAAATATACTTTGTCAATTTCAGATATAGATTGAGCAGAAAAAGAAAAAAAAAAACATATATTTATATTTTTTTAAACATGATCTTGGACTAGAATTTGCTTTTAATTGAGATTATTGATTGTGTTAGGAAAGAAAGTTACAGGAAAAAAACTATAACATGCAGCCTAATTAACAAGCTTGTGAAGTCTAATTAACGTAATTATGCAGAAACGGAACAAAGCTAATTAATGAACTCCATTTTTAAATTAACCAAGTCAAGTTTTCGCAGGAATATTCACAGTATCCAAGTAGAAGATGCTTCAATTAATGAATCAATGCTGGTATGTGTGACTATAATTCACATGAATTTGCCTACGAAACTAAACTTATACTCAACACACAAAAAATATACAACCGTTCCAAAAATTTTCTTGGTTAATTCAAAAAGTATTGGTTTGTTTTTGGTTTAGAAGTTTTGAATGAATATTGTATAGTTGTGATGAGCCATGGCTTGAAATTGTCTATTCAAAGAGTCAAAGGAAGAAGCACCCTGGAGTTTGCTTCATCTCAATTATTCCATGTGAGGGTCTGAGCCATCGACACAAATATATGATTGACTAATCAAGAAGCCATTGTTCACAGATACACAAGTTGGTCAAAATCAAGAAAGCAAATAAATAGAAAAAAAAAATATTCCTGGCGCAGCCAAGACGAAATTACTTTGAACATGTACAGAAAAGTAGTGGACAATGCACACAGTGGTTTACACCCCTTTTTCATTTGTTTCATCGATATTCCAACCCATAATACGGAGAAAGTGCTTGTTGTGTCGTTCAAAACCTTAATTCGTGTCTCATGATAATGTTCAATGTTCACATATGAGTGAGCCACAAACAATAAGACCACAACGTGTTTGAAGGGGTATACTCCTCTCAGTATAGAACCTGGAGGAGGGAGAGTCCAATTTACTGCTGCACCCATCTGTCAAAATCTGCATAACCGTTAAGAAAACTTTCAATCTCAACAATTTTTTCTTTTGACCACATTTTAGATACAAAATCTTAACATGTTGACAGGGTTGGTTGTTACGTCAAATTAAATCTCATCTCATACAAGGATAAAAACAACAGTTAGGGGTATGGTATATAATTTTTTTCCATACTTAAAAATCATAATTATGAAATACAAATATACCTGTTTGTTCTTCAATAAAAAAAATTATTTTTAACTGAACGAAGTTACTTTTTCGTCCTCTACGATAAAAACACGTATGTGATGTGATGTGACAATATGGTAAAAAAAAAACAAAAACTGCAGCTAAATTGTATCCTTAAACTTTTACCATGATGTTGAGAAGATGAAATGTCGCCTAAGGTAAAACTAGAATTAAAATATTCCTCCTACCCACGCAAAGAACTTTACACGAAAGACCAAAGTCGATGAAAGAGAAATGAATATTATTAAAAAATTCGCTACAGACTCTTATAAAAGGGAACCCCGTCAATTCATTAGATACCAATATCATTATCATCGTAAAAGCACACAAAAGAAACAACAACAACAACAGCAGCTGAATCATCGAGCTAGCAACACTTTCATTCACTCACACAAATCCATTCCTATTTCTGAAGCATGCAGCGTAACGTGGCAATGAGCTTCTTCAACCGCAGGCTTCTGAGCCAGCCGAAGCGAGCACAAGAGGTGGTGAGGCGAGTGGTGGAGCCGTGTGACGTGTTCCTGAACCACCGGAGCATGGACACGAAGAAGACGGTGGCAACGTTGATGTACGACCATTTGAAGAGGCACGGGTTCAACCCTTTCTTGGATAACAAGACCATGAAGCCAGGGGACAAACTGTTTGATAAAATCAACAGGGCTGTTATGGAATGCAAGATCGGAGTGGCGGTTCTGTCTCCACGCTACACCGAGTCCTACTTTTGCCTCCACGAGCTCGCGCTTCTTCTCGGGTGCAACAAGAAGGTCATTCCCATCTTCTGCGACGTTAAACCTTCGCAGTTGCGTCTTGTCAACAACCCTAAGTGGTCGCAGGACGAACTACGCCGATTCAGGTGGGCTCTTGAGGAGGTTAAGTACACCGTGGGACTCACGTTCAACTCTTCTAAAGGGTAAGTTCATTCCTAAACCCTAATTAAGACAAAATAATTAAGGTTTGTACAAGGGTAATGGAATAAGAGTGATTGAGATGCATTTGGAAAGGTTTTAATGAAGTTGTTTATGGTGCAGGAACTTGTCAGAGATTGTGAATAGTGCTTCTGACATCATCGTTGGTACCATGATAGAGCTGAAGAATGAAGAGCGTACGCAGCGGAAAAACTTGGCTATTCCTCTTTAGAACTCAAGACTTCAAAACGTTGAACTATTCTAACCATACACTGGAAAAAAAAAATGTTTTGCATCCTTCTGTTGCTCTCCTAATGAGGTCGTTCATTAATACCTAATAATTCATTGTTTTTTCATTGATTTAATTCTTATTTCAATAATGCCCTAAGAAATAACACCAAATTCTTTTATTTTGTTTCATGGATTTATATTATATAACCAAAGCAATGTAAAGTGCTTCTGTTTCTGCAATTGTTGCAATAAAAATATTGCTACTGTTCAATTATTTTTTTCTTTTTTTTATCTCTGGTTAATGTAACTGCCCTTGTTCTGCGTGACATAAAATCAATAATAAATAAGTCAAATCTAACTGAGACTTATTTATATTAAAACTAATATTTAAAAATATATTTATTTAAAGTGGAAAGTGCAGCAGGTAAGTACTAAAAAAGAAGTATTTAGGGGTGACTTAATGGTATTCATGTTATAACATCCGAATTTTAACAGCTTAAAACTAATAAAATAGGATATTTCATTTTAGTGTCCAAAACAAATAAAATAAATGTATAAAATATATTAATACAGTCTTATAAATGATCAGACTATATAAATATATCAATTATACATATCAAACATTTCTAATTCTAAACACAAGCTAACCATTTACAACAACTTCCCACTGAGATCTCCTTCGACCTAAAAGATGGCTCCTCAACCTTCAGGGGTGCCTCTGAAACTGCACCACTGCTCCCACCGAATAGGTGATCATCGCAAAAGAAAAACATACAACACAAGACAGAAACACAGAAGAAGGGTAAGCTAATGACTTTTAAAGAATTTTCTTAAACCATATAATATTAATATATCTAACAACTACAGACAAGCAGATATCCACATACATATATTTATAAACTATGACTCAACTAATCCGGATACATGCATTGTGGTCGGATCCAATCAGTTCTGCACTTGTAATGGCATCTCATGCTTACAGAGCGACAGATTTAAGAGCGACAACTCTACCACATACAAGGTAAGTCTGTTCACACCTATGGTCAAGGAAAAACCCCTAGGCTAGGACCTCCTGCTCCTCTCACCACATACCTCATTCCTCTCTACTTGAGAATTTGAATGGTTATTAGAGTGTCAGGATAACTGTCAAGACAATCCCTACCTCAATGCATACACTACCACAATCACTGTTAATCCTCCTTGGGTTAGCATTAACCAATCTCACCTCAGTCTCATACAAACAATCTCATATCATATACACATCATTCATAATAATTACAAAGCTTCTATGATAACTAAAGCACCACCCAATTTAACTCAAAAATACAAGTTTTAGGTTCTGACTCACTCGCCCAGCTAGTATCACTCGCCCAGCCACTGGCCCATGCACGCCCAGCTAGTACCACTCGCCCAACCACTGGTACAGGTCTGGAAGTTCCTGACTTGGAAATTAGCCCAACGAGTAGCATTAGCCCAGCCACTGGCCCATGCTAGCCTAGCGAGTATGCGAATCTGCATAATTGCAGATCAGTGTTCTGCATAATTCTGCAGATCAACTCATTCACCCAGCGAGTAGGCTCGCCCAATGAATAAGTAAATCTGCATAGTTCTACAAAAACTGATTTAAGCAAAATTATACCTATTCAACCAGTCCATACAACTCCAAAACCTCCACCAAAGACCAATTGCATCCAATTGCACCCATAGCATACAATTATTCTCAAACAACATATAAAACCTAAGTATTTACCGTTTTCAAACATCACAACTCAATTCACATATCAAACACATCAGTCAATTACAAAATAATCATATAATAACAATCCTAATAGTTTTGTGAGACATAATAGACATTACCTTCCCTGACCTGGTATCCTGCTTAAACAACTCTATAAACGTCAGACGTCTCTAACTCCACAGGATGCTCTATACGAAAGGAGAAACTAATCGGTCCAAATTGAAGAGCTCACCGAGAGGATCAATCTTACGGTCTCGGTTCTTCAATCAGACGACCGGAAAGACAAGACTTTTAGAGAGAAGTCAGACAGCTCTAGAAAAGTGGTTTCTAGAGAGATGATGTGTTTTAAAAATAATGAAACTTGTTTATAATAATTCTATTTATACTAAAACCTTTTTAATATTAAAATAATCGAGTCTCACTATTTTTAAACTACTATCACTTCTAAAATACCATTTTCTAGGATTTTACACGTAGTGTCCATAATCCAGCAATTTCTACTTCGAATTTGGGTTATGTTCTTTTTTCTTTTTCAGTTGTGTTGTGCTTTAAAATATATTAATGAATACTATATTAATATTTTAAAATATATCTAAAATATTTTTAAAATATTAATATTATAATGTATTGTTAATGTTTAATAGAAGACAACACCTAAAAATTTAATAGAGAATTTGTAAACATAATATAGAATATATATATAATAAAAAATTATATTTTAAATTTATGATATATAACTTATGCTACAATGCGTGAAAGAAATTTAAATAATAATATCCCAAAAATAAATACAATAATACAATTATATTTGATGTAATAGGTTTTTATGTATGTGTCATGGTGTATGGTGTGTGTATAAGGATGTTAAAAAAGTTCATGCTCGCGGACATTCGCGGATAAAACCTGCAACGAGTATGAAATGGATATTAAAAATGCATACTCACAGGTAACAGATACGGATATTTTTTACATCCACATATTAACGAGGCAGGTAACATAGTATTCGTACTTATGGATATTCGTACCCGCTATATTCTAATTTAAATTAAAAAAATATTAAAACATTAATACATTGATTTTGAATGGATTATTTTTTATCAATTGGTTTTAAAAGATCTTCATTTATTTGTAAACTATCATTCAATACTATTTAAATGAATTATTTTTACTTTGTTTGAAATTTATAAAGGTTATGCATTGTATTTTTATTTGAATTTATGGTTAAATTTTTTTATTAAATATTAATTTTTTTCTTTTGTAAATACCCGCGGATACCCGTGGATATTAAAACAATATGTGAGTACCCGCATAACAGATATCCGCACAGATATGAGTACGGGTACGAGACAAATATTTATTCAGCAGATAAGATATGGGAGAGTTACTACCCGTCTCATTGACATCCCTATGTGTGTATAAACATTGTATTAACAAAAAGAATATATAGAAGAATATATGAGGATTACAAATTTTTCAATTATTGTTTGATCTATTTATCATGGTATTAAGTGTGATCATTGATCATAGTAATTTATATCACACATGCATAAGAAGGTGAGTTAATAATTTGAAATAAATATGATATATCGTATACCAAGTATATACGAATAACACATCATATTCTCCAAAAAATTAGATTTACAATAATTAATCGATCATCTATTAAATCCTCTCATCTTGACTATTTAACAAGTAAAAGAGATGTATATTTAGCATAACGTTCTTTCAACAATCATAAAATTAAATTAATTCACATTACTTGGAAGTATATCTAATATAAAAAAAAATTATCTACCCGTATATTTTTTTTAATATTCACGGATATTCGTAAGTATTCACGAATATTTTAAAAAAATCTAAAAATGTTTAGCAACTTCTTTCAACCACAACTTTAAATAAAATACAATATATCACTATCATATATTTCAAACATAATTCAAATAAACTCAAATTCATACAAGTTCAAATAAAATTTCATAAGCAAATATTAAATGGCGTTTTTTTGAAACAAATAATGTTGAATTATCCTTTACATAGAAATGAAAGATTGTATTTTAAAACCAATTGATAAAACATAACTCAATCAAAATCAATGTATTAAGATGAGTTTAGCGATTATAGGTATTCATGGGTACGAATACTATCATACTTGTATCTGACCAGTTAATATGCGGGTGTAAAAAATAGTCATATTCAATATCCTCAAGTATCCATTTATAATATTCATTTTGTACCCATTCCGAGTTTTATCTGCAAAAATCTACCAATACAAATTTGTTTTACCTCCATAATCAAGAACTATCTTAATTTTCCAATTGTTACTTTTACTGCACCTAGGCGGCCTAATAAAATTGCACGGCTAAACCCGCCTACGTAAAGCCCCGCAAGCAGTTATCAAACTAATAAACGGACAAGCATAAGCGGCCTAGGTCGCCTACATCAGAGGACAAGACAACATCTGTCGACCATTCTAGACTTAGAGTATTACAAACAAGGCCTATAAGACCAACAATCATTGAACTAGGGGCCTAGGCCAAGCCCAGGCCCACCTACGACCCAAGCAATGGCCCAGCCAATGATAAGACCAGACATAGTTAATAACTCTATAAATACGTGTGGACCCCAATAATTAAAGGTACGCATTCATTAGTCCCTTGTTTAAGAGATTTTGGCTTACTTGATTGTCGGAGTCCTCTGCGCAGGTAACCCCTCATGGGTCCAAACCGTGATACCAGCAGATAGCATATGCGAGCAGAGGAGGAGTCAGCTCGAGAGATTACGGATTAAGGTAAGGTGATATTTGTGTCTAACTTCTCTTATTTGTGTCCGCATGAACATTACTGTTAGGTTTTAAAGAGGGGGTTTCACTGGGGAGAACAACACTAATGAAATCTGAGCCCAACCACATAAGACACTGACACCACTCTCAACCCAAAACCTTAAGGCAATGGGTTTATGGGCCTTAATCCTTATATAGTGCTCTACTTTCTCAATTCTGGTCAATGTGGGACTTAGACTCACACTTGGATTCCTAACAATCTCCCCCTCAAGGGTGAGTCCCTTCAACCATATTGGTACACTCCCCCTCCAGCGAAAGCATTCCCAACCACGAGTACCCCTTCTCGTACCGTCGTTCATCTTAACGGGACATGCTTACCTGGAAGTCTTGCCAGGAAGACTTTCGATATAGGGACCTGCACTCGTTTGAGCCGGTTTTAACCATCGGCTCTGATACCACTTGTTATGACAAGATGAAAAGAAACAGATTAAGAGAAAAAGAAGACACACAAATTTACGTGGTTCAGTCAATGTGACCTACGTCCACGGGGCAGTTCAAGAGTTTTTTATTTCTGAATAATGATAGAGAGATACATGATACAGATGCCTTTTAACCTTATAAAAGAGTAAAAAAATAACAGCCCCTTTAAACCTCATTACAACCCATAACTATATCATAAATATATGAAGTAAGGAAGATGAAGGGACAACATAACATTCAAGGCATCTTAACAATT
>Ga0099822_1009721_pt1 | contig 12051 bp, 5 predicted proteins | sample CowpeawhiteBW_FD_76839 | JGI IMG/M metagenome (GOLD analysis project Ga0099822, IMG submission 76839) | Root nodule microbial communities of legume samples collected from California USA - Cow pea white BW | ecosystem: Host-associated > Plants > Roots > Nodule | place: USA: California | collected... | reverse complement strand
GAAGTTACTTTGGTTAATTAGCTTTTTACTAGATATAAGAGGTAAAAGAATGGACATGATTAGGATTGGTAATATTTAATTGAGAAGTTACTTTGGTTAAATTTACTAAGATTAATCTACAAAGTTCTTGTTTTTGATTGAAAAGTTACTTTGGTTGAAAGTAAGGATGCCAACAATTTAATTGAGAAGTTACATTGATTAATTTGAAGTCTTAAACAAGAAATCAATAACAATAATCTTTAGGAAACCAATGATGAATTCTATTTTGAAAAAGTAGTGGAATCGACCTATTTTTTCTTTACTGTTGTTTCTATCTTATTTTATCTTTTTATCTTTATCTCTCATATTTTTATTATTTTATTTGACTAACCATTTTGTATAGATTTTATAAGAACTAACTTGTTAAAAATCAATTTCGTGTTCGTTGGGAGACGACTTAAAGTTACTTTACCCTTTCTATTTTCTTGACTATTATCTTAGCAATACTGAAAGCTAACGTTAAGGAGGTCCAACATTTAGTAGGAAGGCTGACAGCCATATCACGTTTCCTACTCAAGCTCGCAGATAAGAACAAGCCAATCATTAAACTCCTCAAGAAGTCAACCAAGGTCGCATGGGATGAAGCTTGCCAACATAGTTTCAATCAACTAAAGCAGTTCCTTACCCCCCCCCCCCAAACTTAACAAAACCATACCCTACCCCCCCACCACCAACACATATTCAAATAATAATCTAAAATTGTTCCAACAAACAAAACAATTCCCTCACCCCCCCCCCCAATCTTAAGCAAACCATACCCTGACCTTCTTATAATAACATATATTTCAGTAGGGATGTTAAAGTGGGTTGGACCCAACAGGCTAGCCCGCCAACCCGACTACATTCAAACGGGTTGGGTTAGCTTTTTGAACCTACCATCCTGATGTGACCCGATCCGCCTAACCCACCAGGTTACAGGACGGGTCAAGGCGGGTCAACCCGCCAACTCGTGACTAACTAAAAATACTTTAGCTTTTGGTTTTATCACAACCTAACCCTAGCCGTGCTGCACAAATGATGCAAGATGAACGAAAACTTAGGCGAGAGAGATGAAGATGCAAGCAAGAGAGAGCAAACCTAGACCACAACATCTACCTTCCATACCAGCAATGTGACAGTGGATCCGACCTTCGCCTCCAAATCAACTATGTGACAACGAATCTCATCAACCTTCATATTGAAGAATCACACATTCTCATATCAGAGGTTACCATTCTTCTTCTCTGACGATGGTGGGTGCGGCATCTATGGTGTGTGCAGCGAGAAAACCAAATCATTGTGAAATCTGGCAGCGACTGTGCGTGCGCCGTTCATTTTCATTCGATTTTACCTCTTTTAAGTGTGTAATGGCTTGATTAAATAAGATTGGGCCTTTGATTTGGTTTAATCTTTTGTTTGAGACTCAGTTTGTGTAAGTCTTCACTGATTGCATCTTTGTCATCTTCATTGCTGCCATTGATTTTTTCCCTTTTCTGTAATTAGGGTTACAGGGCTATCTATTGCGTTCTAGGAAAAAAAATAAAAAATAACAGGCCAACCCGCTAACTCGCTAACCCGCTTATATGTGGGACGAGTTTCATTCTCTAACCCATTTTTGATTGGCGGGCCAGCCCGACCCGACCCATTTTTTACGTGCCAATGACAGGTCAGGCCAAAACGGGTAGGGTTAGTCCGTTTTGAAATCCCTATATTTTAGCCTCCACCAATGCAGTTAGTGCAACGGTCGTCCATGAAGTAAAAAATATGCACCAACCGCATCCTCTAGGACCACGAAACATGCTACCAAATGCTAGAGAAGGTTGCTCTTTCACTTATAACAGTCGCTAGAAGACTACGGCTCTTTTTTTAAAGCCACACAATGATCGTTAAAATGGACTGTCCCATACAGAAAATCCTGTCAAAACCAGATCTAGCTGGACGACTATCATCATGGTCAATTGAACTATCTGAATTCAGTATCCGCTACGAACCTCACGGCCCAATAAAGGCCCATATGCTAAATTTAACTAAAGTAACTTCTCAATTAAAATTTAAAAACCCTTGGACTCATATGATTGTTGTGTTATGTAGACTTAACATTGTGCCAAGTTACTATAATGCAAAAATCATTACTTTTACTAGATTAAGAACCAAAAGCATAGATGAAAATAAATCACAAGAATCAAAGGAACAAATAAATTTATTCAAACCTCAGAATCCAATTAAGAAAATACAGTGGAACTAACCCTTGAAGCTTAGCCCTCCATGGAACGCAAAAGTAAAATAAAAATTGAAGAAGAAAGTAGAGAGAGAGAACGGAATTAGGCCCCCTAAGGGTTCCTAAACTCCGAAGTGTTGAGCTTTTTCTTTTCTGTTTTCTCTTCGTCTCTTTATATAAGCCTTGGTTGGACTTGGACTTATCTTTTCTGTTACTGAAATCTTTTATCTTTTGATATAATATCTTTCAAATAATTAACAAATTTTATCAGTTTAAAAAATATCTGGAAGATAATCTTAATTGATATTATCTAATTAATTATTTGAAAATATCTAAATAATAATCCAAAATATTTAAGTAGTTTTAAAAATATTTGGTAATCATCCTCCATTGATATTTTCAGACATAATTAAATTAATTAAAAATATTATGATAATTAATCAACAACTTAATTTTGCCCAAAATTCCACTTCAGCCCCTACGATCTTGTAGTCCAAATTTGTAGGAAATCCCAATATATCAATAATTGCATCTTAACCCATTTTTATTTGACTAACATTCACTAGATTTGACCAGACTTTGACCATCTTTGCCTGCCCATTGAGAGGCTGACACGTGGTAGCACATGACTGGCTAGATTTGAAATTGGTGGATTGATGACATGGCATGATTTTGACTTGATTTTGTAACTCTGAACAAATCAATTTCACACTTTTAATGAACCAAACTTAACTTAAGCTACATCAACAAACGTTAGAATATCCAAGAATACTTTATGCAACTAAAATAACTTTTTAAGACATTTTTATCGCACAAGTACGATAAACCCAATTGTTAGAATTGTCAATTAAGACATTCTTTTAAGCACAAAAATTCAATGAAATACCCAGAATTAAACATTAAATGAGGGCATAAATATGAACTCTTCACTAAGTCAATGTTTGATGAACTTTCATGGGTTGATCTTTATTCATCTAAAAATAACATAACATGTCCATTAGGGGTAACTTTTAAGGTTCATTAACGGGGGTTTTCAACATTAATGATGAAGTTTTACTTTTTTGTTACAGTATGTCTTTAGGAGATTTTTTTTTTGTGCGACACCTTATACTACAACGCAACTTCTGGACTACATAACATTTTGTGCCCAAAGGTGAATTGATTTAAGCCCTTTGCCTTCCATTTACAAGATTTTTAGACCCTTCGCATTTGTTATTGAGTTATCAAATTCTTCTTGTGAGCTCTTCCTTATCTTTTCATTGTCGTTCACTCTTTGTCTTCTTATTTAAGTTATGTTCTTAATAATTTTCTCTTCTTCTTTTTTATTCGTCAAATGGGAATAGTCCTCTAGTTAGCCAATATGTAAATGTGATTGTGGAATCTCTTCCTCTAGTTGTACTAACTTATTTTCCGTGGATGGGGATTTTTGTGTAAGAAGTTTCCCATCCACTTTTTTTATTGATATTATGGCGATGACCAAAAAGGTCAATGTTGGTGTCTTTAAGGGTAAGTGAAAAAGCTCACTCTCAAAATATATTAGAACCGAGTTTGGTTAATAAAAAAAGGACATACAAGTTTCCTCCAATTTCAAAAGTCAAGAAATTTTGGGTTCTTAGAGAAGACACAACATATCCTTCCGAGTATACCTTATGAGACTTTGTTGACCTGTTCACTCCTCTTTTAGTTTATGCTCTAACACCATGGTCAATTTTATTTTGGCTGAGTCGTACTATAGTTGTATAGGGTGTTCATGAAACCATTGCTAGATGGAGAGGACTTTACTTTTGTATACAAGTTCTTCTTCAAGGAACTCGACATCTTTTTTCCTTTAACTTCCTTTGAATTCAAAATGTTGACAATTATGAATGAGCCTTTCAGCAAACTTCACCTCCATAGTTGGACCTTTTTAAAGACTTTGCAAACTAAAACATGAACCCAAAGTTGGTTGGATATCTTTGAACAATTCCTAATATGATCCTCTCTTTAGCATGTATACCTCTTCCCTCAAAAACTTTAAAAATGATTTTTTTAAATTGATATGCTCAATGCAAGACTCAAAGAATTGTGTTTTCTTAATCTTGATCATACTCATCAATTTCCTCTATATTGGCAAAGATCTGATAAATTAAAATCAAGAGTCGAGTATCATTAAACAACTTCCTCAACCTAATGAATCCACTCCAAGCCCATTACAGGGCTCACATTCACCTTAAGGCCCAAGCCCACCAAAAGGCACATTAACTAGAAGCATGATGAGAAAGATTCAAGAGGGCTTATATCAAGATGGCAATAATTCTCAAAGCCTTCAAATTTTTTTCTCATGGGCTAAAGAGGATATCAAAATATGATGAGTTTTATGTAAATGCATTAGTATAGTCTTTAATTTTGGGCCACATGTTAGGCCATGCTTTATAAAATAATTGGCTAATGTACATTGCTGATTAGCTTTCAAATTGGGCTAATCCAAGCTCAATTGCAAAGCTTGGCCTAGAATGTCACCAAGGCATATGTTGCGCATGGTACCAAGAATGATAGGTGTGAAAGTACAATTGGCACATGATCCTTGCCTCACTTGCATCACACAGATCTAAGAGGTTTATTGTAGCCTAAGCCAAGTTTGCATTTCATTTCAATGTTCATTTGCATTGCATTTTGGGTCGGCCTCTCTACTATAAATGAGGGCATCCACCACTTGTATTTGGTTACTGTTTGAATGGTAATTAATTGATGTTGAGAGCACTCCACACAATTGCCTTGAGAGTCTTGCTAGACTAAGATTCTACCTTAGCTCCTTTAGCCTCCTTTCCTATGATAGTCTCCTATCCTAGAGCTTCACTTACACAATTCATACCATTGCTCAAGGGCCTCCAACCTTGTTCCATCATTTCGTTGCCTCATTGGAGTTCCTCCTCTCAAAAGCAATGGTTGGAGTTCCATCACAACCCGTAAGTAATAGAGGTTTTTTTTAGCTTGTCCTTAATCGAAGATTTAAATATCCTTTTTCCTAGATAAAGTTTCTTATGCTTTGTTAAAACATTTAAATATTTCCTTGTATTAATCTACTTTATGTATGTAGATATGATGAGAAAAGACTTCAAGTATAATTTTTTTATTTAACAATAATTGTATAGTATTTCACTACAAGAAAACTCCTAAATGATAACCAATTTTAGTGATTAAAATTAATTAGTCACTATAGTGACAAATTTAGATATTAATTTATAAACTAAAAATATTGGTAACTAAAATAGTTTCTATTATGAATAAAAAAATACAATTAGTTTCTAAATTGGTAACCAAATAGTTTCTATCATGAATTAATATATAAATTTGTCACTAACATTAGCTACTAAGATTTTGACTACCAAAGAAATCAGTTTCTGAATTGGTTTCTAACTAGAAAATTGTTTTCTAGATCGATCTCTAATTAGAAAATTAATCTATAAACATAATTTTAGTGACTAAAATTGGTTATTATTATTTTTTTGTAATGTTTAAATTTATTTAATTATTAATAAAATACGTTAAAAACGTATTGATAACTTTCCTTTTATTACAGTACTTTGAAAAAAGGTATAATTAGTCGTATAGTACCCAGTTTAGGGCTAGGGTGTCAAATAGGTACTCGGTTTAAAAAAAGTGTCAATTGCATCCCAACTTTTGAAAAAGTGCTTCAATTAGGTCCCTTTCAAACAGAGTTGACTAACGCTGTTAGTCGACGTGCCACATGTCACTATGTGGTTTTTTTTAAATTTTTTAATTTTTTTTAAATTTTTTTAATTTTTTTTTTAATTTTTTAATTTTTTTTTAAATTTTTAAATTTTATTTTAATTTTTTGAAAAAAATGCCACGTGTCAAGTCCCTGTGTGTGACACGTGGCATTGTTAGTGCCACGTGTCAGTGTCACTATCAGATGTCATTGTGTTGATTTCGATTTAGTCCCCATATATGTCTTTTTGTTTCAATTTAGTACCTAAGTATGTGTATCTGATTCAATTTTGTACCAATTTTTTTTAATAATTAAAATATTTTTGTAATCCATTTTTTATAAGATTAAAAATAATTAAGTATAAATATTTTTACAAAATTAAGTACTAATATTTATATTGTTCGTCTCAATTTCAGACCAAATTTATTATTTATATAAATGTTATACTAATATTTTTTATTAAAAACGACTTTTTAACGTATTACTTTATTAATTACTTTTTTATTAAGTACTCATGTTTTTTTAATTTTTCTTAATAGAACAATATTGTCTCTTACTAATTTTAAACCAAAATTTCTATTGGTTTGAATGTTATACTATTTTTTTTTATTATTAAAAATGGCTTAATAAAATGACTTTTACCACTAAATTTTAATATAAATATCAAATACTTAATTTTTGTTAAACTTTTATACTTAATTACTTTTAATTTTATAAAAAAGGGATTTTAATTATTAAAAAAAATTGGGACAAAATTGACTCAGATACACATACTTAGGTACTAAATTGAAACAAAAAAACATATATAGGGACTAAATCGAAATCAACACAATGACATCTGATAGTGATACTGACACGTGGCACTGACAATACCACTTGTCACACAGAAGGACTTGACACATGATATTTTTATTTATTTTTTTCAAAAAATCTTTAAAAAAAATTAAAAAATTAAAAAAAAATAAAAAAAAATAAAAAAAAAACCACAGACTGACACGTGGCATGTTGACTAACGGCGTTAGTCAACTCTGTCTGAAAGGGACTTAATTGAAACACTTTTTCAAAAGTTGAGATGCAATTGACACTTTTTTTAAATCGGATACCTATTTGACACCCTAGCCCAAACGGGGTACTATATGACTAATTATACCTCGAAAAAATTACGCAAACTAATTTACATTAATAATTGTTTAGGTATATAATTGATTAAAAAATATATTGATATTTTATTTAAATAAATTTGTGTAAAAATGATTTTAAAATAATTTAAATGTGCTTATATATATATATATATATAAATAACAGAAAATAACTTTGAAAAATAAATAAAGTATTAATTTTCAAATAAAAATAGTATATTAAAAGTATTTTACAAAATTACAATTACTATCTCACATGGACAACTTATTTTACAATTAATTTTTTTATAAAATTATTTAAAACCTAAGATTGAATCCGTGGCCAACATTAAATACATGATCTATGAATCTACTCTCCTACTTTTGAACTCCTAAAAAAAGTTGAAACCAAACACATTTGAAAGAATTTCGCAAGTTGAGAATGAAAAAAGGTACACTTTCCACCACAGTGACGGCAAGAGAAATGAATTTCTCTGGGTCCCCCTATTCCCTATGGTCCTTGGGCGGTGGGAGTGTCACCATAGTGCACAGTTTCATCATACACTCTTCTCGATTTTCCTTACAACTCACCACAACATTAACACACCCAACACACCCCACTCTATGTCCCCAATCTCACGCTACAAATACCCCTCTTCACACTCCGCCATTTGCGACCATTCCATTGCATTGACCAGAACCCCATTTTCTGAAGGGCCTCAAAGAAACGCTCTCACATTGGAAGAAGATGGAGGGAAAAGAAGAGGATGTGAGAGTTGGAGCAAACAGATATGGGGAGAGGCAACCGATAGGAACTTCTGCACAGGTGCAAGATGCCAAAGACTACAGAGAGCCACCCTCTGCGCCTCTCTTTGAGCCTGGAGAGTTGTCATCCTGGTCTTTCTATAGGGCTGGCATAGCAGAGTTTGTCGCCACCTTCTTGTTCCTTTACATTACAATCTTAACTGTCATGGGCGTAGCCAAATCCGACACCAAATGCTCCACTGTGGGGATCCAAGGCATTGCTTGGGCTTTTGGGGGGATGATCTTTGCTCTTGTTTACTGCACTGCCGGTATCTCAGGTGAAATGAAATCAGACAATGATTTATGTTGTTTTGTTATAACATTTTAATGTTTTTTAAGTAACAATTATGTGTTCGGTATGTCTACATATTAGAAATATTTGACTTTTCTAAACATGGTAAGAAAGAATGGGATATGATTCTTATGAAGCGAATGAGAAAATTGGTTATTCAAATTTGGATATATTTGTGTTGATTTTTTGTTTTCGCAAGAAGCCAGATTCATGAATTCCTCTGTCTGGAGGACTCAGATCTGAAAAATGAAATCTTAGAGGTGAAACAAAATAATTAATGTTTAGTGAAAGAGTGAAAATTACCAAAGTTCTTCAAATTTGAGAGTTTCTCTTATACTAGTTTCAGTCGAAATTTCAAAATACCATGTTTAGTTCATTTTTCTAAGCATATAAGTATAAATCCATTCAAACTTACCGAAATAATAATCATTAAGAAAAAAATAATCAAATTCTTATATCGTGTTTTGAAAATACACTTTAATATAAACAAATAATCTTTCCTAAACATGATTTTGTGTTGACGTAAAAATACAATTTTTAATTTTTTTTACAAAAATAAAATATACAACTTTAATTTTTATTTTTCGTAAAAGTTAAATATATGACTTTTTCTTTTCTTTTCTTTTTAAAATTTAAATTTTGTTTTTTAATTTTAATATTTACTTTTGTTTATAAAATTCGTGTTTTGAATTAATAAATTTTTATTCTTTTATTTATTTTACTTTTATAGAAGTCGTTTTTGACTTCTTTTTGTTTTTAATTTTTAAAATATTTTATACTATTTTAAATATTTGAATAAATATATATATATATATATATATATATATATATATTTATTTATTTTGAAATGTTTTCTTAATAATCTGGTTAGTTAAAATTTTCCAATTTTATATAAACATTTTTCTAGTTTGAGATATTTTTTAATAATTTAATGAATAGATTAAATTCAGGAACTTGATAGAAATCGTAACATGTACGACTTCTTCTCTTTCATATTTTAACTTTTAAACAAATATATTTTTTTGGTTTGAAATGTTTTCTTAAGTATTTGTCGAACGAATTTTTTAAATTTTTATTTGAACATATTCTATTTTGAGTTTTAATAATTTGATTAATAAATTGAATTGAATTTTTCTTTTTGAATTTTTAGTTTATTACTTTTTTTATTTGTATATAAACATATTCTTTTATTTCGAAGTCCTTTTGGATAATTTTATTGTTAAAATTAAATCTTTTTTATTATATATATATATATATATATATATATATATATATATGTTTGTATATATGAATATTTTAAAAATATTATTTTTAAATTTAATTTATTAATTAAAATATAAAAATCATTTGAAAATAAAAGAAATTTTGTATAAAATTTAAACAATTTTTTTTTAAAATTAATAATTATTAAAAAAAAAGGATCATACGACTTCATTAAAAAATTATAAAGAAATAAAGTTCATGTATTTCAATAAAATCATATCTAAATGTATAAGGGAGTGTTTTGCGAATACCACTTTACTCTTCTTGCTTCCAAAACACAATTTAAGTATAACATTTTTGAAATTTACCTATTTCAATAAATTAATATATATATATATATATATATGTATATATAAACATTAACTTTCTCGTAGTAAATAATAAATACATAAAATGTTGTCAAATTTTGCGATAAAGTTTTGGCATGATCAAGTGATGTGTAGGAAAATATAACATGAAGGAATACATTTCCATATCCTCGGAAAGCAATAATGTTTAGATGTTTTAATTTTAAACTATCATGCCGAAGACATTCAACAACTCAATTAAATTGATGACAAAGCTAAGCTCACTAAAGGCAAGTTACATGTATTATGATTCTATTGGGCTTGGTTAAAAGTCGATTATGATTTTTCTCTTTATCCTTCTCTCCTCATTATATATAAAGGTACCAATGTTTAACTACTAATATCAATAATGAAGAATATTATGGATAGAAAAATAATTTTAAAATGATATTTTTTAAATAATTTAAAATAATATATTTTAAATAATTTTTCAATTTTTTATTTTTGTGTATTTTAAAATTATTTAAAATTTAAAACTATAAGAAAAAAAATGTTAAAATTTAATTACCTAAATATTATGGTCCTGGTGGACAATGTGAAATTTGGTAATGTCTTATGTGAATTTGGTAATGCAGGGGGTCATATTAACCCAGCAGTGACATTTGGGCTGTTCTTGGCACGCAAACTCTCTCTGACAAGAGCGATATTTTACATAATTATGCAGTGCCTGGGAGCTATCTGCGGGGCAGGTGTAGTTAAGGGTTTTCAGCCAAACCTGTACGAGAGGCTGGGTGGTGGTGCCAATTCAATCGCTCTAGGCTACAGCAAAAGGTCTGGCCTGGGAGCAGAGATTCTTGGTACATTTGTGCTTGTTTACACTGTCTTCTCTGCCACCGATGCAAAGAGAAATGCTAGAGACTCCCATGTTCCAGTAAGCAAAACTTTTCCCTTCTTTGCACCTTCTTAGTTTTTGTCTTCTCATCGTCAATCTAATAATATAAATATGAATGGATTAGATATTGGCACCGTTGCCTATTGGTTTTGCTGTCTTTCTGGTGCACTTGGCTACAATTCCTGTTACAGGGACTGGCATCAACCCTGCTAGAAGTCTTGGTGCAGCCCTTGTATACAACAAGGACACAATTTGGGATGAACATGTAAGTTACCTTCACATTTTTTTTTTTTAAATAACCCTATTTTCTCTTTAGCGACAAAAAAATTAACGAATTAGAGATTAAATTTAATGACATAAACCTTTAATTTTCAATAATTTTTTTTCTCTCTGTACATTTCTTGGTTGAAATTGCACTTGTAATATAAATCCGTTTTTTTTCTTCCCTATAGACACAAAAAATATTAGTGACAAAAACTATCACATCATTCGTGTAAATAATATTGAACTCAAATTTTTAACTAATATTCGAGTTAAAGGGATGGAAAACAAAACATACGTTAAATTGACGAAGGACTTAAATAATATTAAAATTAAAAAAAAAATAATTTGAAAAATAAAAGATTAAATTTATCTAAAATTTTAAAATAAACTAATTTCAAAATTTATTTAAAATTAAGAAGAAGAACATATTTAACTCGAAATTTAATTAATACATATTTAATATCCTTGCCTTCTTAATTACTGCGTCCCTTTTTGGTTATAAGTTGTACTATGTTAACTGCTCTTTAATTATACGTAGGAGTATTCTTGAAAATGGATTAAAAAAGCTAAAATAGCATTCATTTTGACAGAAAAGAACCTAGAAATAATATTATTTTATAATTAGGGGAGGATTCCTTTCATCAGTATTAAGGCTACAAATTTTAATGATTTTTTTTCTTTCAAAGTTATGTATAAAATATTGCATTACTAATTTTTATTTTTCCTTTTTGGAGACTACATATTTAAAAAATGGTTTAAAATTTTCCAAATTGTACCGTTGTGGTGCAGTGGATTTTTTGGGTTGGGCCTTTCATTGGAGCAGCACTTGCAGCTTTGTACCATCAGGTAGTGATCAGGGCCATTCCCTTCTCGTCCAAGTGATGCAACTCTGAGGGTAAATTGAAGCACTGCCTCAAAAATAAAAAGTAGTAATTGCCATGTAAAACATGTTTCTATCCCTTCTGCTAATGATTTATCACTACTATTGTTAATTTATGTATAATTTATCTGTTCAAATCTCATGTATTCGGATACGCAAAATAACTTGTTGAAACAGTGGTATGGTATGCATGGTTCATTTCTCTATATTTTAAGAGCTTCTCTGCACAAAGCATATATAAACTGTGTGTTGTGCTAAATCATATCATTATATATATATATATATATATATATATATATATCTTGG